>Ga0068855_100007969_pt1 | contig 12799 bp, 8 predicted proteins | sample KBSCornC52_FD_66592 | JGI IMG/M metagenome (GOLD analysis project Ga0068855, IMG submission 66592) | Corn rhizosphere microbial communities from Kellogg Biological Station, Michigan, USA - KBS Corn C5-2 | ecosystem: Host-associated > Plants > Roots > Rhizosphere > Soil ...
AGATAGAAATATAAAAAAATAGTATAAAAATAATGATACTTACAAAAACAGACAAAAGGAACTATATTTTACTAAATTATAGTGTAAAATAAAAATATATAACATAAAACATAAAAAATAAGATATATCTATGAATAAATGAGGATATATATTAAATTAAATTAAGATATATCACAATCCAATTAAAAAGGTAATAAACTGCCTAAAACACCTCCTAAAATACCATTTCCTTTTTTTCCCTTTCTTCCTTTTCTACCAACTTTCCCTCCATGAGGAGCAGACACTCCATAACCATTGATTCCATAGCCATTCACTCCTTTACCAACTCCTCCTCCAAATCTACTCAATAAAGCTTTAGTAGCTAATCCTTGAGCAACAGGAGCCGCTACCCCCAAAGCAGCATTTCCAACAGAGTCCAAAGCATTTCCAATTCCACCAGGAATCCAACCAAATAACCCATTTCCTTTCATTTTTCTTTTCTTTCCTACACCAGCTCCTGGAATTCCAAGTTTTCTTCCCACATATCGAGCAGCTTTGACTCCATATTTTTTAGCTAATGGCACTGCAGCATCAATAGCATCATTTCCAGCATTATTTAAAGCGTCTCCAAAGTAGGGTACATCATCAAACACTCCCTGACCGTGCATGCGGGGTAATTTAGGGGCTCTGTGTTTGGAGAAGGAGGACATGAATTGCGATTTTCCTCCTCCACAGTGGGCACATTTCGAAGCCAAACGCTTTCTACCCTTTGGAAGATTAACAATACGAACATTGACGGAGGGGGTAACAGTTTTACAACGAAAGCAATGAGAATGATGGGAAGACATGTATTTATTATATGTGTAATATAGTGGAGTAATTGTTTAAATAATTAAAAAGTATGATAGTGTTTAATTTTTAGTCTCTACAACTTCAATACTCTGTATAAAAAATTTAATTCCAGTTGAAGTATAAATAATTAAATCAAAATAATATGTTGTTCCTAATGTTAAACCAGTCCAACGTTGAAAAACGGTTGTTGTCATATATGCATTATTTCCTCCATTATCACCTGATCCTAGATATCGAGTTAAAGTGTTATCATATGATTTAACAGTTCCTGAAGCAGTATTATTTGCTACTTGTTGAATTTGGTATTGATGATATCCCCCGGTATTATGTATACTATAATCAGCCCAAACAGTTATTCTAACATTAACAGATCCTGACGCTTTTGGAGTGATACTAGCTTTAGTAAGACCAGTTGCACTTAATCCTGCAGCGGCCCATGAAGTTGCACCTGAAACATCATATGAAAATGTATCATTTGGATATTGAATATAAACATCTGGAGCACAACCTCCTATATAATTTGAATTTACATCATTTATCACTGATGATATTGTATCCACATTAAATATTGATGTTCCAGATGAATTATTTACTCTAAATAATTGATTACTCTCTAATACAACTGAAATAGGTTGAACAAGTAATGAATTTGTTTTAGTTTGTGATAATGTTGTATTAATAGAAAAAACGGTGTTTGCACCGGTGCTATTTTTTACAGTTACCACACTAGATGAATCCGATGAAGGTTGTACTGATAATGTTGTTAGCGTTGTTAGACCTCCTATAATGACTTTTGAATTCGTAGTATCAACAGCAAATACAGAAGTTCCTGAACTATTAGCAACATTCACTGCTGTGGTGGAGTTGGTTGCTGTTTTTAGATCCAATGTGTTTCCATAAAATGTTCTATATCTATTTGCTGTAGCACCTATATCAAATGAATTTGCAGATGTTGGAACAATTATATTTGAGGAAATTTGATAAGAAAATGTAGAGGTACCTGAAGTAAAACTAGTTACCAATATTGGTAATGTATCTTGACCAATAATTTTAAAACTACCAGTAATATTACTGCCACCAACTGAAACTATTGAGGCAGGAGTTGTTGTGTCTACATTGAAAACGGCTACAGGAGTTGCTGCACCATTCATCACTTGAAACATAGTAGTTGAAGTAGGGCCACTCGCTGTTCCCCCTATTTGAACAGAAGGTGTTGCATTATCTATATTGAAAATAGATTTTGCACTTCCATTAAATACTTGTACGTAATTAGCAGAAGTTAAATTTGAACCTCCTCCACCAAATGTCATCTTAAAATTGGTTGTATCTACATTAAACAATTGTTTTCCAGCTGGAGATAATATTCTAAAACCATTTGTACTACCTAAAGGTTGAAATGCAATTGAACCAGTAGAAGCATTTACAGTGAAATAAGTTCCAGTTGTAATCAACGAGTTCGTTGTATCAATATTAAATAAATTCGTTCCTGCTTTATTTTTCACTTGAAATTTATTAGTTGAGTCTGAACCACCAAAATCTGCTTGTATTAACATATCAATTGAAGCTGTTATTTTTTTAGCTGAACCATCAATATGTAGATAGTTATTACCACTTGTATCTTGAAACCATCCATTATAATAATCATTACTTGCAACCACTAGTCCATTTGGTTTAGAATATCCATTAGAATCTGTAATTGTAGCTCCACTTGAACCGTAAATAATATTAGTAGTACTATCAACTCTCAATAAGGTTGAACCAGCAGAATGATTTTTGACTAATAATAAATTAGCACTATCAGCTCCAGGATTAATAGTAAGTGGTCCTGTCATAGTACCTCCTGTTAAAGGCACAAAAATTCCATCAGTGTAAGAATGAATAGAAGCTGGTGTGAGAAATAAAGCTAAAGCTTGTGCTTTGGTTAAGTAAATGCCATTACCACTATTAGAATTTTGAGGAATATTACTCATTTTTATTTTTTTTAAAATCGAATATAAGGAGCGCTAAAATCACGAGGTTTAGGTTGACGTTGTGGTTTTGAATAAGGTAAATAATTATGATAAACTGAATTTGAAACAGATTCAGCATGTTCCACTGCATTTTCTAAATTTTCATGTGCTTTTTCTTCATCCCTTTGACTGTGCTCATTGTTATCATTATTATTTATAGTAGAGACAGGCACTGGTATTAATTCAGTAACACGAAAAGTTCTGTGATGAATGCCTCTTACTTTATAGTGACCTCTTTCCACCCTTTTTTCTATTTCATATACCCTAGTGGAGAATTCTCTTCCTCCTTTTCTTCCTATTAATTGACCTTGTGGTCTTACCAATTCAATGCGCACTTTTTCACCGGGAAAATATTCCTTCTTGGAATAACCAAATCGATTTTGAAATTGTTTTGCCTTTTTCATTCTATTTTGAACATTTCTTAAGTAGGATCTATTTGTAGGTCCTCCTGCCATCACAGCTTCCACAGGTATTTGTTTAATAGTAGAATGTGTGAGTTTAGTGTTATATTTATTAATCAATAATGGAATAATTTCTTTCCATGCTATTGTCCCTCTATGTGTTTTTCTGTAATTTTCCATATACTGTCTTAATGTTCTAATAAATCTTTCCACCAAACTTTTTGAACGATAATCATGATGAGTGAAATGAGTTGTGATTTCATTTTCTTTGAAGAAATTTTTCATTGCTGTACTCTTCTCCCATGCTGATTCTTTATCTGCAATAAGATCGAATGAGGAAGGCATAAATCCATTCACTTCACTAATTTCTTTAAAACATTGAAGTAATCCACTTTTCACTGCATTGACATTTTTGTTGTTAATAAAAGCAATTGTAACGTAACGAGTATTTACATCAATACAAATTAATAAATATTTCAATACATTCCCTAATTCCATAATATCAATCATTAACTTTGAAAAGGGTCCATTAGATGATGTAATAGGGAAATTCACTTTACGTGGAGCAATTGGTCTTTGTATCGATTGAACATGATCAAGTGCTTTTAAGAATTGTAAAGTGGGCTCCTTTTTTAAGTGAAGTTGTTGTTTATAACCGTTTTGAGATAGTACTTTCCAAAAAGCCGAAGCAGAAACACCACCTAGAGAGGGATCTTGATATAAGGAAACTAGAATGTGTTGCGTTTCTATGGGAATAGAAGACATGATGTTAATAAAATAAGGAAACTAGAAATATAAATGTATGATAAAAAATAAATTAACATAAACCTAATAATTGACATTCAAAACAAATAAATTCATCAGCAGTCATTTCAGATTTTCTATTGAATAACTCTAAATCATCACCTATAATTTGTTTATGACAATGGAAACATTTGATTTTCATGAATTCTTCTACATCACATTTGCTACAGAAAAATTCATCAGAATCATTAAAGACTCCTTCATGAATATAATGTTGTTTTGAACAATGAACACAAATCATCATCAAAGCTAATTTAGCTTGATAATCCATTCTTTGATCCATTAATCTTTGAGCCCTCTCTGGTACAATTCAGGATGATTCTGAAGAAGCATCATCAGATAAATCATCCACTTCACTTTCAGCAGCATCCTTCATATCTTCAACTGGTTCTGGTTTAACCACACGACGAGGGGGAGATTTCTTTTTCATGGGAGCATCGGGAACTTTTGGTTCTTGTTTTGGTTTTTGAGGAGTGACAGGGGCTTCAGAGGTTTTTCTTTTCTTATTTGATTTTGTTTCTTCTTTTACTTTAATTTCTTGTTTTACCTCTTCTTCAACAGGGGGAATGATTGCTTTTTTATCATATTTGGGTTTTTCAATTTCTAAATAACCAGTTTCAGGATTTTTTGTGAAAGTTAATTTAATTACTTTACCTTCTTCCATTAATAAATCAACAATTTCATAATAATTTTTTTTATATTTCAATATAATTTCTTTTGTTTCATCATTGTCAGTAAATTGAATTAGTCTTTGTTTTAATGCATCAATAAAACCAGTAACTTGACCAGTTTTCGACATAATACAAAAATATTCACTTTGTGTTAATGTTTTACCATTTTTTTTAAAATCTACTTTATATTTCAATATAATAGATTTAGATCCTGAATCATGTTCCTTTGTATCCAAACCACAAATAGTAGCTTTGTGTGTACCTGCACTACCAAAGGTAGGTTTATAATCTACCATCTGTAATCCAACATTGTCAAGCCAAGTGGAGCCTGTTGAATTCATTTTAGGTGAGGAAGAAGATAGAGAAGAAGAAGACATTTTATTAATAAAGAACTTAAGAAGGGAGAGAGAGAAAGAGAGAAAGAGAGAAATGTAAAAGTAAATTAAATTATGAATAAAAAATGAAACAAGCAAAAACTAAACTAAACAGAAAAAAAGTAAAAAAAAGTAAAAAAAGTAAAAAATTAATTTTCAATTTTCATGGCTTGTTCTTTTTCTTCCTTTTCCTCTTGAGCTTTGTTCCACTGGCTTTGTTCTCGAAGCATTGGAATATTCTTGTGACCAAAAGGGAGCGAACAAACATTATCATCCATCACCCATCTTTTCGTGTCAAAACCACTTAAAGAAAGCTTAGAGCTTTTGACGAAAAACATACTATGCTTTTGAGAAGCTAGCTTAAAGAAATCAATGTCATGCACTTTCATTTGTTCTAGATCAATGCAAGATTTAAAATGTTCCATTTTATGAAATTTTTTTAATGCCATTTTTGGCACTCCTTTTGCTTTTTTCGTTTCATGTTCGAGAACATCCAACATAGCATAACATTTGGGTTTTAATCCACAAAATTCCACTAACGGAATTCCCCCATTTTCATCTTTAAATTTTCCTTGAACTTTATTGTTTTCAGGCATAAAATTCTCTAATAAATGATTTGGAGGAATGGTACATTTTTCTCCTAAACCTAAAGAATCACCTGTTAAACAAATTATATTATTATTTACTTCAATATTTCCAATCATTTCAAAACGTTTATAATAATCTTCATATTGCCAAAAATGTTTTGATGGAATAATGTTTAGTTTTTTCTTTTTTATAAATGATTTGTAATTACTAAAATCAATAAATTTGTTTAAATCATCCTTTTGAATTAAATCAATGTATAAATTTTGTGTTTTAATTTCCATCACTAACGAATCTGTGTCTGTCATGCAAAGATTCACATTTTGACCATAATTTTTCTTCATCCCATTATAATAAAAATTAAACATTAACGTTTTTGATAAATCTAAAACAGAGAATCCTGTTAATATAGGTTTATTAAACAAAACCGATGGTTTGTAGCTCATCACTCCTAACAATTGTGTATTGTGAGCGATTAACACACTTTCTTTATAACGAGGATGCATCACCCTGCGTTGAAATGTGATGGTGTCTTTTCTTTCATTCAACAATTCATAATTACAACGCTTTCTCACATTTTCCATTGTTTTACCAAACACAGCATTATTTACCAATTTATATAAATCTTTAAAAAAATCACTTGTTGCTTTTTGTCTATAATCTACGTTTTTCAGTATAAACGTTTTCATCCAAGGCTTTTGAGTGAATCCTAATACTTTATGAATTTTCTTCAATTCTAATCCTAGCTCTAAATACAATTTCAATGTTCTATAGTGTACTTTATAATTTCTTTTATGATTTAATGTTCCACATAGTTTGGCTGTTTTTGTATAGTGCAATTGATTTTTTTCTTTTAAATATAACATCATTGGACTTAGTTCTTCTAGTCCTACTTCTCTGTTTTCTGGGGCTAATGGGTAATCTTTATGAAGATCGTGCAATTCAATAGGATAATCTAAATCCACTTCAAATATATAACCTTTTTCTTGTTCATCTTTTATTTGCAAAATAACATCTTTCCATTCTGAAATTGGTTTAGATTGAACTTCACTTTCTACCAACCAAAAAAATCCATCATAAGGTAAATATTGGGTCATAGCCCATGCATACAATTGATTTGCATCTACATACCATAAATAAGTATTTAATTGATTGGAATTTTTATTTTCTTGATCTTCTTCTTTATTTACATAATGATTATCAGCCTTTACATAACGTTTAGAAACGACTGTCATACCTCCTCTGATTTCTTTTTCAATCCATAACAACATATCCCTTTCAATTGGGTCTTCATTAAATAATTTCAATTTAATTTTTTCTGTTTCTCCTTTCTCATTTGTAAATCCACTTTTACGTAATGCTGACCAAGCAAATCCTGGTAGTGTATAATCCCATGTGTAATCCAAACCATAAGACTTGAGAAATTCTAATCGGCAATTTTCAAGAACATCAGCTAATAATACTATGTCTAATTTTAAATATAAATCGTGTAAATCCCATAATCGTTGCATTTTAAATAATTTCCATTTCTTTTGTTCACTTGCATATTCTTGTTCATTTAAACCTTTGCTATAACTCAATTGACTTGCATAACATTCTGGTGGAGGAATTGATGTCTCCTTTAATCTTTTTACCGAGTTAATATATTCATATAGCCAATGACCTTTTTTCAAACACAATTGTAATGCTTCTTCTTGTTTATCATTATCTACTATTATTCCAAAATCTCTATCAAATTCTTGTTTTAAAAATTTAAAATTACTTCTTCCTTTGATTTCATTCTCTTTTAATATATTTTCAATTTCTGTTTTTCTTTTCCATAACTCTATTTCTAATTTTGTTGTTTTTTCAATTAGAGGTTCACTAGTTTTAATTAATGCTTCATTGATTACTTCTAATTCTTTTATTAATCCTTCTTGTTTTCCCATTAAAACATTGACCAAATTATCTAAACTTGATGTGAAAAAAGCATAAGAATCTAAAAATCGAATGGGTCCAACTTCAATACTTACAAATTTTTCTGTATTTAAAGGAATAATTCGAATGTGCTCCAATCCTAAATCATGTAACCACTGAACTATAAAATGACCGTCATAGTTTTTTAAATTGTGAAAAAATACTGGAACCTTCCATTTAATGGGTTTCTTTCTATATTGTTGTTTCAATTTCTTCTTTGCCGGTTCATCATCATTGACTAATAAATTTTCAGGATCTTCTTCTATCTTTAATTCTTCATAACGGTCATCAACACCATAATTAAAATTTAAATTACACTCAGAATGAGCAGCACCTCTAAATTTTCCTGTTAAATGATCATGATCTCTTACTCTTTCTTCAGTAAACTTAAACTTTTGTTCACAAATATGACAATTTTCAGTTTTTTGAAATAATTGTTCCTCTTCAGCAGTTAAATTCATTGGAATATTTATATTTTTTATATTTTCAATGCATTCATTTGCTATATCAAAAATCCTTTTCATGAATCTAACTCCAAATGAATAACGATCTTCCTTTAATAATTGTAGATCGCTTTCTGCTTTAATAATTTCAATTCTACTGTTTTGTTTATAATCAAATGTACATACTTTATAAAATCCAACAGCATTTGCTCTTTGTTCATTTAAAACTTTTGTTTTTAAAGGTTTTTCCTCATCGCCTTCTTGTTCATCATACATAGGATCAAAAAAATTATATTCTTCATCCTCTTCTTTAACATGAATCAATGGTGGTAAATCTTCCTTGCAATAAGAACATATTCTTTTTTCACCTTCTTTTATAGGTATTTCTAACATGGAAGGGGTAAAATATTGCATCATTTTACATTCTTTATTTAAACATTTTACTCGAGCTGCCACTGGTAAATTAATAGATTCCATGTCTGCTACAATAAAATAAGGAGTAGGGAGTTTCTTATAATATTCTTTAAATTCTAATTTATCTTCTCCATATCTAGGGAACTTAGAAACAGCCTCTGTTTCATCCTTTCTACATATACTGTTGTGTGAATTTAATTGATCTTGATTACTGAAACTGTGACTACAATACATACAAGCAAATTTATATTTAGTACTAATTCGTTCATTGCCACAAAGTCTAGGATAATTTTTAATCCATATATAATGACTTGTTGGTTCTTTATTATTAAACGGTGACTCTTTGCTATATAACATTAATAAATTGACTTGAAATTTTCTTTTCGGTTCTTTATTATTAAAAGGTGATAATGATAAATTTTCCACTTCATATGACTTCTTTGCATCACTATTCCAAAAGTATAAATTGATTTCATAATCTTGATTTTGTAATTCAAATTGTCTTATATCACCTACTGATAATGTATTTTCTCTATTGATATTACTCCAATTCCAGTTAAATGCATTGATTTGATCTTTAAATTGCTCATAATTTAATATCCTACCAGCATTTTTATTAATATGTTTACTAAAATGGAACAAAACCAAACACCAATAAAAACAGTCATTATCTTCATTCTGTGGATTAATGCAACATTTCTTCTTTGCTAGTGCTTCTGGGGATTTAATATAAGAACCAGCATTACTATTTAAATTCAACTCAAAATAAGCAAAATCAATATTAATATAATCAATACGTTTAAATATTAATCCGGATCCTTTAATCTGATCTTCAGCTATACGATTAATTAATCCAGCTATTTGATTAACCACTTCTGTTTCTATTACATCAGGTGATTGAATTATAGATGCACGTGATTTCAAGTGTAAATCCACTTCTCTTCCTTCTCTATCCCCTTCCCCATGATGTACTGCAACACCATACTCTTTTTCAAAAATAATATAAACTCCTATTTGAAATTTCAACCCATAATGTGCAGCATAATTTCTTCCTCCTTCATTTGCTAATAAACGTGATTTTAATAAATTCACAATAGGTGTAGATAAATAATTTAACCACTGAGCATAATCCACATGAGAGTAATTACCCTCATCATCTTGTAATCTGTTGGTTGGAACAATACGAAAAAAATGTTGTAATCCATCCATACGTAATTGCTCATAAGAATTAAAGTTATTGTGAAGATCATCTTCAATATTATAATTCATTGCTTGAACGTTTCTTGGATCTAACCACGGTGCCCTGTTCAATCGAAGTTGACGTGCTGGTCTCCTTAAGCGATTCGACATTATTTCCAAATACAAATTCAATGGCTTTATCTACTACTGTTTTATTATTTTCCTCTTTTAAATAATCGTAAATGGTAGTATTAGGAGAATGGATTGGACTTTTATAAATAAAATCTTCACTGTAATCAGTTAATTTTAATTTTGGAATAGTAAATCCTTCTTCTATTGAATTGGTTTCTAAATCTATATGATATGTAATTTTATCTTTGGTTTTGAATTTAAAATCTCTTTTATAACAACAATCTTCTACTTTACTTATTACTTCGTAACCTTCTTTAAATACTAATCCCTTATGAGTTAATTTTTTTTCTCTACAGTTAATAACGATTTCGTGTTGACAAGAAAATTTCCCTATTAAATCCCTATTCACAAATCTGCAAGTAAGACAAATATGAAGAGAGCAAGGATCAGATGATTCTATTATAACAATTTGTTTTGGTACTGCTTCTCTAAAATCAAAAATAAACCAACCAGAAAAGGATAGACGATCTTCAAACCCAAATGAATATGTAATAGAATTGACTTGTTTAATAGAAATAGAATAAAAGCTTAGGTGATCTGAAGTGCAATATTTACAATTATCACCACTCATTTAAAAAATGACAAATTAAAATGAATTAATAAAACAAAGCGGGTCAAGTAAGAAACAGTAAATTTTGGAGAATTTCGTTTTTCAATAAAAAATATTCTTTTTATGATTTCTTCGAGAACAATAGTCCTTTTTTAATAATCTCGAATATCAAAAAAAGCAAGCCAAATTGTTTACCGCAAAAAAGTGATAGCTTACCTTTTTTTCGTACAGAACAAGCCGAACAAGCCGCGAGTCCCTTTTTTTCTCTCAAGCTTTAAAAAAGAAAGCAGGAAAGCTTTTTTTGCTTTCTTTCTAGAATGTCTTGTAGCTTTAAAAAATCATAATTTTTTAACTTTTTTTATTTTCTTAATTCCATTCAAAAAAAATGTCTTCTCCTCCTAAATCAATAAGTAAATCAAATAAACGAAAATTGGAAGAAGATGCTATACCTCCCTCTCCTCCTCCTTCTCCTCCTTCAATAAGCAAAGCTGACAAACTTAAAAATAAAATAAATACATTAAATTCTACTGTACAAAAATTACAACAATCAATTAATGAATCAACAAAGGAAATGAAAGAAATGTTTCAAATGTTAACTACTCTCCAAAAAGAATCTCAAATCCAATATGAATATAGAAACAAATCAAATCTTATGTTTGGTCGATTGATAACAATGAATGAAAAAACAGTAGAAGATTTAAATCATTTAAAAAAACACAACACATCAGAAAAACTCCTCATCAATGGAATGATTCCCCCTATTTGCTTACAACCAAAACAACAACAACAAGAAACCACTTCAAGTAATAATGAACAATTTCACCAACGAACTAACTCACTTGATTTTTCTTATTTATTTTCTGATTCTGATTTAACCCCCTCACCTGATCAAATTTGTGGTTTTAGTTTTGAAATGCCACCTGAAGCAATATTAGAATAAATTATTTTATTCTAGAATTTTTCTAGAACAATTATTTTTTTGCGGTAATACAATGTTTATTGTTTTTCGTGTTTCAAGCCTTAATTTTTGTTATAGCTCATGATACCTTTTTTATCTGTACCGAAATAAACTTTTTTAACAATTTTGCCAAAAATTTTTTTTCCAAATTTCCTTTTTCAGGAATTTTTTTTCTTCAATTCCTTCCCACATCCATCAATCATAATTAATCATAATTATTCCCTCTTATTAGAGACCCATCCTAATCTCTCTTTAATAAGCTTTGTACCAATTTAACTCTCTCTAGTGAAACTATGTCTTCTTTAATATTACCTTCTTCTCATTCTTGTGCATTTTGTGGTAAACCATGGAACATTGTTAAAGTTGGAAATTTATATTGTTCATGTAATACTGAAAATATGACTCAATATTTATCTGCTTGTTCTTCATGTGGAGATATTAAAATGTGTGCTTACATAAATAATTCGAATTATTCAAACAAATTAAAATGCTTTGATTGTAGTATTCAAAACGAAGGTAAACAACAAAAAAGATCAACTACTGGTGATCTTAGACCAACGGTGATTGTTAAACAAGAACCCATTGAACATGAAAATGATGAAGAAGATGGTGATCAAACAGAAGATGAAACCACAAATAAACCCTTTACAACTTTTATTTGTAGACAATGTAAAGAAGAAAAAGATAATGGTGATCGCTATAAAGGAAAAGGAAAAGTGTGTAAGAAATGTTGTAGTAAAAACTCCAATGATTCTATTAGAATGGTCCGCACCAAAAACATTGAATTGCATTCAAGTCTATTGACTCATATTAATGAAGAAGTAAGATTGGAAAAGGAGAATGAAGAGTTGAAGAAACAGAATAAAGAATTAGCTTTGGAGATTACTAAAATTAAAGAACAAAAAACTTTTACTATGGTAGAATATAATAACGTTAGAGAAATAAATGAAGAATTGAAAAAGAAAAATAATCAATTAGAAAAACAAAATGAAGAATTAAAAGAAGATATTGAAGAATTAACCCTAATACAAGAAGAAAATGACAATCTCATGAAGTATTGTAGTAAATTAGAAATTAGAAATAAAGAATTAAACGATTTTGTACATGTAGAAGCTAAAAGAATGAACAAAGAATTAAAAGAAGAAAATGAATCACTTAAAAATAATAACAAAAGAAAAATGGAAGAACCAGTTATTTCCACAAAGGAACAAGAAATTGAACAAATAAGAAAGAAAAGCAAAATATCAAGGAAAAATGCTGAGAAGAAGTGGAATAAAATTCAAGAACAAAATAATATAAAGAGTAAATCCAATAATGTTTATCCTATTCGTTGTAAGTTATGCTCAACTACAAGTGCTATAGAAGAAATTTATATTGATGGGTTGTGTTTATCTTGTGGTGGTTATGGTCGTAACGATGAAGCTTATATTCC
>Ga0068855_100007971_pt1 | contig 12796 bp, 9 predicted proteins | sample KBSCornC52_FD_66592 | JGI IMG/M metagenome (GOLD analysis project Ga0068855, IMG submission 66592) | Corn rhizosphere microbial communities from Kellogg Biological Station, Michigan, USA - KBS Corn C5-2 | ecosystem: Host-associated > Plants > Roots > Rhizosphere > Soil ...
GCACGTAATAGACGCCCGTGAAGTAAGGAGGCATCGTGTTATGCGCTGCTGCCTTGTATTTGTCGGCATAGAACGAAAACGAGGAGGCGTCGGCATCAGTGTTCACCACGCCACCAGCCACGGACGTAAGTCCAATGCTCGCCTTGGTGTCGTTCGATTTCCCCATGACGTAGCTGTTGTCGCCATTGCCGCCTTGGTTGTTCGCCGACGCCGGATATTTCGAGGCGTCCAAATCTGACGCACCACCGCCTGCAATGCGGTTCACTTGGTCGGATGAGAACTCAAGATGCTGGTGGGGCGCAATCTCATCGACGGTCAGCACATGGCTTTCCTCGCCGCCAGTTGTTCCATAAGCGTGACCGCTGCTTCTCCCGAGCAGAAACTTGCCTTGCAAATCAGGCACTCGAAAATCGGTGGCGTCGTTATCCCCAACTTGCTTGTAGGCCAATCCGTAAACCGCAAACAGCCGAGCGTAATCGGTCTGTAGCAGCCTTTGATTGTTCGCCTCAAGCCACTGAGCGCCGTCGTCAGGCGTCGGGTCGGTTAGCGTTTTTGGATGCCACACGACCGTTCCAATCGGGGTGATGAAGGTCAACAGGTCGCCGATGAAGCCAACGTTCAGCTTGCCGTCAGGATCGGTGAAGAAATAATCCAGCAACGCCCGCATCTTGGAATTGTTCAGCAGCTTCTCTTGGAAGGCGTCGCACAACGCTTGGCCGGGTGTCTGGTTCTCGAAATCTGAGGATGTGATGGGGGATGACATAAATTACGGGGAAAGCGCGTTGGTTATCCAGATGTCGTATTGCGCGTTGCATACGTAGTTTGAAAGCGTGAGTGTGACGAGATTTGACTGCGGTATGGTGACGGTCGCTGTCCATGTGTAGTCGTAACCAGACGACGGGTTTCCGCGTGACAGATTGGTGACTACCTGACCGTTGTAATACAACACCGCAGCATGCGACCCAAAACCGCCCAACAAGTCTGACATTCTGCCTGACAAATTGAGAGTCGTGTTAGTCGTGTTGTTGCAGAAGAAAAATGAACCCGTTGATTCTCCGCAGTGACCAGACGGTCCAATTGAGTCATGGGCATGAATCCAGTTTCCACCCTGAGACACAGCGAAAGGATTGCTAACTATTGGCGCGTGCCCGAGTGAATCGACGTGGTTTGTAATCCCGTCACACAACAACTGAGCCGCTGAACACGCCGTGCCAGTAAATGCAGGCATCTGCACCGATTGCGTGGCGCAGGCAGAAGACACCAGAACCCCGTCCACATAGAGCGCAGAGCATAGGATTATTGATCCACTGTCCACGTACGCAACATTCTCAACTGGAGTGCAGGTTTGAGACGTGGAGTTGGTATCGAAAACCGCGACATAAACTGTCCCCATCGAAACGCACGATCCTGACGTGACGGAGAATGTGAACGAATCTGCACCGATGTAGCTGGATGCAGGCGTGTACGTCGCGGTGCCATTCACGGAATCAACGCTCGAAAGCGTTCCGTGCGCTGGTCCAGACGTGACCGAAAAGGTGCCTCCAAAGCCGTGCATCCACGCCGGGCCAGCGTTATTTTCAGCAATCGAAAGCACACTGTTCGCAGCAGACGTGCCGCATTTTGTTCTCGTTCCCACCCATCCCAGTTCAGCGTGCTGAAAAGGTTGAGCAACGGCAGAGATGCACAATAGCAAAATCAATGTTATTGACCGAATGTGGTCCATAATGTCGATAGCGTTGAGTTGCTTTGGATCGTCATCCTAAACTCGTTCCCGTTCGTCAATGTCAACTGATACGAACCGTTGGCGTAGGTCAGGCCGTTAGTGGAAATGTGTGGAAAATTGGTCGGCATCTGAATCAACCGATTGCCGCCCGAGGCAACCACATTAAACGACAGCATCCGCCACTTATCGCAGTTCGTGATACCAGCAAACCGAACATCATTGGTTGCCGTCAGCGTGGCGTAAACCAGTGGCGTTCCGGCAGCGTTCGATTTTCCGAAGTCGAGCCAGTAAATGTTGCTCGGATTTCCTTGAGCCACAGGCAGCATGTCAAACCCATCCAGCGTCGCCGACACTTTATCGGGTGCGGGGTGGCGAATCACGGCGTTGATGTTGTTTGAGTTCGCAATCCATAGATTTGACGGGTAGCAAATCTGGCCGTTCGTGAAGACCATGACCGACAGCTTCTCGGCAGCGTTCGCCGAGATTGCGAGCAGGAGTGCTGAGATGATGGCGATGGTTTTCACGAGTCAGCGATGGAGAACACTCCGTTTTTGACGCGAATCACCACGCACTTTTGGGTCACGCTGTCTTTCAGCACGATGGCATTCGTCGAACTGCACACGGTCGGCGTCGGGGCAGGCGTTTCTGACTGGGCAGGAGCAGCCGTGATTTGAATCACCGGCACGCCGTCCTGCAAAACGATGTTCATTCGGTAGTAGTTGTTGTCAGCCGTGCAGAGAACATCCACGTTGACGCAGGAGGTGTTGTCGCAAATCGTTTTGTCCGTCGAATCAATCGCGCCAACGTCGAAACCTGGATTCGCCGCGCCGTCAACTATCGTCAACGCGAGGTGGTAGAACTTTTCGTCGTCGGCCATCAGGTTCATGCTCGCAGTCCTGATGGTTTCAAACGTCACTTCCGGTTTGCCACCGGGACTGCCGCTGCCTTCCACCATCTGCACGACCTCGCCGTCGATCAGCAACGCTCCGAAGTTGTAAAATTTGTTGTCGTCAAGGCACATCACCCACAGGTTCGAGAAAAAGCTGTCAGTCGGGTCGTAGGAGCATTGCAATGACCACGGAAACACGGAGGCTGGCATGTGAATCCTCGGCAGAATCCCGATGTCCTCAATCGGCAACTCCATCTCGGTGTCATTTTTTGTGTCCAGTTGCAGGCCGGAAATGGATTCACGCCACTCGTTCAACATCATCGCGTAATCGCTAGTGCTGCGATCATCCTTCCCGAGCGACTTCATCCTTAAATAGTTCTCCAGCGCGGTTTCGACCTGCGCCTGATACTTGCCGTAGTCGAATCCGTCGTCCGCATCGTATGCGGTCTTGGAGCCTTGATACTCGACACCGACTCGCTCGTTGGAATCAATGTGAGGCAGGAGAATAATCTGGTCTTTGTCGATGCAGAACAGGCCACGCTCGGCTCGGTAGCCTTTGTCCATGGAAGAATCGGCGTTGAACAGGCCGAATTCGTAGGGCGTCAGGTTGGGGTATTTCTGAAGGCGAGCGCGTTGGGCAGTCAGCCGGTCAATGTCCTCTCGCGTGCAAGGATCGTAATAAACGATGTCCTTGAGCGTCTTGGAGTTGAACGTGTAAAGGCGTTTGACCTTGCCACGAGGCTTGCAGATGACAGTGGTGCCCTGACGGTAGAGCGTGCTGGCGTAGGGATAGAGCCGCTGTTGACGACTCTGGAGATACGGCACCCACCGCTGTGCTTCAATCAAGCCGTCGAGGACTCGTTTCTCGTAAACGGCCCTCAGATTTTGAGCGATGCCTTCGGGAAACGAGCGGCCAAGAACGGTTGTAATGAGGTCATTATACGTCACTTGTCAGGCGGGAAAACACCCGTGGCGGTGGCGGGTTTGTCCGTTTTCGCGACGGCAGGCTTATCCGCAGCAGCCGATTTTGAGGGCTTTTCGGATTTTGTTTTGGGGGATGGATTCTGCAACTGCTCCACCGTTGTTGAAACCCCCGGCATCCACTCCTGCTTCGGCGATTTGCTCGCGGAATTTTTTTTTAAGTCATCGAACGTCGCTTTGTCGATGATCGTCACTCCACCCTTTTGCTCCTCGGCGTATTTGGAAAGTTCGGAAATGGTCAAGGCGTCGGACGTTTCCAGCACGCCGACATTCCAACCGGCAGGCACCCACGGAATAGGTTTGCCGTTGGACAATCGAAGCTCTGTGGTCAGAACAATTTTCTTGAAATAAGCAGTTTCAGCCATAATTGGGTCATTTGGTCTTGGGCCTGAACTGTTATTGAAGGCGGGAGAGGGTCAGACCCGGACTCCCCTCCCGCCAATTGGTCGGTGGACCAACGATGTTTACTGGTCGAAGCCAGTGATGTCGAAGTTCTCCCATGCGGCTTGCGAGATACCGCATTCCGTAATCTGGGTGAACGTCTCCCAGTAATGCTTCACGCGCTGCTGAGGCACCACGAGCGGGCCGCAGAGCAACGAGGAGTCAACGCGGGCGATTTCTTGCGCCGTGCCGGTTTCCATCGTCAAGGTGCCGCTGTCGATCAGGCCGCGATAGCTCGCGCTCCAGTCGGGGCAGAACATCAGCGAGGCAATCGCCTTATAGGCGTCCGCAGTCGCGGCGTTGTCACCCGCAGCCAAAGCCGCGTCGCGAGCCGCCGAAACATAATCGTCGAGCGCGTCGTGAGTCACCAATCGCAACTGAACATTCGGCCAGTCGAGGTCGATGGTGTACCAAGTGAACCCGAGGCTGTTCGACTGCGCGTTCATGTTGATACGCATCGTGTCGATGGATTTCTCCTTGAAGTAGGTGACGTAAGCCGCGACGAGTTTTTCGCGCACATCGCTCGGCAGCCAGAGTTCCAGCACCTTGCCATCCTGACCACGCGCCTTACGCACGCGGAGGATGTTGTAGAACTTCTTGTGCATGTCGGACAACTTGATCTTGAGACCGAGGGCGTCCACGAGGGCCGGGATGCCGAGGTTGTCGGTGCATTCGGCCAACTGTTCGAGGTATCCAATCGCATTGGCTCGACGGCATTGATAGCGGCCAGTCCACGAATAGGTCGGGGAGTTGGCATCGCCAACGAACCACGCCACTTTTTCCAACTGGTCAACTTTCTCGACCGTCTGATTGACGAGCGCCGGATTGCTCAGGAACGTGTTGACGAGGCGGTTGTCGTGATCTTCCATCACCTGACGCGCATACTCGACCGAATCCACGTCGCCAAACGCGGCGAACAGCGGGTTGTTTTCGGAAATGAGCTTGACGTATTTTTGGTACTGGTCGTCCTCTTTTATGTTGAAACGAGACTGCTGGAGCCAGAAAGGCTTCAACTGTTTCATGTTCAAACCAGGGATGTTGTCGCAGAAGGCTTCCGCCGTGGTCACGTTGGGAAGGCCGCGAGTGAGCACGCCGCGAACGACATTGGAACGCTTGTAATGCGTGTTGTCGTAGTTGTAGAGCGGGTCATCGACGTTGCTGCCGATGTTGTCCATGAAGATGACGAGGTTTCCGGCCACGATGGCCGCGTCCTTGACCTGATACGAGGACAGCACTTTGCCGCCCGTGCCAGCGTCTTTGCCGAGGATTGTCACCACGCTGCGAGCGCCGAACCAGCGGGGGTCTGACGGAATGCTCTTGGAACTTGCCACAATGCCCTTCCACTGGAATGTAGCGCCGAGGTTTGGGGTCAGTTCGCCCGCTCCCGCAGCCGTGCCGGAAGTGAAATTCCAGTGCTGGTTATTGATGGGGTTCGTGACCTCCATCTTGATGTACGGCAGAACGTCGGTGAGGTCGGACTTGGCCTTGATCTTGGTCATCTTCTCCGCGTCGATGACTTTGGTGCCCGCCATTTTGATCCAGTCAGCGAAACCGTTCACCTTGGCCTGACACGCCTTGCCGCGAAAATCGGCTTCAAACATGGGACCAATGAGACGCCACAAAGCATTCGCCTTGTCGCGGTAGATGGTGTCAGCCTGAGAAGGCTTGGTAGGCTCGATGTTGACCAGCGTCATGCCGTCAATGCGGGAAGCATCGACGCCAGCAGCGAAGGTACACTTGCCGATGAAATTTGCGGAAATTGTCGTGTCAGACATGATTTAATTGCAAGGTATGCCAACCAGCCTACATCGGCTCGCCGCTGCACCGACAATCGGAAATCAGCGTGGGAATACTCAGCAATTAAACCTAACGAACGCCCAGCAAACCACCAACTGCACTGACACCGTTGACCACTGGAGCAGGAGCGACACCTCTTGCGGGAGGTGTAGGTGCCCCGCTGGAAACACTAGGAGAAACCAATGATGGCGCGGGTGACGACGGTGTTTGCGACTGTGACTGAGGTGTCACTGGTGGCACTTGGGGTTTTTGATAACCGAGACGTTTCGCGCCACGCTCGATAATTTCCATTTGATTTTTCGCCACATCTCTCACGCGGGCCGCAGCTTCGAGGGCAAGGTAGTTGACAAACTTGTCCTTGGTCGTGGTGAAGAAATCACGCTGCTTGCTCGGCGACAGTTGCGAATACTCGGCGAGTGGAAGCCACGACCGACCTTTGTCGTCAACCAACTGGTCGCGGTGGGCATCCAAGGTTTGCTCGAATCTTTGAAAGGCTTGCGCGGCCACCGTATGCGTCGCGTTGTTTTGATCCATGGCGACGGCACCGTCCCACAGCAATGAGGCTGCGTGAACCACTGGCGCGACTTGTTCCTGCACCTGTCCCGCAATTTCAGCCTCCAAAGGATTCGTCTCGCTCCACTCCTTGAAACTCTGCGGCGTCACAGGTCCGTTCGCGAGTGTGGACAGCAGCGACCCTTGGAATTGATCGACGGACTGCGCGGCGGCGGGAGTAGCCTTGAGATTGCTGATTGTCTTCTCGGCCTCCTCCAGCTTCGGTTTAACGCGCTTCTCGAACCGCTGGTTGAACTTGATTTCAAATCGGGCTTCCTCCAAGTCCTCAGGGTCAATCTCGACGTCGGGATTGTTGCGGTTGTAGAACGCGGCGTGCTGCGGGTCTTCGGCATTGAACACTGGCGGATTGGCGGGATCGAATTTCCCCTCGGCAATCTGCCGCTGCTGCTCGTTGCGCTCCCAATTCTCGGCGTACGCCAATTCCTTCCGCGCAAAGTCGGCATACTTCTCAGCCGCCTTTTTCGTGATGCCCTTGTACTTGTTCGGGTTCAGGGACTCAAGCTGCTCGAACACGGGCCGCATATTGTCCAACGCGGGCGGCAATTCAACCGTGGCAGGCGCGGTGGGTTCAGATTTCGGCTGAATCGCTTTGGCAACGGCGGTCGCGGTCGCTTCGGCAATCTGCGCGGCGGTCAAAGGTTCGGCTTGCGGCTTCGGCTTGCGGACCTTGAGCGGGGTTGGTGCCAGTGCGGCGGTGGCAGCAATCGCGGCAGGCTCAGTTGCCGATGGTTTATCGGGGGTTGGAGCGGGCGTGGGTTCAACCTTTAAGGAATCCTTAATAGTTGCGGCGGCTGGCTCTTTCTCGGCCTTATGCGACTTCTTAGGCGTCGCTCCAAGCAACGCCTTCACAGCCGAATCCTGAGCCACTACGTCGGCAACGTCAGGCTTTGAGACAGGAGCAGGAGTCGGCGCAGGCACACTCGGGGTCGGTGCAGTCGGTGCGGGTTCGGGGGTAGCGACAGGGGTAGCGGGAGTGGTCTTGGTGTCTTTGGACATAATTGATGTGGTTATTTGTTTAAAATTTTATCCAGACGTTCTTTTGCGTCTTTTGGAAGGATGGGGGCCGTGATGATGTCCATAGCCAATCTCCACCCCTCAAATGATTCCTCGTGCGAGTGCGATTCGGAATACCTGCCGTTTAGAAACCTGCGAAGGCAATCCTCGTTGCAGAAGTCGAAGCTGCCACGACCAGTCGCTGTTCGCGTTTCTAGCAGCAACCGGGCAATTCCTCCACAAAGCAGAAAGGAATCATTGTCATGCACCTTCCCGCAATGATCGCATTTGGTTTGGTCAATTTTCATTTTTAGATTTAATTAGGTCTGAAATCGTAAGGCAAAACGCGCATATGGCCGCCGCGACTCCTATTGCAGCGATTAAATCAGATAGGCAGATATTGTGGTAATGATACCTCGCAAACAATTTGGACGTGAACAGAATAGGGAGGGCCACAATGGCCAAATATAACTGGCATCGCGTTTTCATTTACAATTCCCCCATACGCGAATCCTGCGAGATATGTCTTCCCAAATTATATCCACCACAATTTCATTAAACAGTCGGACAGGACCAATTCGGTTGCATATACAGAATGGTGCCAAAATCATAATCAACGACATTGTAAAGCTGGCGGCGAATGATATGGATGCGATCTTTAGCAAGTGAATGGAGTAGTGCAAGGGTCTTGGTTTTGTGTGTAGTTATTCTCGGTCGATGGTGATTTTCTCCACGACTTTCAGATGCCTGTTTTCGAGCAGGTCTTTCTGAATTTCGTCGAGTACGGTGAGGAAAATGGATAGGCGAGACATGGCAAAAACTGCCTCGTTTGCGCCTTGGTTGATCGCTCCAGTTTGCATGAAGCTCTCCGAGTTGGCGGTGGTTGTCTCGCCCACCAAAAGCAGTTGCTCGGCAATGCGCGACTTCGCGACCTCGCGGAGTGTGTTGCAAGTGTCGCTTTTGAGAAATATTGCCAGTTCGTCAGCTTTAGGCTGTGGCAGGGTCTTGAGGTCTGAGCGGAGGATTTGCATTTGGTAAAACTTGTGGCGGCATCACTGGGCCAGTGGGAGGCATAGGCGACTGAATTGGCGCGGTCGGAGGCTGTAGCAGTTGCAACAACGGGGTGAGTCGCTGAACAACTTCTCCCTGCACTTGCTGACCCTGCATCAATTTTTCAATCGCCTGCTTGGTCTGCATGAATTCCTGAGTCGTCGGGGCAACGACCTGCTGCTTGATTTGCTGGTCCACGACTTGCACGGCTTGCTGGACGATTTGCTCTTTGGCCTGCTCCAACATTTGAATCATCGCCTGTTGCTGCTCCTGTGGGGTCTTGGCAGCGTCAGGATTGGCCACCTTGAGCCGGAAGTCGTCGGGCAGTCCAATCATCTTCCAGACGTAGTTGAACAACTGGACGAACTGGGGAGCGCCGATGGTTTGGAACAGGATGGGGTTCTGCGCGACTTGCCCGAGGTTCTGGAGCATCGCGATGCCAACCTTGGAATCGTTGAGGCGATTGACGCCTTCCCGGTCGGACAAGAACGTGTCCATGACGAGCGCAGCCTTCTTGCCTTTGACTCCAAAATGCGTATTCGCGCCGTCGCCTTTTTCAATCTCGAAGCCAAGTTTTTCCAACGCCGCCTGACGCTCGGGAGTGAGGTCGGCGACTTCGGCAAACACTTCGTCAGAGCCGTAGCAATAAAACGCCGTGTAGAGCAGTCGCTTCTTCGCCGCCCACGCGGAGTCAATGCCGGTGCCCGTGAATTCAAGGTTTACCGACGTATTCTCGTTTGCCACGGAGACTTCGGTGGCGGATTGCTCATGGCTCGCAGGGGCGCCGACTTCTTGCGGGGAAAAGCCGAGCATTCGCTCGACGGCCATGAGCGTCATGCTGATGTTCGCCGAAATGTCCTGAACATTGACCTGCGGCGTCTGCATGGTCGTCACAGCCTCGCGCTGGTCGCCACGGTCGCCGATCTGAAAGCTGTTGTGCTTCTTGGAATATTTGAGCCAATTGATGCCCTGATACAGCTTGTCCTTCATCCTGCCAAGGATGTCGATCTGGTCTGCTGGCATGATGTCGGTATTGACCCACGCGACACGAAGCATGTTCTGCTTCACCGACATGAAGTGCTGCGTCAGGAAATTTCCGAGGAGTTGCGCGAACGGCGTCAACTGCAACCCCATGCCCGAAGGCACGGTCTTGTTGGCATCGTAGCGGTCGAGATAAACGTAGCCAGGGGTGTACGCTATCGGCTCGCAGTAGATGCAGGAATTGAAATTAGCGTAGATGAACCGCATCCACACCGGCTTGTCGTAGTCGAACAGGTTGTGATCCTTCGGAATCACCTTGTCGAACAACACCGCCAGCGTAATCGTCGCGTCATCACTGTCTTTCAGGAATGACGACTGCTCTTGGGAGATTCGGTCAAACTGGTCCTTGGTCTTGAGGTCGCGCAGGACGGGTGGCAACTGAACGGTGCATGGGTAAAACGATTGGAAGATTCGCCACGTCGCCGTCGAGAAAAGGTCGTAGCCGCCGTAGGTGATTTTGTCGGTGTTCCAGTACAGTGGATTATCGCGCACGTCGGCCCACTTCAAAATGTCCCAGTAGCCGAAATAGCTGCAACCAGTGTCGGAGTTCAGCGTATAGAGCGGGCAACTGCGGTCCCAGAAATGACGCGACGGGTGTGGAATGACGAATCTCACGCCCTCGCGCTTTACTTTCGTGACAGTCTTACCGTTGTCGAGCGTGTCATATTCCTCGCGATGATACGCCTCCTTGGGGAAGTTGAAGCAAGTGCCGTAATAAAGCATCTGCTTGAAGCTCTGCTTGTCGTCGTCGGCGTACCCCATGTCCGAGGTCATGCGCTGCACACGACTGGTCACGACATCTGCCGTCACCATGTCATTCAGCGTCATCCTCCCCGGCGCATACTTGTAACGCGGAAAAAGATTGCGGTCGTTGAACAGCTTGCCCGCCCGCATGTCGCAGTAGCACTGAACCATCGGCAGGAACACTTGCTCGAAAAGGGGCTTGTTGAACGTCAGGATAGGCTCACGACGCTCATTCAGCAGCATCGTCTCCTTGCCATCCACGACTTGAAAGACTGGCTCCAGCAGCTTGTCCAAGTTGAAATCCTTGAATAGCTGCGAAATCTCCTCGTCGGTTTTGCCCATCGCGGCCAGCATCCGAGCTTGGATGTTGGGGATGTTGTCTTGAGCGGCTTCCAGAGAGCGGTCGATGGCGCCGTAGATGGGTGCCTCCTGAAGATTTGTATCAATGGCACGACGTAATCGGTTGCTATGTTTCGTCTGGAGCGCAACGAGCTTTGGGTCAACTACCGCCTTCTTGCCCTCCGGAGCAAACAGCTTGCGGAAGTTTTCGGGCGTCGCCCCCTTTTGTTTTAGAAGCTCCAGATCGATCATTGCGATTCGCCAGTTTGTGAAGTTTTCCCCAAAGCACTGCCGGGATTTCCGATGGTAAAATTTCGGACCACAATTTTAGGTCCACCATCGTCATCGCCGAATGCCCATTTAATTTGATCTCCAACGGCAGCTTGTTCTGCCATTGCAAAATCGAAAAACGAAATTGCCCGCGCTCCTCCCGCAACCGTAAGCGTTTTGCGCGAACGGTGAAGTTTACCGTGCCGTCCTCGTTTATTTGAAACTCCCACTTGAGCTTTGGGCATTTGGATTCTCCAGAGAATTTCTGGCTCACTTTTTCTTGCCCATCATCGCGACAACTGCGATGGGCTTTTCGCCTTCGGCAGATTCGTCCGGGGCCGAGGCGTCAGCGGAATCTTCGGAGTCGTCAGCGGGGCCGCACTTCGCCTCGTCAGGCTCAATCTCTGAAACCGACACGGAGAGGTTTTCGCCGTCGTTGGATTTGACGGTGCCTTCGAGATAATTCAAGCAAACGCGATCCCCAACCTTGAGGTCTTTAAGGGAGTCGGCGTCGCTACCGGACAAATCCACGTTCAAGTCAGTCATATTTTGAAATCACACCGTTGTTGACATTGTAGTCGGCTTGCCATACACTGTCGCACAGCGAAATGAATCGTGCAAGTGCGACACAAAAATGACCCGTGATTGAGCTTCCTCCAGAACTAGCCAGCCTGAACATCCAGCCCCCTTGGGGTGAGGAGTATCGCTACCAGCGATTTGTCATTAACGAGAACGGCGAAGCGTACCCGCTGCTCTCAATAAAGGGCTACGGCCTGTACAATTCCACAAAGCGGCATATCCTTGCCATTGGGACCAGGAAGGCTTCGAAAAGCATATGCATAGCAAACAAGGTGGCGCGTCATTTGTGGGAGACGGATGGCGCAGTGGTCGCGGTCGTCTGTCGCTCGATTAAGAACGCAAAAATTGGTGTATGGAAAGACTTGGTGAATTTTGTTTTACCGGGATGGGAGAATGCCGGTTGGGGATTCAAGATTGAGAAAGTTGGCGTGGACGGAGTTTCAAAAATGGAATACGTCCGGGTCAGGAATCAGCATGGAACAATTAGCGAGGTGCAACTTCATTCCTGTGATTATGCTTTTGCGGCTCCTGAGAAGTTCAAGGGCGCTCGCTTCTCGATGGTTTGGATTTCAGAGGCCGACCAATTTGAGGATAGAATTTTGTTCGATTCACTCTGTGACCAACTTCGCGTTCTCGGACTAGATTTTTCCAAACATCAAATTATCGTCGATTGTAATTGGCCAGAAGAAGGATCGGACAGCCATTTATTTTGCATCTTTGAGGAGGGGAAAAATCCAGACTCAAAATATTTTCGTGACAACTACCACGACGAGTTTGAGATTCGTCTTTTTTCTCTTTACGAAAATCCATTCCTCGACCCTCGCGAGAAGGATGACTTGAAGCGTAGGTACGCACACGATGTCATTAAATTTAAAAGGCTCGTGGATAATCCCACTGGAGAGTGGGCAAAAGATGTTTCTGCTGGTCATTTCGATGATGTCGTGCTGCCCAATATTCATTTCATAGGCAAGTGCGAAGGATCAGACAAATCTAAGTGGGAGGTAATCACGCCTGAAAAATCTTCGATTACCCTTTACACCGGAAACGATCCTGGTGGGGTCAACAATCACGCTTGCTCTTTCATTTGCACGCACCGCAATCCTCAAGATGAGATTGTGTTCAGTGTTTTTGATGAAGTCGTATCAGTTGGCACAAATCTCAATGTAAAGAAATTCGCGTACGAAGTTTTTGAGCGCGTAAAATTTTGGACGGAATGGATCGCAAAAGACAACCCCGGAAGGCCAGAGGTGAAGTGGTACCATTTTGCAGACGACTCGGTGGTTGGTTACGATGCAAGAGCGCACCGCACAGACGCTCAGATTTTCAAGGATGTTAGTGGTGGCAAGATTGACCTTATTCCAGTGGAAAAAGGACAT
>Ga0068855_100007972_pt1 | contig 12794 bp, 7 predicted proteins | sample KBSCornC52_FD_66592 | JGI IMG/M metagenome (GOLD analysis project Ga0068855, IMG submission 66592) | Corn rhizosphere microbial communities from Kellogg Biological Station, Michigan, USA - KBS Corn C5-2 | ecosystem: Host-associated > Plants > Roots > Rhizosphere > Soil ...
CAGCATTTTGAACAACACGTTCGGACGGCAGTTGCAGCTCGGGCTGAGGGCTTCCTTTTAGGAACGCGCAAAGCACGGCGAGCGGCGCGAGAAGGTACTGAGAAAGCGAGGACGCCTCGTTTTCATTTGTGGTTGCAGAGAGCGGCGCAGGCGAAAAGGTCTGCGCCGCTTTGATTTCGGATTCCGGTTGGGCGGGCGCCGGGACGTTTGAAGGCGGCGTGGTTGGAACCGCGGGTGGCGGCGGCCAGGGCGCCGGTTCCGGAGTGAGTTCCATGATGAGGTCTGCGGGCGGTTCGGGTCCGGTTCCGATGCCAGGTTCGTTCGGCAGCTCGGGACGGAGTTTCTTCAGGCGGTCAAATTCCTCGACCGCGCGGCGGTACTGGCGCTCGGCATGGGTCTGAAAGCGGATCAGAAGAGCCCAGTTATCAGATTCCTTCGCAATGCGGCGGAAGCCTTCGGCGGCGGCGAAGTTGCGGTTTTGCGCGCGAGCGATTTCGATATCGCCATCGCCGGCGAGATCGACCGACATGGGGCGGATGGGATCGCCGCGCTGATCGAGAGCTTCGTCGAGAGCCGAGGTGAAGAGGCCGGCTTCGAGGCGTGCGCCGCGGAGCATTTGTTGCTGGCTGATCGCCATGCGCTGGAGGGCCATCAGTTCCTGCGAGTTTACCGGTTTGTAACAGGCCACGAGGTCGGCTTTGAGATTCGCGACCTCCTTCAGATCTTCGAGGCGGACGACCACGAAGGATGAGGAGCAAAAGCCATGCTTTACCTCGTTCGCTGAAGAAGGCGGAAGAGAGTTGGACGTTGTCACGCGATTTTCATCTGAGAAGTTAACATTCATGAGTGGGGATGGCTGCTGAGGGCAGGTGTTTTGTGTTGAGAACACAGCAGATAAGTTTTCGCAGGGATTGTGACTGCGTGGGGCGCGTGCTGGCAGCGGTGGTGTTCGCGGGGTGCGCTTTCGCGCAGCAGGATTCGGTTCTCGACACGGCGCGGCAATTGGACGCGGCGGGGAGGTGTGCCGAGGCGGAAGCGTTGTATCAGTCCGAGTTGCGTTCGGACGCCGATATGGCCGTGTTGAATAACTTCGGAAATCACTATCTGGCGTGCCGCGAGCCGGAGAAGGCGGCGGGGATTTTTGAGCGGCTGCTGAAGATGGAGCCCGGGCATGCGAACGCCAATCTGCAGATGGCGAGGCTGGCTGAACAGAGGAAGGAGCCGGCGAAGGCGCTCGAGTATCTGGACCGGGTGGCGAAGCCCGATGCGGAGATTCAGATGGCGCGGGGTGAGGCGCTGGCGGCGATGGGCCGGCGGGATGCGGCGGCGCGAATTCTGGCGGGGATTGGAAAGGGCACGAACGATCCGCGCATTTTGTTCGCGCTCGGCATGACCCAGGGGCGAGCCGGATTTTATGGAGATGCTGAGCAGGCGTTTCAACGCGTGCTGGAACGCGACCCCGGAGATGACGACGTTCTGTTCAATCTGGGGGCGGCGGCGGCGCGCGCGAGGCATTTCGAACGCGCGCGGGAGGCGTTTCTCGCGATTCTGAAAAACAAGCCCGAAGACCCGGAGGCCACGTATGAACTGGGGCGGGTGGAGGCCGCGACGGGCAATTACAAGCGCGCGATTTATCTGCTGGCGAAGGCGAGAAAGGCGATGCCGCAGCGGGCGGAGGTGAATCTGGCCCTTGCGCGCGCGGCCGAGATGGGCGGCTACTACGGAGACGCGATCGCGGCTTATGACGAATACACGAAGCTGCGTCCGCAGGATGAGTTCGCGCGGCGGGACCGGGCGGCGGTGGCGGCGTTTACGCGGGCGGGGCATGAGCAGGCGAAGGCGGAGCTCAGGAAGTGGGTGGAGGCGCATCCGAACGATGCGGTGGGGCATTACGATCTGGCGCTGGCGGAGGGACAGGACGAGCGCGGGCTTGCGATGAACGAGGTGGCGCGCGCGATTGCGCTTGACGGGCGGTTCCAGCCGGCGCGGTTTTATCGGGCGTGGCTGCTGCAGCAGAGCGGCAAATATGAGGACTCGCTCGAGGACGCGAAGGCTGCGGTGGCGCTAAAACCGGAAGATCCGCGGGCGCTCGATTTGCTGGGGCTGGACTATCTGGATCTGGCGCGGGCAGCGGACGCGGAGCCAGTGTTGCGGAAGGCGATGAGGGCGGGGGAGAGCCATCCGGAGCTGATGCCGGACATCCTTTTTCATATGGCGCGGTGCCTTTCCGAGCTGGGCCGGCGGGAGGAGGCGCGGCCGCTGATTGCGCGGTTTCAACATTTGAGAAAAGACGCGCCGGCGCATCCGCGGGAGCAGCCGGGCGTGATTGAGGCGGCTACGCTTCCGCCGGATGAACTGGCCCGACGGGTAGCGGCGGAGTATCGGGAGGCGGTGGCGACGAATCCGAATGACGCGAGGCTGCGGTTGCGTCTGGCGCAGGCGTTAATCAGGGCGGGCCGGGCGGATGAGGCGGAGAAGACGTTTCACGATCTGCTGGCGATGAAGCCCGCGGCGGATATTGCGCGCGATGCCGGGAATGCGCTGATTGCGGAGCGGCAGTATGGGCTGGCCGCGGAGTTTCTGCGCGCGGCGACATTGTCCACAACAGGCGGGGCGATTCCGGCGGCGTGGGTGGATCTGGCGGTGGCGGAGTTTTTCGCAAGCGGTCCGGATGCGGCGTTGAAGGCGCTGGAAGCGGCGCCGGGGGAAACGGCGACCGGAGATTACCACGTGATACGGGCGATGGTTCTGGAAGCCGCGGGGAAGAGCGATGCGGCGCTGGCGGAGATGAGAGCCCGTGCGGGTCAGGCAGTGGTGAGGCCGCGTCTGGCGGAAGAAGGCGCGCTGCTGCTTGCGAGGCATGGGGAGGCAGGACCGGCGCTGGATTTGGTGGACCGCGCGATTCGGAGCGCGCCGGAGGATCGGGCGTTGAGATTGGTTCGGGTGGCGGTGCTGGCCAGGGCGGGAAGAGTGAAGGATGGCCAGGCGGCGGCGAGGGAGACGGAGAACCGATGGCCGGAGTGGGACGGGGCCTGGGTGGCGGAGGCGATGTTGCTGGCGAGGGAGGCGAGGTGGGAGCAGGCGAAGACGCGGATGGCGATGGCGGAGGCGCTGGGGGCGAGGGATGCAGTCGCCGCGTGTCTGAAGGAAAACGTGGATGGGGAGAGTGCCGGGAAGTGTGGGTGTGGAGTGGAGGTGTGGGGAATGATTTCGGGGTGCGGCGCCGGTGGCGGAGGGAGACCGGCAAATCGGCCGGGACCGGGGCGGTAGGATCTCCCGGTCCCGCCTGCAGACAGCTTATGAGTGGCCGAGAATCGGGTGGGGCTGGTAAGGATCTGCGAGCGCCTTCAGTTCGTCGTCCGTGAGTTTGACCTCCAGCGCGGCTATGGCTTCATCGAGGTGCTTCATTTTGCTCGCGCCGATGATGGGAGCGGTCACGCCGGGCTGCCGGAGGATCCAGGCGAGAGCGATCTGGGCGTTGGAAAGGCCGCGCTTTCCGGCGATTTCGCCGAGCTTGTCGACGAGGGCGAAATCGGACGGCTGGTAATACATCTTGTGGGCGAAATCGTCGGTTTTGGCGCGGGCGGTTTCGCCTTTTGAGTCTGCGCTGCGATTGCCGGCGAGGAATCCGCGGGCGAGAGGGCTCCAGGGAATGAGGCCGACTCCCTGATCGATGCAGAAGGGGATCATCTCGCGCTCTTCCTCGCGATAAATAAGGTTGTAGTGGTTCTGCATGGTGACGAAGCGCGTGAGGCCCAGCGCGTCCGCCGTGTATTGCATGTTCGCGAACTGCCATGCGTACATGGATGACGCGCCAATGTAGAGCGCCTTGCCCTGTTTCACGACGTCATCGAGAGCTTCGAGGGTCTCTTCGATCGGCGTATTGGGGTCGAAGCGGTGGATCTGATAGAGATCGACGTAATCCATACCGAGGCGGCGGAGACTGTCATCGATTGCGTGGTGGATGTGTTTTTTCGAAAGGCCGCGCAGGTTCGGGTCGTCGCCCATGGGGCTGAAGACCTTTGTGGCGACGACGAGACGATCGCGTGGGACGCCGGAATCGCGCAGGGCGCGTCCGGTAATTTCCTCGCTGACGCCGAGCGAATAGACATCGGCGGTGTCGAAAAAATTAATTCCGGCGTCGAGAGCGCGGCGGATGAAGGGCTGGCTTTCTTCTTCTTCGAGTACCCAATCGCGCCATTTCTTCGAGCCATAGGTCATCATGCCGAGACACAGGCGGGAAACTTTGAGTCCGGTAGAACCGAGTTTTACGTATTGCATTGTTCAGTCTTCGAGTGAAACCTGTATTTTGACGAAGGCTCCGGGGTCGTTGCTCCATTGAGCGATCGCAGAGCCAGCTTCATCAATGCCGGCGACGCGGGAAATGATTCGATCGACAGGGAAGCGGCCCTGCTGCAGCGCGGATATAACCGTACCGAATTCATCGAGGGCATTGCGGGAGCCGAGGATATCGAGCTCCTTCAGGAGAAAGAAGCGCGTTTCGTATTCGACGGGTTCCTTTGCGTAACCGACATAGACGACCCGACCGGTCCAGGCGACTTCGTCGATGGCGGCGCGGAAGGTGGCCGGCGTTCCGACGGCTTCGATGACGACATCCGGGCCGAGGCCTTCGGTGAGCTGAGAGAGCGCCTCGTGCAGATTTTCTTTCGCACTGTTGATGAGATGAAGGGCGCCGGCTTCGCCAGCCACGGCGAGCTTGCGGTCATCGACATCGATGGCGATGGTGCGGGCGCCGCGGAAGGAGGATGCCGAAATTGCGCCGAGGCCGACGACGCCGCAGCCGATGACGGCGACGGTGTCTTCGCGAAGGACTCGACCGCGCGCCGCGGCGTGGAAGCCGACAGAGAGCGGCTCGACGACGCTGAGCTCGCGGATGGAAAGCCCTTCGGCGATATAGAGCTTGCTCCAGTGGGCGAGAAAGTACTCGGTCATGGCGCCTTCGCGCTGTACGCCCAGGGTCTGATTGAACTGGCAGGCGTTCACGCGGCCGCGGCGGCAGGAGGCGCATTTGCCGCAATTGGTGTACGGAGACAGGGTGACGTTGAGGCCGGCATGGAAACGCGCGGGCACGTTGATGCCGGTTTGTTCGATGGTGGCGGCGATTTCGTGGCCGGGGATGCGCGGATACGTGACAAGGGGATTCTTGCCGCGGAAAGTGCTGAGGTCGGTTCCACACATGCCGACGCGGCGGGTTTTGAGGAGCACCTCTTCGGGACCGGGCGCGGGCGGTGGAGGGATTTCAGCGACTCGGGTGTGGCCGGGAGATTCGATGATGAAGGCGCGCATATCAGGGCGTGATTGAGGCGATTTTCTGATTGAGCAAAGGGGCTCGAAAGGCGAAAATGCCCTATTCGCTCAGGTTACACGATTGGAACCGGTTACCGGCGCGATCGCGAATTGCCCAAAATTGGCGCACATAGCTGGCCGGGCCGAGAGCGCAAAGCAGGCGGAGAGTGTAGTGGAGTCTGTCGAGGCATTCCTTCAACTGGCGCGGTGTGCCCGCGCCCGGCGATTCTGCGCATCACCAGCGCCGAAATCAAGGGCTGTCTACAACGTGTCCAGAGGCTATATTGATCGTGCGCAACGGCCGCCCTGCTCCTGACGGAGTTCGCGGCGGCCTGTGCGCTTATTTTGAATCGTGCACAACGGCCGCCCAAGTGGCGGCCTGTGCACTTATTTTGAATCGTGCACAACGGCCGCCCAAGTGGCGGCCTGTGCGCTTATGTATTAACTCCTGACGCGAGGAAGCCGCCATCGACGGCGATGCATTGTCCGGTGATGTAACTTGCCGCATCGGAAGCAAGCAGGATGGCGGCGCCGATGAGTTCCTCGGTTTTGCCGAAGCGGCCCATTGGGGTGCGGGTGAGGAATTCCTTGCCGCGCGTGGTGCCATCGAGAAGAGCTGCGTTGAGATCCGTGCGGAACACGCCGGGCGCGATGGCGTTCACGTTGATGCCTTCGCGCGACCATTCCACGGCGAGGCTGCGGGTGAGTGACAGGACGGCCGCTTTGGACGCGCAGTAGGCTGTTACCTCATACAGGCCGACGTAAGAGCTGAGCGAGGCGATGTTGACGATGCGGCCGCGTCCGCTGGCCTTGAGCGGCTCATAAAAAGACTGGCAGGCGCGCAGCATCCCAGTGAGGTTGGTGTCGATGATGCCGGACCACTCTTCTTCCGTCAGATTTTTGGTGGGCGTGCGTTTCGTGCGGCCGGCGGCATTCAAAAGAATATCGACGCGACCGAGTTTCTGAAGGACGGCATCGCGAAAGGCGTCGATGGATTTGCGATCGGAGACATCGACGGGCCGGGCCAGTGTTTTACGGCCCTCCTGCTCGACGGCGGCGCAGACTTCGTTGACCATCTCGGGGCGGCGGCCAGTGGGGACGACGTCGGCGCCGGCCTGTGCGAAGCCGAGCGCGAGGGTGCGTCCGATGCCGGAGGTGCCGCCGATGACGACCGCGACCTTACCGGTAAGATCGGTGAAATTTTTCAGGCTCATTCGTATGGGGATGAGGTTATCAGACGGTTGAAAATGGATGGGTTTTGAGCGGCTAGAGTGAATCTCGCGCCTGGTTTGGTGGCGGGCAGGTTGAAGGGTGTCTGCGGATGAGGCGTGCGCGCGGTTCGGTGCGTCAGGGAGTCAACTGCCCGGGCGGCGGCTTCAGGGGCGCTGTTGCGCCGCCTCTGAATACGCGCGGTTGAGCGTGCCCTTGCGGGTGGCGATTTCCAGCAGCGTGGGGTAGAACTGCACGAACGTATTTTCGACGGCGGCTTTCTGGCCATGGCAGGAGTTACAGGCCGAGTTGGCCGGAAACATGTTTCCTTTGTCCGTTTGGCCGAAACTGAAATACGCCCATTTCTGAGGGAAGCGCTGCTCGTCCTTAACGGCGGCCTCGACGGAAAGGATCTCAGATTGATAGCGGCCGGCGTTGTTGATGGAACCCTTCTCGGCGGCGCGACGGATTTCGAGGATCAGGACGGTTTTGTCAGGCCAGCGGCCGGTTTCGCGGAAGGCGCTATAGGCCGCGGGGCTCACGAAGACGTTTTCAAACTTCGGGTTGCCATGGTCCGCAGTCGCGGCGGGGCCGTAGGTCATGCCGAGGCCGGAGCTGAGATAGATCCATTCGCGATAGTTCGCGGGCCGCAGGAGATGGCCATCGGGCGCGTATTGCGGGGCGTCCGAGGTGGTCTGGGCGGCCACTGCGAGAGCGAAGAGGAGAGGCAGAAGGAGTCTCATGTTGGGGTGATGGCGGCTTCGCGGTGCTCGCGAGAGTTATCTGTCGATTGTACCCTTGCCAGGGAGCAGCGCAATCGGGAACGCTGTTCGCTTCAGCGAGTCCGGCGCGAAATCCAGGATAGACTTTTTGCGGATTCTCCATTGCTCAAATCGCTGCTCATACTCACATGCGCCGCCGCGGCTATGGCTCAGCCGCGTAAGACGGTTTTTATTATCACCGATGCGGAAGGCGTCGCCGGGATTTGCCGTCAGGACCAGACAGATCCAAAGAGTCCGGAATTGCGGGCGCTTCTGACTGCCGAAGTCAATGCTGCCGTCCAGGGGTTTTACGACGGGGGAGCCGATGAGGTAATCGTATGGGACGGACATGATGGAAGCCAGACGCTTTCCGCCCAAACGATCCATCCGCGGGCGCGTCTCCTGATGGGCGTTCCGGGCGTGCTGCTGACAATGGATCAGCACTACGCCGCGATCGCATTTGTCGGCCAGCATGCGCGAGCGAACAGTAAAGGCGGCGTGCTGGCGCATAGCTACAGCTCGCTCGGGATCGAGACGATGCTGATGAACGGCAAACCTGTGGGGGAGATCGAAACCCGGGCTGCGCTGGCGGGCGCGTTCGGGACTCCGGTGATTTTTTTGAGCGGGGATCAGGCCGCGGCCGACGATCTGCACGCGGTTGTGCCGGGAGCGGAACTCGCGGTGGTGAAGCAGGGTTATGCGGATTATGCCTGCCTTTCGCTCTCCGCGCCGGCAGCGCAAGCGTTGATTCGCGAACGCGCGCGAATGGCGATGCAGCGAATTGCGGAAGTGAAGCCGTACAAGATCGAAGGACCGGTCACCTTCGAGATCGAATACACCGCGCGCAATGTTCCCGGGCCGGACGCGAAATACAAGCCGGGCGTCGAGGCGCCGGACGCCCGCACGCTGCGTTTCCATGGCAAGGATTTCATCGAGGCGTGGACGCGCGCTGAAGCCAGATAAGTTCAGAGCTGATTGCCATTTCATTTGGTGACCAGCTGAAGTCGACATAGCAACGACTAATGTCGTTCGGCTCGGTTGCTGAAAGTTGAAGAGTAAAAGGACCAGCCTGCAACTCTATTTAATCGGCAGTGTATTTGATTTACAGGAAGTGCCGATCCATACAATCATCGCCCGATCATAGGAAATCCAATGCTATGATCTCGCAGCTAACGTCACATTGTCGAAGGGACCATATGTCGCCGAATCGCGCAATTTACCTGGCCTTTTCTCTTACGACCTCGCTCTGTCTTGCGCAGAGCGGTCCACAACCACTTACACAGGGTTCTGTTGTCATCGGGCAGTGCCAGAATCATATCGGCGAGCCAGGCTGCGTCCTGCCAAATCTTTTCGGGCGTAATGGCCTCACGCTGATCAACAACTCCGCGTTTCCGCACTACGCGCACTTCACAGGAAATGCGCAGGAACTGCTTACGCAGGATGTGGGCACATCGATTGCGACCCAACTCGCGATCCTTCCGATTATCTCGCCCGCATCGGGGTTTACGTACAGGTACGACAGCGCGGCAGGCGCGTTTGTCCGCAGTACGACCAGCTTCGGTCCCATTTACACAGAGCGCGCTGAGACCATTGGGCGCGGGAAGTTCTATTTCGGAGTCAGTTATCAAAGATTTCGATTTTCGAAGCTGGACGGCATCAATCTTCACGATGTACCGGCTGTGTTCTCTCATATACCGGACACGGGGCCAGGCGGCGCCGGGGAAGATTACGAAAACGACGTGATCAAAAGCGCGAACAACATCGATCTGCACATGGACCAGACCATGTTCTACGGCACAGTTGGTTTGACCGATCGACTCGATCTATCGGTAGCCGTGCCACTTGTGTCCGTTCGGATGAGCGCCAGTTCGACCGCAACGATCGTCCCCGTATCGGGCCAATCCATTACGACGGTGCCCAACCTTCCACCGTTCAACCCACATCAATTTGCCAACGGATCCCTGGCGAACGTGTTTACTTCGAGTGGAAGCGCAACCGGCATAGGAGACGTCACATTCCGGGTTAAGGACGAGGTGTTCCGGGGCGATCGCGTGCGAATGGCGCTGCTGCTTGACGTGCGAACGCCGACGGGCAACGCCATGGAATACCTCGGATCCGGCGCCATAGGCATCAAACCGTTTCTGGCGATTTCGACGGGCGGACGGATTTCACCCCACGTGAATGTCGGTTATCAGTGGAACGGCAACTCCATTCTGGCCGGCAATATCACCGGAACAACGTTCCCGCCCGGCGAAACCACGCAAAACGGGATTACCTCCCCCAGGATTCAGACCGGGCCTTCGATAAAAGGCAAGGTTCCCGCGCAGTTCTTTTACTCCGCAGGCGTCGATTTCGGCATAACGAAGCGGCTGACCTTTGCGGTCGACTACCTTGGCCAGACACTCTTCAATGAGCCGCGGGTGTTCCTTACGCAGACGGTTACGAAGAATTTCCAGGGCGTTTACACAAACGGATTGCCACCGCAGACACTGACAACCATCACGGGGGCCAAAGATACAATCGGCCTTAACAGCGGAGCCGCCGGCATTAAGTACAACCTGTTCGGGAATCTTCTATTATCGGCCGATATCCTTTTCCGCCTGGACGACAAAGGTCTGCGGCAGGATATAACTCCGCTGATCTCACTTTCGTACGTAACTGGCCGATAGTTCGGCGGCAGCCCACGGTCAGATCCGGGCAATATCCTGGATTACCCAATTCGACCCGGACCTGCGGAACGTGACTCTCACGCGCTCGGTGACCACCGGAGGGTGGCCGCCGTCCCGCGTGACCAGATCCAGCGTCCGAATGCAATCGATGGATGCCGTGTCGCCGGTTATAACAGCCTTTCCAGCCGGCCGTAATTCATATTTTATTGTTCGAGCCATTTTGAACTGGTCTCGAATGACTCTCGCGATATTGGAGGGCATCGCGCTCCATACCGCCTGCAAGCCGCCGGCATCCTTCTGGTTATAAGCCGACTCGAAGCTTCTCAATGCCGTATTGATACTGTCCTGATCCGCCGCCGAACGGAGCGCCTGCTCGGCCTGCTTGTCGGCCGCCTGCTTCTGGCGCTGAGCTTCCAACGCATCGGCCGCTTCCTTTTTCTCAATACCACTAATGGCGTTTCTCGCCTCGAGAGCGTGTGCGCTCTTCGGATAACGGGTGAGAAAATCCTGCAGCGCCGTCTTATTGGTCTTATCCATAGCGCTCCATGCGGCTTCTTCCGCCCGGCGTTGCGTATCCTGCGCGGAGGCTTGAGCATCGGTCTGAATCTGCTGTCGCAATTGCGTGATGCGCGCTCTCGCGGTCGCAACATGCGGGCCGCCCGGATACTTGCGGATAAAAGCATCCAGTTCCTCGATGCTGTTGCTGGCAGAGAGTCGCTGCCAGTCCTGCGCCTCAAGCTGCGCGGGACCAGGCGTTTTTGTGATGCCGGGCATGGCGAGCTTTGCCGCTTCGGGCCGCAAAGTCGCGCCCGGCGTGACGTGAATCCCGAAGTGGGCGGTTGTATAGCCGTCCTTCGTCAGCTCGACGGTATGATCACCGGGCGACACTTCTGAGCGCAGCCGGCCCCCTGCGTCCGTGTCGCCGATGGTTCGGCCATCGACCCGCACTCGCGCCTGAGGCAAAGCACCGGCTATTTCCAGGACGGCGGGGGTTGGGGTAAGCGCGAAGGTGACTCGCTTCTCTTCGCCCTTCCGGATATCGACGCTTACAGCGGGAGCATTGCGAAATCCTTCTTTATCTACGCGGACCGAGTATGACCCAACGGCGACGGGAATGCGAACCAACCCGTGTTCGGTCCGCCGCTGATAGAGGCGATCATTCAGATATACGCGGGCATTGTCCTGGTTTGCGTCGACGACCAGTGTTCCTACATTGCGATCCAGGGAAAGAAATACGGTGAGCGCGGGATTCGGACGAACGTCCACCACGATGGAACGATCCGCCGCGGCTATCTGGTGAGTACCCGGCTTCAGATCCGGCAGCGCCGCAGTCGCGAGCGCGCTGCGTGCGGGAACTGCGCTCGCAGCGCCATCCACCTTGATGCTATCGATCGCGCAGTTACACGCGATGTTGGCCGTGGGTCCGACATTCGCAACCACGGTTGCCTGCACGTCCCGGGCGTTGATCTTCTGATTCAGTTCAGGCGCTTTTCCCGCCACGCTCCGCCAGGCCGCGTCAAATTCAGCGCCGCCGCTGTTGACTCGAAGTGTGTGCTGCCCGGTGGGAATTCCGACGAACTGGAACTGACCATCGCGAAGTTCACCAGCACGGCGACCGTCCAGAAACACGCTGCCGCTCTCGAAGTTGGTATTCACGACCAATACTTCGGGTAATGGGACGAGCTCGACGGGTACCCGATTGTTCGAACCACCCGGCGCAACGGTCAGAGGCTGCCGGGCTGGCGCATAACCCGGCTTTGCCGCGGTGAGAGTATACGTTCCGGGCTGCAGAGACAAAGAGCAGGGGGAGACACAACTCAGGCTCCCGACCTGCATCGTGACGCCGTCACTGTTGGAAGTGAAGGTAATACTTACGGGACGGTGCGTCCGCAACAGCTTCGGAAGGCCGAAAACGGCGGCGATAGCCACTAAACTCGCCGCAAGGGCAAGCGACCAGTTGCGAGGTTTTGCAAAGGGCGCGAGAAAACGCGCCCGTGTCAGCTGTCGCCTGCGGGATGCCAGAATGCGCTGAAGTTCCTCAGTCTGCGCATGCAATTCGGGATGGGGCCTCGTCTGCTGAGCTATGGAATCGAGCCGCGGCTGCAAAGCCTCGACCTGGCCGGATTCCGAAGCGCTCTGCGCGGCAGCCCCGATGGTCCTCAATTCCGACTGCAATTTCTCCCGTTGTTCGAGAATGAGCTCGAGAAGGTGCTGGCGGGCGGCTGTGAGTTCCGGCTCCCCGGGATAGTCCGCCAGAAGGCGCTCGATTTCGTTCAGTGCGCCGCGTAAATCACCGGCGCTTTCCAATTGCTCCCGCCGAATGAGACAACCCCGCACGAGCTGATGTTTCTTTGCCGCTGCGATCGCATCGACGAGGTCCGGGGGAGCCTTGTAGCCGGGGTCGAGTGAGGCTGCCTCGCGCACCAGGATCTCAGCCTCGTGAAAATCACCCTTTTGCAAAGCCGTCCGGGAAAATTTGATCAACGAGGTTAGAACCAGCGTTCGCGTGTCCGCCTCATTGTGAACCTCGAAGGCCTCACGCAGTCTGGTCCGGCCCGTATCAAAATCCCTCCGCTCGCATGCCGATTGGCCTTGCTCCACCAATTGGCGGGCGCGCTCTCGCGCCTTTTGAATGGCATCGATTCGCCGGGCGGCCGCGGCGATCTGGAGATCTTCGGGGAATTCAGCCTTAGCGCGGCGTACCGTCTCGGCGGCCGCGACGAGATCGCCCATTTCGATCTGACGCTCGATTTGTGACAGACATCCGGCAAGAGCATCCGCGCGAGCCTTACGGAGCGCCTGCTCGACGCGGGCGATCGCGCCATTCAGGTCCGGATGGTCTTTGTGA
>Ga0068855_100007975_pt1 | contig 12794 bp, 4 predicted proteins | sample KBSCornC52_FD_66592 | JGI IMG/M metagenome (GOLD analysis project Ga0068855, IMG submission 66592) | Corn rhizosphere microbial communities from Kellogg Biological Station, Michigan, USA - KBS Corn C5-2 | ecosystem: Host-associated > Plants > Roots > Rhizosphere > Soil ...
GCGTACAAAGCATACCGGCTATGAAGAGTATAAGCGCGCAAATACAATAGATCCACAGCAGCGGTTTTAATACGATACGCATAAAATGACCGCTAAAAATAGGGAATATTCAAGGGGCTTTTGACTTTCTTGACCGGGATCAATGATCATCCCGGAATTCAATACTCCCATCCGGCTGGATCACCGCATATGCCCCCACTCCGACATCCGTCAGTGGAATGGAAATACTGTAATGCAATAGGATATTGCCGCCTTCGAGATGCATCACCGGACAGAACATAGCCCCAAACTGCCTCTCTTCCGGAAACAGCGCCTTATCGAAATCATGCTTATGGATCGTCTTCTCCGCGACAGTCTTGCCGTTCCTGTCCAGCCGCACCCGGGTAATGAAATTATGCGTCACGAAACTGTCTATCTTATAGATTCTTACGTAGCTTTTCGGCACCGTAATGCCGCTGTCCATCGTACAGAAATGCTCCACATGCAGCTTAAACCGATCCGCACCCAAAGTAAAAGACGAATCGATCACACAAGGTCGCGTATAAGTAGCCACATACCCGTCATAGATACTTTGCAGATCCTCCCCTTCCTCCCCCTCTGAAGCGGCTTCTTTTTTTGCAGGCGCTACAGCTTGAGCCGGCCTACTGGCAGTATCCTTGTCCCCACGCGGCCAGACATCCCGGACTACCGTATCGACCACTGCCACACTGTCATGTGTAACCTTGGGAGCGCTGGAATTGTGACAAGCCGCCGACAAGAACAGCAGGACCGGCATCACCAACAGGAACCTTAAACATAGTTTATACATATCTCTTAATTGGTTTTCAACCGCTCGGCCTGGTTCAGATCATACTCGGCCAAATTGAAGTTTCCATGCTTCTTGGCATAATCGGCCTCCCACAGCAAGTAATCGTACTTCGCCTTGGTCTGGGCGTCCATGGGTGTGTCCGGCTTCGTATCCCATTTGTAATAGCCCTGGATATGCGTGCCCAGTCCAACCGCATCTTCCCTGCCCACATATACCACCCGCGTCTCATCCGGTCCAACCCCTCCATGCGATTCGGTCAATTTAAACCATATGATGCATCCACTAATGTCTTTCCATACTTCGACGATCATCCCGACATGCGTTGTCCAGCTGCCATTGGGGAAATAGAAGGTCACTAAATTTCCGCGTACAACATCCTTCTCATCTATCCTCTGAAGATTGTGTTGAATAAATTCGACTCCATGTTTGTCCTTGCCTTTGAAGTCCTTGGTCTCATGATTCGGGTTAGGTTCGCCGGCGTACACGATACAATTCGACACCATTCCGGAACAATCCACTTGCTCGCCCGGATTGCCTTTGGCTCCATTCAAATATGAATTGCTGTCTGCCGGCGCCTCATTCACATACTGCTTGGCCCGCTCGAGAGCCTTCCTTCGTTGTCCCTGGTCATAAGGTGAACTGGCCTGCGCATGGTTCAAAAACTCAGCTATTTCATCGGGATCGCTCGTACTATAACTGCCATCCGGATTTTCATTCCACATGCCCCCCGGATCGATGTACCGCATCGGATTATCCATGCCGTATACATAGGGACTCTGCCGCCTGTTCTTATCCGCCTTAGGATCGATACTATGCCATACTCCCAGCTGCGGGTCCTGCATCCTGGCCCCGAAATCATAAGCCTCCAATCCACTTCCATCCGAGAATTCCTGACTCTGCAGCTGCTTTCCGCCATACCGGTATTTATTCGGAGCATATTTCGACTTCAAGGCCTTATCGCTGATGCCCGCCATCGTCAGACCGAAGGGATAGTAGTGGTTCTCTTCCAACATCGGCCCGCTGTAGACCTGTACACCCAGGTTATCAAAGAATACGTCCCAGCCCGGTGTGGCATTGCTCACATAAATATACAAAAATCCACTTTTCGTAATAGGCATTCCGACTATTCCCAGCGGCGCCTGAAGCTGATTGCCGGATGCCGCTCCTGCGGGTCCTACCTGCAAGGCGCCACTGCATGCTGCCACATAGTTGAACTGGTTATCCAGCAACACCCAATTCAAATAAGCCTGGGGAGCGCCGGCGCCCGTGCCTGTCTGATTGCCTACGGAAGAGCTCAGGGCCGCCAGCAGCGGGCTGGAGCTGGAATTGCTCAAGATGGAGAATGTCCCGTGAGTGGTTCCGGAGAGACCTACGATCCCTGAAGCCAGGGAACTGAGCAGATCCGTTGGCGATAGATTTGGGCCATTGTTGTTCGTTATCGCATGATAAAAATACTGCACGCCTATGTCAACCTTATCACCGCTCGTCACCTTCAGAATGATCGCCGGCCCCACCTTCTGCCCGCTGCCATTAACACGGACGACACTGTCATTCGGATTGGTATAATAGTACCCGGCAGGATAGTCCGGAATATTAGCCCGGGGATAGCTGGTAGCGTCGATGTTGTAGAACAGTTGGTCTTCGGTGGCCCGGGTAGCAGCCTCCATGGTGGCTACATACAACGCCGTATCCTTTTGCTGGGTGAGCAGCACCCTGCTATTGCCCAGCTGGTCCCTCTCCGTATAGTCATATTCCCATGCATACACCGAATCCCCGGCCAGGTGTTTATGGAACGCCCAACGGGCGCGGCCTTCCTCATGCGATACAAATTGCAGTGTGTCGGAGCCATTGCCCGGCGCGTTCAGCGGTGTGCGCCGCTGGAACTCGAACCCGTTCAGATACGTCGTGACGGTCGCCATTCCGGCCACGCTGTCGAATACCTGCTTTTGCAGCTTATTGCCCACCGCATCATATATGAACATCACATTACCCTTGCCCTGCACATGGATCAGCTGCGGCAGGTTCAGTAGATTGTTGACAATAGTATCGATATTCTTGTTATTGTCTCGCCCAAGGTTACCATTGCCATCGTAGCTATAATCGAAGGACTGCCTGGTTCCGTTGTTGTAATGGAAATCCCCCAGGACGCTGGCCGCATCGTTGGCCGTATCGTTCACCTGTAATAGCTTATTGCTATTGGGCTGGTACATATAGTTCAGTTGGTCGATGAAGCCGCCCGGGTTGCCGATCTTGAACCCCTTCTGATTCAGCGCCAGGATATTCCCATTGGCATCATAACGTACGGCCCCTACCGTATAGTCCATCGCATTATTGTCCCAGCCGCTGCCGCTGTGGTTATCCAGGTAAGCAGCGCCCGTCAGCCGGTTTACCGCATCGTAAGAAAAGTCGTATTTCCGGCGCACCCCATCCCCTGCGCTTTTCCAGACGGTGCCCCCAATATTTCCGTTGAACGCGGGGTTCGCATAGCTTGTGCCCGCCACGCTGGCGGTCTGATCATAACCCAGCTCCAGCCCGAAATAATTAGTAGCCGTTCCCTTTACATAATTCTTATTGATCCCCGTAGTCCATCCTCGGATATTGTAGTCGTATACAAGACTATCCAGTGGCTGCCCGGTCGCCGGATCGGCCCCCAGGTACTTGGCCCTTAGCTGCCCAAGCTCGTCATAGTGCATCGTGCTGATGAGCTGATCGCCGGTGCCGTAGCCTAAATTCTTATAGACGCTCGTAAGCCTGGAATTCGCATCATACGTCACCCTGGTGAGGACGTCATAAGAGGCAGCCCCATTCGCGGGCTTGGCCATGCCCAATACGGTCCTTAAGACCTTACCCTGGAAGTCGTATTGAGTGGTCAATGTATCCACGCCGCTGGTATAGTTGACACTTCGTATCTGGATCTCCCTGCCACGGTCGTCATAAAATTTCTCGTGGTAGAGGTACTTACCCGGTTGCCCAAGCACCTCCATCCTATCGCCGGTCTCCAATCCCCTGGTGATCGGATGCGCCGTTACCGGCGCCGCATAGAGCGGCGAGGTATTGTACGTGGTGATGAGACCCGAGCTGCTTACCGTCGCCATACTGGCCGGAAGCGAAGACACGCCGCTGATGCCACTGTAGTCATCATAGAAGTTTTGCATCAGCAGTTCCGTCGTATAGGCTCCCAGGTTAGGATAGGCCGTACTGCCGGCGGCCTGTCCCTGGTGATAGGCCAGATTATTGTAATTGGCTGGATCCTGCATCAGTCCCGTGGAGACGGGCCGATCCATGCCATCGTACGTCATGTATTGCCATTTATGCTGGCTCCTCAGGACCGAATCCTGTTTCATCACCAGCCGGTCACGGGCATCATAGACCATCCATTCCTCGCCGGCGCCGGGCACCTTCTTGATGCTCATCCGCTGCCGGTAATCATATTCATATCGGAAACACCATTCCGCCGCCACCTGGCTGCCGCCCGCCGCGCCAAAATTCCATCCATTGGCCTGTAGCCATTGCACAGCCTGCGGAGCGATTACAAACCGCAGATCATTCAGATCGTCGTACACATAATACGTATTCAGCCAGCCTGAAGGCCCGCTGGCCGGCTCATCCCAAAGCTGTTCCTTTCTCAACACCATTTTTCCTTCATTGTCCTTATAGACGACAGTCTGGTGTCCCTGCTCATCCGTCGTTACATTCTTCGTCAGGACGCCCGGCGCATACATCCCGCTCACAGTCGGAAGGCTGCCTGGCGTAACGCCGATGGTCAGCCATGCAACGCTGTCCCCGGCCTCATTGGTCAGATACCCGGTACTCACTCCCCGGTTGCTGCCTACCCAGCTATTGCCTGCAGCCTGATTCATCAACGGTCTGTTGAGCGGCGAAGACTCAAACTGCGTCTGGCCATAGAAGAACTGGTCGTTGGGAAACTGGACACTGTTAAAGCCGGTGACTTCCGAAAGAGCATCCGTTTTATAGCTCCCATCCGTGGTAGTAGCAGTGAACGGCAGGTATTTGGTCGCCTCCCTGCCAAAAGGATCATAAATATGGACAGTCACCATATCTTTCCCCAACGGACTGGCCTGCCTGGCTACGGTCTGTATCTTCTGGCCAAGTCCATCGAAATAGTCGGTGACCTGTTTTACATCATTCGGATCGGTCAATTGACTGGCCGTCGTCACATCGGCAACTCCAGGCCTGGTGAGATCATGAGTCCGTATGTAATTCCAGTCGGAGGTTGCGGGACCTACATTGATCTGTGCGATATTGCTGGTCGCCGTCTTACCGTTACAGCTTACGATCACCTCATAATACATCGTAGACGTAAGGTTGCCCGGGCTATACGTTAGTCCGCCGTTACCCACCGGTGACCAGGTGCTGCCATCCGGCGAGCTCTCCCATTGATACGAATAGTTCAGACCGCACGATCCACCTGAGGCAGAGCTGCTTGTCAATATGCCGGGATTAGCGCCGGACGCAATGCCCGCTGTACCGGGTGAAAGTACACCCGCTGCCAGGGGCGGATTCACCTTGACCGTCACCGGCGCCGAGGTTACGCTCGCCCCATTGCTGGTGATGACCACCTCGTACAACGTCGTTGAGGTCAACGCTCCGGGCGAATAGCTGCTGCCCGTTGCTCCGCTGATCGGCTGATAGCTTCCCCCGCCCGTCCTGGCATACCACTGATATGCATAGCTGCCCGAGCCGCCGGACACGCCTCCTATGGAGAGCAGCGATGGTGAAGTATTGTAATCGATAGTCTGACTGGATGGTGTGATCGTGCCGGCGACCAGCTGCGGATATACATTCACAACAGCGACATTGGTGTATACTGTAACCCCGTTACTTTCCACACTTATCTGATAATACAGGGTGGTAGTAAGCGCAGGCGGCGAATAGCTATAAACATTGGAGGCTGGCGAAAAGAGTGGCGGTGGGAAGCTGCTGCTTGGCGAGCTCACCCAGTTGATACTATAGGTACCGTTGCCCCCCGTTACTCCCGCCAAACTGATGGCGGCAGGCACAGTATTGTAGTTGATGTTCTGGGTGACCGGACTGAGCGTGCCGGCGACCAGCTGCGGATATACATTAACGACCACGGTCGGGCTATAAGCGGAAGTTCCACCACTGCTTACCAGCACCCGGAAATAAGTAGTGGCCGTTAGGGTCGTCCCGGGCGTATAATAAGGGTAATTAGAACCCACATTGGTAGGAGTGCTAAAGCTGGAATTGGGCGAGCTCTGCCACTGGTAGCTATAGGTCCCGGTACCACCCGTCATCCCGCTCACCGTCATCGTACCGGGCGAGCCTCCGTAATTGATCTGTTGCGAGGCCGGGGTCACCGTTCCCGCCTGCGTCTGCACCGTCGCCAGAAAACTGTTGGTAGTTTGTGTCTCGGCGCCACAAACCGTCGTTCGCTCATAATACGTATTATAGGAGAGATTGCCGGGCGTGTAGTTCTGACCGCTGGCGCCGCTGATATTGGTCCAGCTGCTATTGTCGGTAGACTGTAACCATTGATAGCTATAGTTGTTACTGCACAACCCGCCGGTGGAAGCAGGGGCGTTGATCTGACCTGGGCTCGTACCGGGATTGATCGTAATACCCATTGGAGAAATGACGCCAGCCGACAAGGCGTTGCTCACATTGACCGTCGCCACCGTGGAATAAGCTGTCTGGCTGCCCTGGCTGCTGCTGCAGGTGACCTGTCTGCGGTAATAGATCAGCCCTATCGTGGCCGGAGGGTTGTAGTTGACGCCATTGCCATTGCTGATCACCGAAATGTAATTGGTGCCGTCTGTACTATATTGCCATTGATAGTTATAGGAAGTGCAAGCGCCGCCGGTGGCGGGACTCCCGGTGATCTGCTGCGGTGTTCCGTTGCTGGCGAGCTGTTGGCTGGCTGGCTGCAGACTCTGACCCAACAGCTGCGGGTTCACATTGACGACGGACGAAGCAGTAACGGCCGTAGTGCCAGACACCGTTTCTGTTACCTGTCGCTGATAATACATGGTCTGGGTAAGGGCAGCGGAGAGGCTCAGATTAATGCCCGTGGCGCCACTGATATTGGACCAGGTATTGTTGTCGGTGGACTGCCGCCATTGATAGGAATAGTTGGGCGAACAGGAGCCGCCCGTGGCCCCCACAACGTCACTGATGCCGGCAGGCACCGTGCCGTAATTGATGGTTTGCGAAGACGGAGTGATGGATCCCGCCGTAAGAGAGGGGGCCACCGTTACACTTGTCGAACCGGTGCCGGTGGGAGTGGTACAGTGCACCGTGAGAGAGCCATTCCCGCTCCAGGTGACATGGACCTGCGGCAAGGGCTTGCCGCTGCTGCTGCCGCTGATAGTGCCATTCGTCGCGATCCAGGTCATGGTAGTACTCGGGCTCCAGTTGCCGGCAATGGTATAGGTATATTGTGTTCCGGGAGTGATACAGGTTGACCCGGTAATGCTGAACTGGGCCATGCCTGTATCCGCACTTGCGAACAGGATAAACATCCAGATGAATAAGCGCTTATACGGCGCAGGGATAGGTGTAGGCTGCTGCATCTTAAGAAGTTTGAAGGTGGATTTCATTTTGATCAATTACCCTGTCCTTTATAGTGATAGTCTATTGTCTTGAGGATGTTCCCATCCTGGTCCTGTATCATCTTCAGACGGCCCAGCGGATCATAGGTGAAATAAGTCACACGATTGGCAACGTCACAGGCGCTGTTCATACCAACCAGCGGAGTATACGTGTAGGTGGTCATCAAAGCACTCTTGGGGTACAGCCGGAGCTCGTCAATATCCGTCCCACCTGATACCGTGACTGTACTCACACCCGTCACCGTATGCTCGAAATAGGTGAACCCATTGATCGTTTTACCTTGTACGATGGCCGTCGTACCGCTCACAGTCATGGCCTGGCCATTCCGGCTCCAATAAGAGACGATATAGGTGGTCGATCCCGTCAGCCCTCCTTTGCTGATGACGCCATTCGACAAATTATAACACATGGTACCAGTGATGGACCCAGGATCCCGCTGCGTCCCTCCTATGGTCCAGCCGCCGCTGCCGTCCGCCTCAAAGCTGGTGAAAGCGATATCGGGCAAGGCGGCATTCTTCACCTCCGCAATGGGGTAAGTGCTGCTGTAATCCCAGACATATGTAAGATTCATTCCATTGATCCTATGCTCCTGCAAAATGTCTCCCGAACCATCATAGCCATCAATATACACTTCCGGCTCATAGGCGCTGTGAAAAGACACCTGCCCCGTCGGAGAGATCGTTGATTCCGTGGTATCCGTAGTCGCTGTCGTCTGCGAAATCCGATAGATGGTCGACGGCGCATAAAAGCCGTTGAACTGATTGTACGCCATGAACTGCCCGGAAATCAGCTTCGTGGAGCTTGCGTCCTGCACCATAGTCTGCTGCTCTATCACCGGCGAGATCATATGGGCCGCCACCATCTGTGCGGCAAAGGAAGAGCTGCCCGCCCCTGGATAGTCATCCGCACGTTTGTATTTGGTGATCAGTGTCCTGCCGTCGCTCTTTACCTGCGTGCTCCGCGTCATCTCCTTGTTGTCGGGATTGGCGAAGTAAAAAGTCTTGGAGGTTACAGTCGAATCCCGGCCGGAATACACGACATCCCTTTCCGTTGTCGGCACCACCCAGTTGGACGGGTTATCATAATACTGCAATAAAAAATTATTGGGAGAGGCCCACGGACCCGTAAATAGCTTCACACCCTTCAGCGTGGCGGTTTCGTTGACCATGAAGCTATGTTCTTCACGCGCAACCACCTTTCCGCTGGCATCATAGGTCAATTTGAGGACTTCGGAACCGTTCTCGGGGTCGACCGCCACCGGTATAGCCGGCAATGCATTATCATTGACCGCTACATCCGTGTTGTAAAAATAATGTTCCGTACGGCCATTCTCTCCATTTTCTCCATCCAGCTCCGTGACCAGGTCGTAACCGACATTCCCGCCACCATCCAGAAAACCTATCGGGTACAGCGCATTGGACAGGAGGGCGGCATAAAGGCCGGAATACATACAGCTGAATGGAGCGCCATTTTCCTCATTGCCGGTTTGGACTTCCGTATCCGTGAAGTAATAATCGAATTGAACCTTATTGAGCAGCCGTCCGGTGGAGACGCCATTCCCATCCGAATACTTGAATCGCTTCACCTTGGTAGTGCCGAATCCGTCGAAGCTTTTGATCTCCCGGATACGGATACCAGCGCCCTTCTTTTGAATAACAGGGATCTGGACAGTCCAGCTGGCGCCCACCGCGGTCGTAAAATATTGTACATAGTCGCACTGAATGGTATAGTGGCCGGGGTCCAGCACCAGCTGTACATCATCCTGCGTATTCCCAGGGCTATTGGCCCAGCTGCCATATCCCTGCCCGTCCTTATACAGATGAGCATACACATAGCCCTGAATGCCATTGGGCTGACAAGAGGGCATACAATTATCCATAAAATTAAAGTAGAGGTCCACCGTAGTCTGCTGGGTCAGGTCAAAACTTACCTGCTGATTGGAAAGATCATCCAGACCGAGCTGGCCTGCCACTACCGATACATTTGCCGGCTGCTGTATATAGCTTTCATTCGGGTCGAGATGACTGTAATCGTTAAGCTCATAGTCGAAGGTGCTGTATCCGCCTGTGGGATAGGTCATCATGGACAAGACCCCGTTCCTCGGATAGATATTCGTGGTGTCGGCATCTCTATCGCCGCCATCGATCGATCGGTTGTTAACCAGCCACGCCGGCGTCAGGCTCTGGTTGTCCATCTGCCCGTTGTAATAGCCCCATTTGTCGATCCCCTGGGAATATTTCGCGGGAAGGTTATTGGGGTTGTAGTAGGTAAATGCATAAGGCGGTCTCCTGGTCCCGTCGCTACCCGTCTCCGTTACGCTGTCCAGCTTTAGCCGTGCATAATCCGTACCTACATCCCCATTGAAATACGTATAATAGAAATTCTCTTGCCTGATCACATTGCCTGCCTGGTTCTTTATCGTTATCGTGCTCAACTTCTGTGGCACGATGCCTGCCGTGGCGGGGTCGATATCGTCCCTATTCGATGTGCTAAACTCCACCGACCCATTCCGGAAAACGATCTTCTGCAGGATTACATCGTAGATGACCTGGCGTTCGGCCGAATATTGTATCACTGTATTGGGAAGGTTCAGGCTGCCGCCCGTACCGCCATCGGCACATGCGACGCTTTGCGATAGCTGGTAATATCCCTGTTCGCCTTTGCTCACCACGCTCAGGCTTTGACCGATGGAATAGACAAAGCTGATCTTATCGTGCGTGGGTGAGACAATGGAATCCAGGTACCAGGACGAAATGTTACGGAACATATTGGGCACCGGCGTGAAGCTGCTGAGCGGTGCGTCGATGGGTACCACACTCCCCGAGTTGTTGTAAAAGTAATTGTCCATGTTCTCGACGGTGCCGAAGTAATATCTGTTGCCATTGGCATCCGTGATTACCCAGCCATTGTTGCTATACTGCACTTTCAGGTTATTGCGGCTGGCTATATAGGTGATACTGCCGTCGACACTTTTTCCCAGCACCAGTTTCCCGCTGAAAGCGCCGAAGTTGTAGCTAAAGACGTCTGGCTCCCCGTCCTGACCACCGCCCACTATGCCTTCAAAGAAGCTCAGGTCATCTTGCGGCGTAGACGAGTTCACGTCATAGCCGTTGTCCGGCGTGTTGGGCGGGAGATGCCTGCCTGCATAATACCCATTGTAAACAGGTCCTGGAAGCAGATCATCCAACCCACGAATGGTCCTCGAGATACACCCGCCTGCCTGTAGGGACCAGCCCAGGCCTACCCAGCTGGCGTCTTGCCCAACCTTCGTGCCGGAAGCATCGTAGTCCATCCGGATGTCCAGCGACAGGTTATTCGTCTTGATGGTATATAGCGGCAGGTTGATATCCGGCCGTCCATTGTAATAGCCGACCTGGAAATCTCCATAAGCCCCGAGCGAGGCGGCTGTCGGCGAAGGGGGGATAACCCGGGCGATCTGATAAGGTTCCTGTCCCCAGGCTCTGTCTGCGACAAGGATAAGAATGACTAGTGTAATTTTAGATACGTTTAAAATGGCAACAAACCGTTTCATAATAGAGGTGTAAAAGGTTTAGAAAGTGTCGGATAAGCCCTTGTTATCTGAATTTATTTTATTAGCGCCACACGTAACCAATCCGGAAAAGAAGAGGTTGTGTCTGTGGTCTCTGCTGATAGCTCAGAAAATCCCACAGCAGGCTCACCATCGTCTTCTTGAGTAGCCGGTTCTTCATCGACACGGTCTTGGTCACACCGATAAGCCCGCTTTTCGTCCAGTACTGCAGTTGCTTCAATTGCTGGTAGCTCGTGAACGGAGTCGTGTAATTGTATTCGAGTCCACCCGTCGCCCAGAAACTGCCCTTGATCTTGATCTGTAAAAAGCTACGGAGGCCTGCTCCCTGGCTGCTGACAGCGATGTGCTGTATGCCGTTGCCCCAGCCCAGTTTGTAGCTGGCGCCAATCCCAATGACGTTATTATGTCCCAGCTTGTAGCCAAGCGATAACCCGAAGTCTGTCACCGTGGGAAAATAACTATTGGTACGCGTCGTCTGGAAGTCTGTACCGTATTCCAATCGCTGCCAGAAGGCCTTGGTGTGCTGGTCGTTGGGTTTGAAATTGGGCATATCCACATCACCGTTGCCTGCGCCCAGCGTGCTTAGCTTACTCTTGTAGCTGTCCAGCTGCGATTCGGCGCTCTGGAGCTTACCTTGTAACGCCGCCATGCCTGCACCACCGTCAGTTGCACCGGAAGTTCCTGCCTGTCCCTGGATCAATGCCGCTACCTGGTCCTTCGTCTGCAACCCCGTCAGCCCTTGCGGCGTACCATAACTGCCAGGCAGGTCGAACAATCCCGCCAGCAGCGAATGGTGTTTCATGAAACCCTGAAATTCCGGTAGCCGGTTCAGCAAGGTCATTGCTTGCCGCTCCATCTTATCCGGGTCATTCCACATCTCTTTATATTCCCGCAGTTGCTGCGAATAGTAATAGATCTCTTTATTCATTCCCCCAAGCAACCCCGTCGACAATCCATGCTGTACGAGGTATTGTCCGATCTGGTGCTTGCGCTGCTGCAAAAATGTCTTCACCTCATCGGCATCGGCCAACTTCGACTGTAAGGTCTGCAGCTCACTATTCGCCGCTGCCGCCCCAGCTATATTCTCCTGCTTCAGGTATCTCATGCCTCCCTGTAATGAGTCCAGGTAAGCCGGATATATCCCACTATAGGCCTGTCCGCGACCTCCCGTGTCTGAAAGCAGCTGCCGCGCCAGCGCCTGGTAACGTGCTTCGCTACCCGCAAAAAGCCGTTGCACCCCCGCCGAATCAATGGCCGCCAGCTTCTTCCTGAGCCGCTCCTCGCGCTGCTGCATCTGCAGCAGATACCGCTCCGTCTGCCTCGTCAGCCGGTCATTCAAACTGGAAGCCTTCGACTGTATGCGGCCCAACAGCCGCGAAGGGAATTGCAACACCTTGCCTGCCACAGAGTCCGTCGTCTGAGCAGATGTCGACGTCAGGAGAAGGCATAGTGCTGCCGTCCCGCATAAAGCAAGAAATTTAAACATAGAACAAAAATTTACCGGATGAAAGGAGGATGCGTCAGGGCGAGCGAATGATCGGGTGGAACGCGCGAAGGAGCACGCAAAGGATAGAGGATCTTCTTCATAGCAAAAGTCAATTTAAGATGAGGATAAATGGTTAAAGGTGGGAACGGATCCGTGGGAGGGAGCGGATTCGGTTAGTCGAAGTAAATAAATGAATTTGCATTTTGCAATAGGTGTAAACATCTATTGTGTTGTTAACGATGATCGTCAATGACAATCGCACTGCCATTCCACTCCCAGCTCGATACAGGTGACGACTACCAGGCTGCTCTCGCCTCCCCTTCTGCCGGTGGGTACGGCAAAGACAATTCGCAGATGCT
>Ga0068855_100007976_pt1 | contig 12791 bp, 12 predicted proteins | sample KBSCornC52_FD_66592 | JGI IMG/M metagenome (GOLD analysis project Ga0068855, IMG submission 66592) | Corn rhizosphere microbial communities from Kellogg Biological Station, Michigan, USA - KBS Corn C5-2 | ecosystem: Host-associated > Plants > Roots > Rhizosphere > Soil ...
GCTCACTTCAAAGCTCAAGCTCGCCTCGGGCTCTTCGCTCGTCAGCACCGCTGCTCGCCCACCGAGTCGGAAGCGCGTCTCTGGTCCGCGCTCAACGCGCGCCAGCTCGGCGTGTCATTTCGCCGCCAAGCGCCGCTCGTTGGGCACTTCATCGCTGACTTCTATGCACCCGCCATCAAGCTCGTCGTTGAAGTGGATGGCCCCATTCACGCACGCAAACGCAGTGCTGATGCACGCCGTGATCTGAAGCTGCGCCGCGCGGGCTTCCGCATCGTGCGTGTCAGCGCAGAGCTCGTGCTCAATAGTCTGCCCGCCGCAATCGCGCTCGTCCGCGCCGCGCTCTGAGCCACCTTGCCCAGCGAAGGTTCAGACCTGATACCCGCCGAGCCGTGCGGCGCGCCGCATGCCCTACGACTACCTCCCCCAGCCGCGCGCAGCGGCGAAGCCGCGAGCACGGCTAAGGGGGAGGTCGGCGGCGCGCAGCCCGCGCAGCGGGCGAGCACCGACGGGTGCCACCGCCTCGCTTCGTCGAACAGCGAGGGGGCAGTGGGGTTGCCCCCACCGTCCAGAGCTTTTCTTCGAGGAGATGCTGGAAGTGGTCGAGCACCTCGAGACGGTCAGCAATCCCGGCACGCCCTGTCCGACGAATAGGCGACCGCAGCTCAAGCGCATGCTGCTGGAAAAAACAAAGTGTCACTTGTACTTCGTCAGCGACGAGCGCAAACAGCGGATCGACGTGCTGCACGTTTGGGATGGGCGACGCGAACGGTTGCCGGCTCTTTGAGGTCGGGGATAAGGCATCCAAAGCACGGCGGGGTTGACCTAACTGGCCCTATGCGCACTGATCGTGTCGCGAGGGTCCGCGCCGGATTCGGACGCGCCGCGCTGGCGTCTCCGTAGCAGGAGCCGTACCAGGGCTCGCTGACTCAGTCGCGACCCGCGCTGCCGTGACCTAAAACGTTGCCCACAGGCCAAGCTGGGCCGCCACGAGCTCTCCGGAGTAGCGATTCGGACCGAACGGGCCGCCCGGGAGCACGCTGCACGTCAGCGCCGGCCCGAATTCCAAGCCGCTGCTACGGCCGGGGTGCCACCTGAGCTCGAGCTTTCCCCGCAGCGCCCACGTCCAATGATCGGGCGCGTCGCGCAGCGCGATGAGATAGGGCCCGGCGCCGCCACCGATGCCGTAGCTGACGGTGCGGCTGAGGAAGGCGCGATATTCATAATTGGGCACGAGCGAAACACCAGCGCTTTCACCGGCCGCGAAAATGTCTAGACCGACATCGAGCCCAATGCGGTGGTGCGCTGCGGGCGAGTAGCCGAACGAAAGTCCGTCGAATTGCTCCACCTCTCTGGCGAGCCCATGAAGGGGGCCGGTGCCCGCGAGGTGAGCGCCAATCCAAACGCCGTAGTCCGCCTGGAAGTACGAGTGCTCGGTCAGCGCCGAGGCGGGCACTGGCCCGGTGCGAACGAAGCGGACGCTCAGCTGACAGGACTGGCTCGTGCGCAGCGAAGAGACGTCGAAGTCGATCACGAAACCGCTCGAACGCTCGATGAGCGATGGCCGAACAACGTAGATTTGAGGCCCACCCACGTGCGGCGCGAGCACGGAGTGGCTGCCCCATTGTCTCAATTCCCCGTGAACCCCGCCGATGGTCTTCGAGTGCGCCGTGACGGCAACCGGGTCGCTCGAGGTGTTGAATAGAGTCACGTTCAAGAAGTCATCGCGGTGCTTTCCGGTCAGACGCACTTCGACTAGTTGGCCACAGCCATGGGCGAGGTGGCTCGTCGTCCCCGTGCGCGGATCGATCCAGTCGGCGAGCTCCTCGCCGACATCGATGTGCTCGACGACTAACTCGTATTTGGGCGAAGGGGCCGGAATTACGGCGTCGAAGGCGAGCTCGATGGCGCCCCTGACCACGGCCTCGACGACTACCTCAGCGACTGCTCCGGCGGGAGAATCGGCCCGGGCAGCGAGCGGCGTGAACGCGAGCAGTAACGGGATGCACGCGAGCGCTCGCGCGAGGCCGCGCTGACGACGGCTCATCCCGCATCCTGTGCGAGTAGCGAGTAGCGCAGCAAAACCGCTTCTCGGTGACCATCAAGCTCGAGCGGAACGCTCAGCTCGAGCGGGGCATCGGCCTGGCTGTTGCGCGGAGCCGCACTTATGGCCACGCTGATTTCACAGTCGACGCGGACGCGTGCCTGGCCCGCGAGCAAGTATTCCGTGTACACGTGCCCGGCAACCTTGCAGGGCACCACCATAGCGCGCCCGGAGACCCTGAGCGAAGCCTCCCCGAGCTCGAGCGCGGCGGTTGCCACGCCCGAGTTCTCGACCAAGAAAGAATAGCTGAAGCTGAGCTGCCCATTTCGGCGCCGCGGGCCCTGCGGCCGCAGCACCATGGGCGAGTTCGAGATCATCACTTCACCGCGCAACGCTAGCTGCGCGACGACGCGCGGCGGCTCAGCCGCGCACCCCACCGCGAGCGCGGCGTAACCCATCAAACCCCATTTCATGTCTGGCGGATGCTACTCGCTGTCCGCGCGCGAAGCCACGGCCAGCGACGGCTGCTCGAAATCGGCGCGCCGGATGAGCATCAGCAGCGCCGGACCGTCGGGCGTGATCAGCTCTCGCTCGCGGCGAAAACCCGCCTTTTCGTAGGCGCGGATGGCGCGCGCATTACTGGGCGCGGGATCGGTTTGGACTTTGGTCACGTTTGGGTCCGAAAAAAGCTCGGTCACGAGCTGCCGCACCATCGTAGATCCGAGGCCCTGTCCGAGCTGCTCGGCGTTGGCCAAGAACTGGTCGATGCCACGCGCGCCGGGATCCGTCTCTTCCGTCCACCACTCGGGATCGGCTCCCATTACTTGGTACCATTGGGCGAAAGCAACGGGCACGCCGTCTAGATACACGAGCATGGGGTGAATCAGCGGCGCGTCGATGTCACGGCCCATGCTCTGCTCCACCTCTTCGAAGCTGAGCGGCCCTTCCCACCACTCGGCAACGTGAGGGCGATTGAGCCAATCATGCAGCAGCGGCAGATCGGCGTGCGTGAGGGGACGAAACGAAAACACGGCGCGCATTTGCGCAGGATTATTGGCACCCTTGCGCCGGCCGTGACAAGCGCGAGACGGGCGGCGCGCGGCTCGCGACGCTTCCATGTAGGCGCAGTGTATTTCGTCATTTCAACGGCCCAGGCGTATTGCCATTCATCGGAAGACGAAATTGAAGTAGTCAGTTGCGCGGCTGCGCGCGAAATGTGCAGCGAACTGCAGCGGAGAAGGGGTGACAGCGGCGAGGGTGCTGCCGCTCAATGCTCCAGCGGCGAGAGCGCGCTAAACTACCGACTCGCGCATGCCCCGCAACGCCGCCCCTTCGAGCCCCGCGCGCCCGCTCTACACCATCGGCCACTCGACGCGCAGCGCGGGGCATCGTGCGACCGCGATCGCCCTCGTAGCTGCGGTGCTGTCAGGGGAGCAGCTGCCGTTTTCGTCTCGTTGATGGCAACAAGGCAACCGGATCGGAACGACTTTCTCTCTCCAAGAAGAGTGCGGCGCGAACACACCGTAGAACCGGATCAGGGGGTGGCGAGGCGGCGGAATCAGCGCTGCCAGGCGGGCGAGGAGCTGCAGTGGCGACATTACGCGGTGCGTCTCGTTACCCCATGGTTTGCGGATTGCGTACGCGATACGGCCGTCGTCTAACACGCTGAGCCGCTCAAGGCTGAGCGGAGGCCTGGCGCAATAGCGAAGGAGCCGTTCGCGGCCGTCGCGGTCAGTGGCTGACACAACAACCCCCGCGTGCACGTCGAAACCTCGAGAGTGGCCTCCGCGCCGCTGGGACCGCGGCGGCGCGGGCAGGGAATCGCGACCGTCGTCAGTAGGGCCATGTCTGCTCGGCAGGGCAGACAGCTCACCGAGGCCGAGCGAGCCCAGAAGGCATGCTTCGAGCGCCGAGCGAGCGGCGGGGTCGGCGGGGGGCTCGCTTGAATCGTCATTGAGAAAGCCATGGCGGCGGAGCCATGACACGACTCGCATCTCGACGTTGACCGTGAGCGTTTCGACATCTAGACGGTCCGGTGTTGGCAGTCGGCAGAAGTCGGCGCGAGCGGTGCCCTGGCCCGAGGTGAACACGCCGTCGGGCACCGCGACATGAAAATGGACGTTCAGGTTCATGCTGCCGCCGAATCGCTGCGGGAAGCACACCGCTCCGCTTGCTGTTGAACGAAGCCCGGACCGCCGAGCGCGCTCGCGCTGCGAGCGGAAGATCTCTTGCACGAAGATGCGCCCGACCGCGGTCAGAGCACGCGGATCACGGGCAAGCAGCAGGCGCAGCTCGAACGGCACCGAGAGGACCCACTGCCGCAGCGGCACTTCAGGAACCACGTGGTCCGTCAAATGGGCGGCGGTCCCACACATGCGTCGGGCATTGCAGGACGGGCACACGCCCCGCTTCTTGCACGACAGGGCAACGAGCAAATCCTTGCCGCACGAGCGGCAGCGTGCCCGCAAAAAGCCGTGCGCCAGGATGCCGCACTTCAAGTACTCGCGTAGTTCTCGTTCGACGTAGTGCGGTAAGGCACGCTCGTGCGTCTCGCGTGCTTCTGCGAGAAACGTCTCGATATGCTCGGCGACGATCTTGTACAGCGGCGTGGTCTCGGGCTCGTGCCGCTGGTAGCGTTTGGACGCGGCCGGCGTTGGCCCTTGGCGCGTCCGGTGCGATCCCACCAGAGGACAATCAGCGAACCCCGTGCCACGTGAACGGCACTCAATATCCCGCCAATTTGAGCCCGCGCCGGGGTGGCCAGGCGGAGGTTCTGGCCGGCGACCGCCGGTCGGCTATCGAGTCAGCGCGCACGAGTGCACCTGCGGCGAACACGAGCCGCTCACCCTAGTCGCCTCCGCTTGCGCACCTTGGCCATACCCCGTCACTCTTCATCGCCATTATTTCAATTGCGTTTTATGTCAGTCATTACCGCCGCGCCTGAGAAAACCTGCGGAGAGCGCGGCCGGCTGGGTGATCGAGCCAACAGCGCGGCGGACGTCGGATCACCATTTGGCGGCGAGCAACGTGCATGGCGCACCGGAGGCACGGTGAGCGATCGCGAAGCGATGGCGCGGCAACGACGGACTCATTCACTGATGCGGTCGAACACTTTGTTGCAGCCGAGATCAGCTCAAATGATGGCAATGGCCAAGAATTAGCCGGAGCGGCTTCTTGAGTTTCTCCCTGCCGCTGGCTCAGGGTCAGCCGCAGCCGAGAGCTTGCATGTCGAAGACCAGTTCAGTCCGCAGCGCCCCCACGCTCCCAGACCTCCTCACCCCGGACGAGGTCGCCGCCTGGCTCCGCACCACCGTCAAGGCCGTTTATGCCAAAGCGGAGCGCGGCACTTTGCCGGGCGCCACGCGCGTCGGACGCCGCCTCTACTTTCTCCGAACCGAGCGGCTAGGCTTGGTGGAGCAAGGTCGCGTGCCGCACCTGGGAGGCCCCGGTGGCGGCACGTAAGATCGACGGAACATGGTACGCGGATTTTCGATTTCAACATGCGGACGGCACAGTCGAGCGAGTGCGCAAGCGCTCGCCGGTTCAGTCCAAAGCGGGGGCCGACCAGTTCGGGCACCAGCTTCGGACCGAGCTCCTAGCGCCGGCCCGCACCACAACCAAGGAGGTGCCGAAGTTCTCGGCTTATGCGACCGAGTTCATGGACACGTATGTGATCGCGAACAACAAACCGTCCGAGCGATCGATCGATGAAAGCCTGCATCCTGAAGCATCACTTGCTTCCGGTGTTCGGCGAGATGCCTCTCGACGCCATCAAGATGCATCCGATCGAAGTCTTGAAAGCGAGCTTGCTCGCCAAGGGGCTGAGTCGGAAGCGGGTGACAATATCCTGGCCTGCCTCGGCAAAATGCTGCGCTACGCGCACGAAGTCGAGCTGCTCGAAGTCGTGCCGCGGGGTGAAGCTTTTGAAAGCCCCCGTGCAAAAGTTCGATTTTCTCACCTTCGAGGAGTTGTCACGGCTCACCGAGGCAGTGAAGATCGATCCGGAGCGGCTGGCGCTCGTGCTCTTGCGGACGCCGGGCTACGACAGGGCGAGCTCATCGCTCTGGAGTGGGGCGACGTGGATTTGGTTGCCGGAACGCTGACTGTTCGGCGTTCTTCTTGGCGAGGCATCGTTGGTACGCCGAAGAGTGGGAGGGAACGCAAGATCCCACTCACGGCGCGGCTCAAAGCCGCGCTCAAGGCGCATCGACACCTGAAGTCCGAGCTGGTGTTCTGATGGCAAGCCCTTTACGCAGTCAGCCATCGAAGCGGCGCTCCGCTTCGGCTGCAAGCGGGCGGGGCTTCGGGGCATCGCCTCGCACGTGCTCAGGCACTCGTTCTGCTCGCACCTCGCGATGCGGGGCGCGGCGCCGAAGGCGATTCAGGAACTCGCGGGCCATTCGACGCTCAGCATGTGCTTCGGTACATGCATCTGGCGCCGAGCGCGCTCTACGAAGCGATCGATCTGCTCAACTTTGGGCAGCCGGTAGGCAGCGCTCTGAGCACCGCGGTTTGAAGTAGCGAGAAAGAAACGGCAATCTTTGCGGAGAGGGAGGGATTCGAACCCTCGGTAGGCTTTTGACCTACGTCCGCTTAGCAAGCGGGTACCTTCGGCCTCTCGGTCACCTCTCCAGTACGGTTTCCAGAGCCTTGGAGGGCGAGAACCTAGCCGCAGCGGCAGGAGCGTCAAGCACGATCGAGCTGGGCTACGATTATTGGGATTTTGCCCAGGTTTCGCGGGCGCTTTGCGGGCTTCCGGGACCGCGCGGGGCGGTGGAGAGGCTTGGGATCGGCGTTTTGGCGCGTTTCGTCCGGGCTCGGGGATGAGCCGCGCGGGGCGCTCGAGTGGCGCGCGGTGCGTTCGTCGGGGCGGCGCGGGGCCGAGCGCGCTAGGCTCGGTGCGTGCTGCTCGGTCGACCCGATGTGCCTCGCCCTTCGGCTTCTGCGTGCGACAAGGCGCGCTCGCTCTTGGAGCGGGCGCTCGGGCCGTCGAAGGTGCTGACCGATCCGGATGTCTGTGAAGGTTTCGCGAGCGACGATTCGGAGGCGATTGGTGTCGTGCCGGACGCGGTCGTGCTCGCGGAGAATGCGGACGACATTCTGAGTGCGCTCAGCGTCGCGCGTGAAGCGGGCGTGCCGATCACGCCGCGCTCGGGCGGCACGGGGCGCACGGGCGGCTCGGTGCCGGTGGCGGGCGGGATCGTGCTCTCGACGCTCGGCATGAAGTCGATCGTGGAGATCGATCGGCGGGAGGGCATCGCGGTCGTGCAGCCGGGCGTGATCTTGGCGGATTTGCATGCGGCGGTCGAAGCCGAGGGTTGGTTTTATCCACCTGACCCGAACTCGCTCGCTTCGTGCGCGCTCGGCGGCAACATCGCCGAGAATGCGGGCGGGCCGCGCGCGTTCAAATACGGCGTGACGCGCGACTACGTGCTCGGGATGGATGCGTTTTTGATCGGCGGGCAGCGCATCCACGCGGGGCGACGGACGATGAAGGGCGTCACCGGTTACGACGTGACGGGGCTGCTCGTGGGCAGTGAGGGCACCCTCGCGGTGTTCGGCGACATCACGTTGCAGTTGATTCCGAAGCCCGAGAGCGTGATGACGCTGATGACGCTGTTTTCGACCGTGCGCGACGCCAGCGCGGCGGTGGCGGAAATCATCGCGCGCGGGCTGGTTCCGCGTTGTATCGAGCTGCTCGATGCGACCACGCTCGAGGCCATGCGCAGCGCGGGCAACGCCATCGACGCGCGCGCAGGCGCCATGTTGATCATGGAAGTGGACGGCGACGAGAGCGCGTGCGAGCGCCAGGCCGAGCGCATTTCGGACGCCTGCGACACCGCGCGCGTGCTCGAAGTGCTGGTCGCGCAGGATTCGGCGCAGCGCGAGAAGCTGTGGGCCGCACGCCGGCAGATGAGTCACGCCGTGCGTAAGCTCTCGAAGAAGAAATTGAGCGAGGACGTCGTCGTGCCGCGTCAGCAAATCGGGACCTTGCTCGATCGCGTCGCGGAGACGAGCGAGAAAACGGGCATCCGTTCGCTGACCTACGGGCACGCCGGCGACGGCAACTTGCACGTGAATTTCTTGTGGAACGAAGAGCACGAGCTGCCAGCCGTCGAGCACTCGATCGAAAGCTTGTTCCAAAATGTGATTGAGCTGCGCGGCACGTTGAGCGGCGAGCACGGTATCGGCGTGCTGAAAGCGCCGTATCTGTCGCTCGAGCAATCGCCGGAGTTGATCACGCTGCAGCGTGATCTGAAGCGCGTGTTCGATCCGCAGGGCCTGTTGAACCCGGGCAAGATCTTCCCTGCCGGCAGTCATCGCGCCTGCTGAGCGCACCGTCGGCCCGACTGACAGGCGGACTGCGGCGCACGTCGCGCGTTCGCGTGCCAGCGCATTGCCAAATTGACAGAGCCCGCGGGCGTGACGGCGCCTGGCGCGTCAGTTTGACCGCGACGCCGGCGCGCCGACACTCGACTACACCGCTATTTCCTCGCCGATTCTGCGACAGAGTAAAGTGGCACCGGCCTTGCACGTATGACACGTCGCAATGAATCGTCGTCGTTCTCAAGCGCGTGGCGTCACTCCGGTCGGAGCCGCGTTGGCAGTGTTCGTGTTCGGCGCGGGCGCGTCTTGCCTGTGGTGGGCGCAGAGCGCCAATGCCGCCAAAGACGCGCGCAGCGCAGCGCTCAGTGACGCAGGGCAAATCGCCGCTGCCGCAGCCAGCTTTCGCGCCGAGCACAGCGAGGGCTGCCCCACACCGAGCCAGCTGGAAGAAGACGGCTTCTTGAGCCACGCCACCCGCACGGACGATGCCTGGGGCAATCGCTTCCGCGTGCGCTGCGACGATGATCAAATCGTCGTGGTCTCCGCCGGCCCCGACGCGATCCCGAACAACGCCGACGATCTGCGCGTTACGCACTGAGAGCGCATCGAGCTCGCTCGGTCGCGCAGCGGATCAACTGAACGGCGCCTAGCTCGAGCTTGGGTTGATGGTCACGAGGCAGTCCCAGATCGGCGCAGCCTTCGGCGTCGCGAACGACTTGCCCTGATCGTGAGCCGCCCAAAATCGTCGAACGCCGCACGCCGGGAGGCCGCCCATACGACGCAGCGCAAATCGAGCGCCTGAAAACACTCAAGAATTGACGGACGATGGCCACTCAATCGGCCGAAGTGGCGCGGCTCTCGCTCGATGATTTGAGGCGCTTACTGGCGCCACGCTCGAGCTTTTTCGCAGAGTCGCTGAAAGGCGCTACTGTTCGGGCGTGCGTTCCCGGAGAAAGCCGCTGTTTTTACCACCCGGTGCGCCGCTCACGTTTCCGGATCCGGCAACGTGTGACGACGAGGGCCTGCTCGCCATCGGCGGCGATCTGACTCCCGAGCGGCTGCTCTTTGCCTACGAGCACGGCGTCTTTCCCTGGTACGACGACGGCTTACCGCCGATGTGGTGGTGCCCGAACCCGCGCGCAGTGATGGACGCGAAGCGGCTGCACGTGTCGCGCAGCTTGCGCAGGGTCCTGCGTTCAGGGCGCTTCAGCGTCACTTTCGACCGCGCGTTCCGCCAAGTGATGATCGAATGCGGCAGCGAGCGCGACTCTGGGACTTGGATCTTACCCGAGATGATCGACGCCTACAGCGCGCTGCACGCGCTCGGGCACGCGCACAGCGTCGAGGTCTGGTTAGGCGACAAGCTCGCGGGCGGTCTCTACGGAGTACAGCGCGGCGCGCTGTTCGCCGCCGAGAGCATGTTTCACCGTGAACGAGATGCATCCAAGGTGGCTTTGGCGAGCGCCATCGAACGACTGTTTGCCGAAGGCATCGGGCTGTTCGATGTGCAGTTTTTGACCCCACACCTCGAATCACTCGGTGCTTACGAGATCCCGCGCGCTGAGTACCTGGCGCGTGCCGCTGCCGCTGTAAGCACGCCGCTAGCCTTTTCGGGCTCCGCCTGGGCTGCCGCGGCGCCGTTTTAGCGGACGCGCGGTCAATCTGGCGAGAATCGGCCGAAGGCCTTGCCTTCAGCCGCGCGGCGGTCGATTCTTGCCGCTGAGGGTCACTTTTCCATTTCCCATGACTTTTCCCGAAGAGCTTTCTCAGGTCCCGTCCCGTCCCACGAAGCGCGCGCGAGCGCGCTGGCTCAGCTTGCCCGTCGCGCTCTTGATCGGCACGACCGCAACGGCCGCCTGGGCGGACGACGTGCCGATCAGCGATGCCGCGCGTCAGCATTTCCAGGCCGGCGTCAACCTGCTCCAAGATCCGGACGGCGCTCGTTACGTCGAGGCGTATCGCGAGTTCCAAACCGCATATGCGGATTCGCCGTCTTGGAAGATTTTGAGCAACTTGGGCATCACGGCGCTCAAGCTCGAGCGCGACGGTGAGGCCGCGGACGCCTTCGCCAAGTACTTGGCCGAGGGCGGCAGCAATATCGACGCCGACGAGCGCGCTCAGGTAGAGCGCGATCTGCAGACCTTGAGAGCGGGTCTAGTCAAGATCACCATCAACTCCGATCCACCCGGCGCAACGCTCACCGACGAGCGCGTCCCGGAAGCAGGCGGCACGGTCGTGAACCGCTATGGTCCGCTGACCGGGCCGACGGCACTCGGCATTCGCGGCGGCCGTCATCGCATGACCGTTTCGCTCTCAGGCTACAAAGACGCGGTCTGGGAGTTCGACACGCCCGGCCAAGGCGACTCGCATACCTTCAAGCTCAATCCCGTACCCGTCGCAACCGGCGGGAATGCGGGCAACCCAGACGTGGGCACCTCGCCCTCTACGACGGCAAAACGGCCGGTTCCTGCCGGTGTGTTCGTCGGGCTCGCTGCGACGGGTGCGTTCGCGATCGGCGGCGGCGTGGTCGCGGTGCTCGCGTCCGGCAAACGCAGCGACTACAACACCGCGAACGCCAACATCAAGACCAAAGACGACCAAGACAACGCTAAATCGCTGAGAGACAGCGGGCGAAAGCTGAACTTGATCGCGGATGGGCTGTTCGCCGGCGCGGTCGTCGCCGCGGGCGTCACCACCGTCCTGTACTTCACCCGGCCGACGAAAGAACAACCCGCCACCGCCACCAGCTGGCGGCTCAGCCCCGCGGTTGCGTCGAACGGCGGCGGTTTGTTTCTCAGCGGCTCGTTTCACTGAGCGAAGCGCTGAACGTCGCGCCCGCGAGTGACTCGCGGGTAGCGGCGTCGTCTCGCGTTCAGCGGTGACACTCAGCACGGAGTGCTCGGGGCGTAGTGGGCGGCGGTGTCTGCCGGGCTGCGGCTCGCTCGGACGAGTAGCGCCGAACAAGTCGGACGGCGCCGCGCAGCACCGCACCGAGTCCGGCGCGCGCCGTCAGCCGCGCTCTCGCTCGCCCCGCGGGGACTCGGCGGATTTCTCCCTGTGCCGGCGCGGGTCGTCCGCGAAAACAAACAAAATCCAATAATTTCCACGAGTTATACTAACCCGCGAATTCCGACCGAATTAGTGCTACATCAGCCGCCGATGAACGCCGTCGCCCCGTCGCCCGACCGCGCCCTCGAGTTTCGGCTGAGCCATCTGCGCCAGCTGGAGGCCGAGAGCATCCACATCATTCGTGAGGTCGCCGCCGAGTTTCAAAACCCGGTGATGCTCTATTCGATCGGCAAAGATTCGTCCGTGATGGTGCAGCTGGCGCGCAAAGCCTTCCACCCGGGCAAATTGCCGTTCCCGCTGCTGCACATCGATACGACTTGGAAGTTTCGCGAAATGATCGCGTTCCGCGATCGCTTCACGAAGGAGCACGACCTCAACTTGATCGTGCACACGAACAAGGAGGGCCTGGAAGAAGGCATCAACCCCTTCGACCACGGCAGCTCCAAGTACACGACGATCATGAAGACGCACGCGCTCCTGCAAGCGCTGCACAACGGCGGTTACGACGCCGCCTTCGGCGGAGCGCGCCGCGACGAAGAGCGCTCACGCGCCAAAGAGCGCATCTACTCGTTCCGCGATCGCTACGGGCAATGGGATCCGAAGAACCAACGGCCCGAGCTGTGGAACCTGTACAACGGCAAGCTGACCAAGGGCGAGAGCATCCGCGCCTTCCCGCTCTCGAACTGGACCGAGCTCGATATCTGGCTCTACATTTACCTCGAGAGCATTCCGATCGTGCCGCTCTACTTCGCCAAAGAGCGCCCAGTGGTGGAACGCAACGGCACCTTGCTCATGGTCGACGACGACCGTTTGCCGCTCAATCCCGGTGAAAAGCCGCGCATGGAGAAGGTGCGCTTCCGCACGCTCGGCTGTTATCCGCTGACCGGCGCATTGCCCTCGTCGGCCACTACGCTGCCCGACATCATCAAAGAGATGCTGCTCACCAAGTACTCCGAGCGCTCGGGCCGCCTGATCGACTTCGACGAAGAGGGCTCGATGGAAGCCAAAAAGCGCGAAGGTTACTTTTGATTTTTTGGGGGTCGGTGCGTCCCTTGGCATCATCGGCCCCTCGGCTAGCGCGACGCGAGACGATCCGGACTTAGCGACAGAAGCGACTTTGGAAGAGCGATGACCACCGAGCAAGACCTGATCAGCAAAGACATTCTGGGCTACCTCGAGCAGCACCAGCAGAAGGAGCTACTGCGCTTCGTCTCGGTGGGCTCGGTCGATGACGGCAAATCGACGCTCATCGGTCGGCTGCTGCACGACACGCACGGCATCTACGAAGATCAGCTGTCCGCGGTGAAGCGCGCGTCCACGCGCGCGGGCATGGACATCGATTTTTCGCTGTTCA
>Ga0068855_100007977_pt1 | contig 12790 bp, 12 predicted proteins | sample KBSCornC52_FD_66592 | JGI IMG/M metagenome (GOLD analysis project Ga0068855, IMG submission 66592) | Corn rhizosphere microbial communities from Kellogg Biological Station, Michigan, USA - KBS Corn C5-2 | ecosystem: Host-associated > Plants > Roots > Rhizosphere > Soil ...
GTGGTGGCCAGGGACGGACTTGAACCGCCGACGCCAGCCTTTTCAGGGCTGCGCTCTACCAACTGAGCTACCTGGCCATGGATCTTGCGATGAGTTTCTTTATTGTAACACCGCAGAATCCGCCAACTCACTTTTCGACTTCCTCATCAGCCAACCACGCGACGGAAACCACGCGCCGTCCGCCGCCAGTACCACAGCAATATAACGCCGATCACAATCAGTCCCGCCGACAGACCCATCCACAATCCCATCGCCCCCAGCGATTCCTCGAAACACAAGAATGCGCCCAGCGGTAGGCCCAAAATCCAATAGCCGGCGAAATGGCAGAGCATGGGCGTGCGCGTGTCGCCGGCTCCGCGCAGAGCTCCGGTCGCGGTCACCTGTAATCCATCGAAGAGTTGAAAAAATGCTGCTACCCGCAGCAACGGCGCGGCAGCGGCAATGATTCCGACCTCGGGTGTAAACAGCCGCGCAATCGCTTGCGGAATGACGAGCATTGCCAGCGCCCCTAGCGACATTACGCCCGCGCCAAACGCCAGCGCCGTCCAACCGGCGCGCGAAGCGCTTTGCGGATCACGTCTTCCAATGGCTTGCCCTACACGAACGGCGGCGGCCGAACTAATGCCCAGCGGCATCATGAACGTAGTCGAGACCACGGTCAACGCGATCTGATGTCCGGCGAGAATGTCGGAGCTGAGCTTGCCAATCAGGATGGTTACGGTGGCAAACACCGAGGTTTCCAAACCAATCTGTCCCGCGGCGGGCAGGCCCAGTTTCAGAAGTCTGCCGATGCGATGAAAGTCGGGCCGCCAGTTCACCCGGAAAGCTTGAGGATCGCGCCGCCAGATAATAATGACCAGTGCGGCCAGCATGTACACCCGCGAAACACATGTAGACCAGCCGGCGCCTTCCGCGCCCAGTTGTGGCGCTCCTAGATTTCCGAATACGAAAATCCAGTTGCCGGCGGCGTTGACGAGGTTCGCCGTAATTAAAGTGACCAAAATCGGGCGTACGATGTCGATCGATTGCAAATAGCGCCGCAAGCAAAAAAACAGCAGCAGCGGAGCTGTGCTCCAGTTGAGTGCGCGAATGTAGGGAGTGGTCGCCTGCAGCACGCTGGCGTTAATGCCAAACGTGCCCAAGGCCGGAACGAACAACCAGACTGCAACCATCACTCCGGGGATCAAGAACAGCGCCAGCCAGATGCCGCTGATCAGCGAATGATGGCAGTCCTCCGCCTCGCCCGCGCCGAAGGACTGCGACACCAGGGTATCGAGTCCCAACAAGAGTCCGCTGGCGAAAATCGCGATGGCATAAAACACCGATGTGCCCAGGCTTACCGCGCCGATGGCTTCCGCACTCACGCGGCCGACAAACATGGTGTCGACAATGCCCATGGCCATCCAGCCAAGTTCGGTGAGCATCAGCGGCGCGGCCAGCGCGAACATGGCGCGCAACTCGGTTTTGCGTGGGGTCATGAGGTAGAGCGCCTTACTTGCCGATGCAGAAGGTGGAAAAGATCCGGTTCAGGATATCATCCGCGGTGGTCGCGCCCGTGATGCCATCGACGGGACGCAGCGCCGCATACAAATCGAGCAACAGCATCTCATGCGGGATGCCGAGGCTGGTCGCGGTTTGCGCCTGTTCTAAAGCCTCGCAAGCTTCGCGCAGGAGTTGTTCATGGCGCAGGCTGGTGATAAAGCCGCCTTCCTGCTCCAGGCGCCCGCGGGGTGCGATGGAATCGATAATGGCGCGGCGCAGTTCGCTGAGGCCCTCGCCGGTGAGCGCGGAAACATGCAGCGCATCGGCGCTCTCCGCGCGTATCGGCAAATCGCACTTGTTTCCGGCAACCAGGTGCTTTCCCTGCTGTTGCGCTCTTGCGATCAACTGCATGTCCGGCGCTTCGAGCGGCGCCGAGAGATCCACTACCACTACGGTCAAGTCGGCATCGGCCATGGCCTGATAACTGCGTTCGATCCCCAGTTTTTCGACCACGTCCTGTCCCGCGCGGATGCCGGCGGTGTCCACAAACCTAACCGGGATTCCTTCGATCACCGCCGTCTCCGACACCAGATCGCGCGTAGTGCCGGGCACGTCCGTAACAATCGCGCGATCCTGTTCGAGCAGCCGGTTAAACAAACTGCTCTTACCGACATTGGGGCGGCCGACAATCGCTAGCGTGAATCCCTGGTGCACCAGTTTGCCGTAAGCGAAGCTGGCGATCAGCGCGCGCACCGCGGCCAGCACCGGATCGATCCGCCGCAGGATTTCTTCCGGCGGCGCAACGCTGATGTCGTCTTCAGCGAAATCGATGCCGGCTTCGAGCAGCGCGATCAATTCCAGCAATTGCTCTTTCACCGGTTTCAGCCGGAGCGAAACCGAGCCGCCAATTTGCTGCGCCGCGATGCGGGCCTGGTAGAGCGTGGTGGCATCGATCAGATCGCGAACCGCCTCCGCGCGCGGCAGGTCGATGCGGCCGTTGAGATAAGCCCGCAGCGTGAATTCGCCAGGCTCGGCGAGGCGCGCTCCCCAGGCGCATGCGCGCTCTAGCGCAAAACGCAACACCACGGGCGCGCCATGGCACGAAATCTCGATGACGTCTTCAGCAGTGTAGGAATGCGGAGCCGCGAAATAGGTGACGACCACCTGATCCACAGCGTGGCCTGCCCCGTCGGGAAGCTCCGCCAGAATGGCTGACCATGGTTTCCAGGCGGGAGCTCTTCCCATTGCCAGTGGAAAACGCAACATGGCTGTGGCGATGGGACGCGCGTCGCGTCCGGAAATACGCACAATGCCGATGCCACCCCGACCCGGCGGTGTCGAGACCGCGGCAATCGTGTCGTGAAGGTTCACTTACCGGAAATCGCGGCGCGGCCCGCGGGGACCACCGCGCGAGGGCGGACCACCCCGCCGGTCGCCATCGCGGCCACCTCGGCCACGGTCCCGGAATCCCGGCCGTCCGCCGGTCGAATCGAGTTCCGGGCGCGGACGCGGCGGAATCACCGGCTCGGGCAGGGTTTTCATCTCCGCCGGCACGATGACCACCTGGCGAATGGGGCCTTCGCCGACACTCTCGCTGCGCACATCGGTTTCATCGCGCAAGGCCAGGTGCAGGATACGCCGCTCGCGGCTGTTCATGGGACTAAAGTGAAACGGCTGGCGCGACTTCTTGACCCGTTCGGTGGCGGCTTGGGCGCTCATGCGCAGCTCTTCGATGCGCAAAATACGGCGATCGTTGGCATCGAAACAAATCCGCGAATGTTCTTCCGGAGCTATTCCGATGGCTTCCATGGTCAGGTGTTCTAACGCCAGCAGCAGCTCGGCCTTATTCGCGAGCAGCAGGTCCACGTCAGGACCCGTGAAGCGCACCATCAAATCGGGATTTTCGAAATCCGGATGCGGCGTCTCGCCTTCGGCCACCGTAAAGGCCAGCTGAAATCCGGCTAGCTGAAAGACGCGTTTAAGAAATTCCTCAATGCGCGGTCCGGTATCGGCGACCGTATATTTCTTTGGGGCCAAAGTTTATTTCCTGCCCTTCTTAATCGGAACCGGCGCAGTCACTGCAATCGCGGGCATGGTTTTGTTCAACATCCACTGCTGGACAATGCCCACGACGTTGCCGGTTAACCAGTATAGTACCAATCCCACCGATGCAAAGTAGAACATATAGCCGAACATCAGCGGCATAAACATCATCATCTTCGCTTGCGTGGGATCCACGCCCGGCTGGGGTGTCATCCTCTGCATCGCGAATTGCGTCGCCACCAGCAGGATCGGCAGCAAGTGAATGGGCAGCGACTCCGGCTGCGAAAGATCGTTCACCCACAGCCAATGCGAGCCACGCATCTCGATGGCAACGGCCAACACTTTATAAAACGCATAGAGAAACGGCAGCTGCAGCAGCATGGGAAGGCAGCCGCCCACGGGATTGACGCCGTTCTTCTTATACAGCTCCATGACCTCGGTGTTCTGCTCGGTCTTGCGAGGGTCCTTCATGGAGACGCCCTTGTACTTGTCGTTGATGGCCTTGATCTGCGGTTGCAGCGCCTGCATCTTTTTCGAGGACTTCATGCTGGTGATCTTCAGCGGGAACAAGATCATGTTGATGACCAGCGTCACCAGCACAATCGACCAGCCGTAGCTGTGCACCAGATGGTCCGAGGTCCAGTTCAGAACCAGAAACAGCGGCTTCGCGATTACCCCGAAGAAGCCCCAATCCACCACTTGCGACAGCTTAGGGTTAACCTTGCTTAGCAGGTCCGTGTCTTTGGGTCCCACGAATAGCGAAAGCGTGTTCAGCCCGGCGCCGCCCACGCCGACGCCGACGCGCTTTTCGTCCTTGCCGTCCGCATTGGGAACGGCGTCGGCAAAAGTGGTTTCCTCGATCGAAGCGACCTCACCCGGCAGGAATACGGCGGTGAAATAACTGTCTTCGATTCCCGCGAAGGAAAACTGGCCGCTGACGGAAACCGGGCCGTTCTTGGCGTCGCTGTAGGAAATCGACTTCAGCTTCGAATTGGACAGATCGTAATACAGGGCGTGTTGGACCGACTCGGGATTACGCACCGTAGGATCGCCAAAACCGCCGCGCCAGGTAAGCAGGTGCGGGACGGCAGTGCCATTCTGCGTCACTTCGGAAGTGACCGCCACCAGGTAGCTTTTTTGAGTAAACCGGAAAGACTTCTTGGTGAGTGCACGGCCGTCGGAAAACTGGAAGGAAACCTCGAGCCCGTCGCTCGAACGCTCGGTTTTGAACAGCGCTTTATTGGGATCGGTAGCCAGCGTCTGTCCTTTGACCTCAATGGCGAAGGGCGCCGGAACGCGCGTCAAGGCAGGCTGGTAAACCAATTCCAGCGGCTTGTTGACGTTATCCCGATAATCCTTGAGAACCCAGCTCCGCACCACGGCGCCGCGGTTGGAGAACACCACGTGGTAAACATCGGTATCCACCGAGACCGTTTCTTCGCCGGTGGCTTGCACGGCGTCCAAGTTTTCAGCGGCTTTCTGCTTCGCGGAGGACGGAATGACGGCCTCGGGTTTTTCGACTGCCGCCGGGGGGGCCGGTTGCGCACTCTTGGCCGCTCCCGTTTTCGTCGCAGTGGGCGCGGGAGCCGGCTTGATGAAATATTGGCTGACCAGCAGCACCAATCCCATCAGCACGAAGGCGATCAGCAGCCGCACTTCCATGGACAATTCTTTTTTCATAGCAGCGCAACCCTAGCGGACGGGATCAAATCCTCCCTGATGAAATGGATGGCAGCGCAGCAAGCGCCGGGTACCCAGCCAAATTCCCCGCCCGACCCCGTGTTTCTCTACCGCTTGCATCATATATTCAGAACAGGTCGGGTGAAAGCGGCAGGCTGAAGGCAAGCACGGAGAGATCCATCGCTTATAAAGACGTAACACCCCCACCACTAAGATCCGCATTTCTCGATCACCTTTACAAGCGCCCGCTCGATCTCCGGAAACGACGCGCCGAGGGCCGCGCGCCGCGGATTGACCACAATATCCCATTGCTGCCCGATTTCACCGCGATGCAACCGGAAAGCCTCGCGAATGCGGCGCTTGATGCGGTTGCGTACCACCGATCCGCCGACCGCGCGGGGCACCGTGAGCCCCAAACGAGCAGTGCTTCTCGCCGCGTCCGGACGCGCCAGGCAAAATGCTGCAAATAATGGACCGGAGAGGCGGATACCGTTGTCATAGACGGCTCGGAACTCGGAGGAGCGCAGAATCCGCGAAGCTTGCGGAAACCCCAGCGCGCCGCCGGAGGCGGGTTTAACTGGTGGCCTTGGCGTACCGGACAGCTCTCTCGTCGCTGACGGTCAGTTTGTGGCGGCCGCGCGCGCGCCGGCGGCTGAGCACGGCGCGCCCGTTCTTGGTCTTCATGCGCTCACGGAACCCATGTACTTTGGCGCGCTTACGATTATTCGGCTGAAATGTGCGTTTCGGCATCTTATTCCTTCTTAGACGCGCGCGACGCAAGCAGCGAAGGCGCAGGGGCTAGGAATCTAAAATAGAAGTATAGCAGACGCGGAGAATAATGGTGGTGGGTCAGTTTGAAATAAGTCGGCATATGATACGCCAACTTGCGCTTGTGATGGAGTGTGGCGAAGACCATCCAGCTAATCGAGGCGCTGGCGGCTAGAGCTATGATTGAAAACTCTAAAATCGTTACGATGTTGCTCCACGAATAAGGAGACGGGCAGCCGTCATAGCACCAGGGTTTCTGGAGAATCCCAGCAAGGTTACGTAGAAACCGGCAGCCATACAGATGAGAACACCAATATAAGCGCGATTACGCCGAACCGGAAGGCTCTCGGGCAGGGATTGGCCGACCTAGGGTCCGCTCAAGGCTCATTGTTACAGCCATCACAGCCGCAAGCACTATGAAGGCGGAGATTGGCAACCAAACCACCGGCATAACGATGTCCTTGAATAGGTTCATCCGCGCCATGATCTTATCACGTTGCTGGGCCGAATCGGCTTCAGTTGCTTGCCAGAAGCGCAATTTCTTCGAGCGACCAAACATGGTCGGATACTCCCGCTTTCATAGCTGGCGTAACACAGAGGCTCGTGTGGATGCGAGCAAAGTTGTAATGCATCATGTGCATCGCTACGGCTGCAACGTGGTTCTCGATCTTCTTGCTAAAGCCATTCGTCAGTCTCATGTTTTTCAAACTGAGACACTACCCGCGGAAGAGTCAGCTCTGACCCATTACCTGCAGACCACAGCGTCAGCGGCGGCTGTTTGTGCGATCTAGAGCCTGCTCGAATTCATCCTAATACCTATGGAATAATGAGAGCCGATATGAAAGCGATCATTCAGCTCGCGATCTTCGCCTGCTTGCTCCCCGCTCAGGCCGTCCATCGGCAGATCGTCACTGGGAGTGATGCGGAGGCTGAGGTGCTCAAAACTGATGCGGATTACCGCTACGCCGTATTGCATGGCGACGCGGTTAAGTTGGCGAGCATCTTCGCAGACGATATCCTCATCGTGCATTCAGATGGAGGTACGGACTCCAAGATGAACTTTTTGAACGCGATTTCATCCGGACGTCTCAAGCTGACGTCTTATGAACGTAGCAACGTCCGGGTCCGCACGTACGGGTCGGTCGCCTTGATGTTTTCGAAAACATCGAAAACGTTTGCATACAAAGGAAGCCCAGGAAAGGCTAACGACACTTCAATCGTTACCTTTTCGAGAACTGGGAACCGGTGGAGAATCGTGGCCATGCAGAACACCCCACAAAGCGAGTAAGCTTCGGCCGCGCGCCAATCGTTTTCGCGGCGTACTTTTCGCGATTGAGTTGGGCGGCCTCCGGGAGGCGCGGGCGCTGTCCAAGACATTCGAGAAGCTATCCGGAAGGGTCGCCGTTGAATTTCCCGTTGAATGATCAATCTACGGCATCCCCATTTTGCGCTGAGTCTAACTACATCTCCACCTTCCCATCGACCAGCAGTTCCTTCACCTTGAACGTGACTGTCCGGTACGGCGCCGGCACCCCCGGCAGATACAGACCGAAGCTGAGGGTTTTATCCGACGCCGACACCGCCTCGCGCGGAAATGCCAGGTACAGGTGCGGGTCGGTTGCAGTGGGCGGGAAGTAGGCGCTGAGTTTGACTTTGCCGCGGCCGGTATCCATCTCGCTATCCTGCTCCATCCGGCGGGTCTCGGCTCCGCTCGAAAAAGCATCGTTATTTCCGACTCGCGCCGCAACGATGATGTGCCCTTCGCGGTTATCGGCAAACCACGCCGAACGCTCTTCTGACAGCGGGTCGTCGGCCAGCGCCTTGCTGGTACCAGGACGGCGTAATTCGGTGCGCCGATCGCGCTCGGCTATCGCTTTCATGATGGGACCCGCAGTGGCCAGATATACCTGGACCAGCCGTTCTTGCCCGGCGTTTTTTCCCACGCGAGCCTCGCCCGGTTGAGCGGCCATTTGCGCCCAGGGCGAATCCCCCAGCAACTGCGAGAGCTCGATGTCGCTCCACTCCATGGGGGGCTTGGTCTGCCAGAACGGCTCAACCAACAGCAACAGTGTTAGAACTAGCCACATCGTCCTTCAATTCTTTCATGAACGCTGATATATTAGGTGCCACTATGCGAATTCGCTCCCTGCTTTTGCTTGCCGTCCTTTCGATAGTGCCGGGGCTGGCGCAGCTCGCGCCGCCGAACGCTGCCGGCGTCACGATGGGACACATGCACCTGGCGGTAAAAGATGTGGACGCCCAGAAAGAATTTTGGGTTTCGGCAATGGGCGGGAAGCTGGTAAAGAACGGACCTATCGAGCTCATCCAGTTTCCGGGCGTGTTCATCATGTTGCGCAAGGCCGAGTCCGCTGCGCCTCCGGCCGGGTCCATCGTCAACCACTTCGGGTTTGTGGTGCGGGACATGCCCGGATCGCTGGCAAAATGGAAGGCGGCCGGCCTCAAAATCGACCCGACGGAAAATCCCAACGAGGTCTATGTCAATGCGCCTGACGGCATTCGCCTGGAAGTCTATGGGGTGCCGTCCCTGCCCACCCCGGTGCAGATGAATCACATTCATTACTATGCGTCCGACATTGCCGGGATCAAGGCCTGGTATGCGAAAGTGTTCGGCGCGATCCCGGGCCAGCGGGCTTGCGTGGCCTGTGTGTCTAAACCAAGAATGATCGAAGCAGACGATCTACCGGGCGTGAACCTTTCCTTCGGATCAGCCGACATGCCGCAAGCCCCCACCAAAGGCCGCTCCATCGATCACATCGGTTTCGAAGTAACCAACCTCGACGAATTCGCCAAAAAGCTCGAAGCACAAGGCATCAAGCTGGATGTGCCGATCCGCCAGATTCCCAACACCAAAACCAAGATCGCGTTTCTGACGGATCCCTGGGGCACCTATATCGAGCTGACCGAAGGTCTCGCGCCAGCCCAGTAAGCCGGCCTGCGCATCAGGATCACGTCTTCTCCGCTACGCCGGTAATTCATCAGTCTGCCGGCCAGGAACACGGGTGCGCTAGCAGGCTCCAAAACGGCGAACCCGATTCGGCCGTAGAATCCGACTAGGTGGGGGTATGGGACACAGTAACATTCGCGTTCTCCAAGCCACTCCGCAACAGCGCCGAGCATTCGAGTTCCCAGGCCCTGCCGTTGCGCGTGTTCGGCGATCCGCATGCCTCTTAGCACCAGGGTCCCCTGCTCCGCCGCCACTCGCACGATACCGATAGCTTCACTGGCGCTCTCCGCGAGCCAAACATGATCCAAAGGATTAACCTCCCGGCGATAGCCCAGTGCAGCGTAGACCGCCAGGATGCGGTTCCGCTCGTCACGCCCGGCAATACGGATTTGCGCGTTACAGACTGGCAAGCAGTTCGTAATCCATGTTGCCGCCGGATAGGATCACGCCCACGCGGGCCAATCCCTGCGGCAGTTTCTTGAAAAGCACGGGGGCGGCGGAAACTGCGCCGCTCGGCTCCGTCAGAATCTTCAGCCGGCTAAGCAGGAACTTGAGGGTGGCGCGGATTTCCTCCTCACTCACCAAGACGATTTGATCCACCAGCCGCTGCACAATGGGAAACGTGAGTTCGCCTGGGATCTGGGAACGTAGGCCATCGGCGACGGTAGTGGGCGGCGGGATTTCGACGCGCCTCCCAGCCTTTAGCGATAAATAGGTATCGTTGGCATCGGCCGGCTCCACCCCGATCATGCGTATGCCGGGACGAATACTCTTGGCGGCAATGGCGCTTCCCGACATCAGCCCTCCACCCCCGATGCACACCACGATGGCATCCAGGTCGGGGACTTCTTCGAGCAGTTCGAGCGCGGCCGTGCCTTGGCCGGCGATAGTCCAGGGATGATCGTACGGTGGTACCAGCGTGGCTCCGGATTCCTGCGCCAGCCGCTTGCCGACCGCCACGCGATCTTCGCGGAACCGGTCATAGTTAACAATCTTCGCGCCCCGCGCCCGGGTGGCCTCGACTTTAGAGCGCGGCGCATCCAAAGGCATGGCCAGCGTCGCCGGGATTCCCAGCGATTGCGCCGCGATCGCCACCGCCTGCGCGTGATTGCCGGAGGAGAATGCCACCACGCCGCGCGCGCGGTCCTGTTCGGGGATCGAATAGATGAAATTGGCCGCGCCGCGGAACTTGAACGCGCCGCCCCTCTGCATGTTTTCGCACTTGAAGAAAGTCGCGACGCCGGCTTCGCGGTCAAAGCTATGTGAGTTGAGAACCGGCGTTCGCCGCGCTATTGGCCGTATGCGCGCGGCGGCGGCCCGAATGTGGTCCAGGGTTACGGTGGGATCTATAGTAGGGGATCGCAAGTTTCAGCATAACGTGACACACTGGAAGCGTGCCTGACGTTTGTACTTGCGGCGCAAAGCTCCCGCCCGACGCGCGATTCTGTCACAAGTGTGGCAAGCCGCAGCGCGAGGAACCGATATTGGTCGAGGAGGTGGAGCCGCCGCTCCCGCCACCTGTGACGGAGCCCGCTCCGCCGCCTCCGGCGCGCATCGGCTTTCATAATCTTCTGGCCGTACGCGTGGCCCTGCTGGCCGGGGCGCTGGGTCTGTGCTTGTTCGTGCTCCTGGGTCAACTACCGGGATTACAGGTGGTCGCGATCCTGTCTCCGGTGGCTTCCGGGGTCTTCGCCGTGCATCTCTACAAGCGCAAGACCGGGCAACGATTGTCGATGGCCAGCGGCGCTCATCTGGGCTGGATCTCCGGTATTTTCGGTTTCCTGATCACCACTCTTCTCTTCACGGCTTTTGCCGTCATGCTCACGAACCCGGAACTCGCGAATGCGGTGCGCCAGCAAGCGGGAACCACCAGGCCGGAGGTCATAGAAGCCTTGAAGGAGATTCAAACCACCGCCGGCATCACCAAGGCTTTGCTCGAATCGTTTGTGTTTCTGACCTTGTTGCCGACCTTCGGCGGCTCACTCGGCGCGAAGCTACTCGATCGGGACTGAAGCTTCTTCCGGGCGCTGGGATCGCGCCGTGGTCCACTTGACGATAGTGACTCCCACGAAGATCACCACCATTGCCGCGGTCTCGCGCCACCCGAATGGCTCGCGATAAACCCACCACCCCAGCGCCACCGCCACCATGGGATTTATGTAGGTGTAAATCGAAACCAAGGCCACCCGCAGGTGCTGCATCGAATAAATAAACGCGCTATAGCCGACGATGCCGCCGAACACCGCCAGGTAGAAAATCGCCAGCAGGCCTTTCGTATCCCATGCCTCGTGCCGCCCGTCCAGCATCGCCGGGATCGAGAACGCGATTCCGGTAGCCAGTTGTTGCACGCCCCCGCTCACGAAGGGATGCACGCGGCTTCCCATACGCCGTTGTGCGATGGAGCCGATGGCCCACATAGCTCCGCCGAACTGCATCAGGAAAAAACCACCGAGCATCGCCTGCGTGCCGACGCCTTGCCCGCCGCCTCCCGGCGCCATGAGCAGAGCTACGCCGGCGAGGCCTACTAGCATGCCGCCAATCGAAGGCCAATGCAGTCGCTCGCCGGTGGGCGACACGGCTTCGACGCCTACCAGCCAGAAGGGTTGCAGGCTCGCAAATAGCGACGCCATACCGCTCGAAATCCATTGCTCGCTGTAGGCCAGGGCGCCGGTTCCCATCGCGATGGTCAGAAGACCGTAAAAAGCAGTCCTCCACGCCTCCCGGGGCGTGGGTAAACGCGCTCGGGTAACCAGCGCGCCGAGTAGCAGCGCTCCGCCGGAGATCGAATACCGCAGGCACATCAGCATGGCGGGCGAAAAGGATTCGAGCGCGATACGGATTCCCAGGTAAGTGGTGCCCCAGAAGAAACACACGCAGGCGAGCGCCGCCAACCCGCGGAATTCCGTGTGGGACTGATCTTGCCCGGTCAGGTTACCATGTTAGCTTGATCCTCACGCTTACCATTAATCCAGCAGTAGATCGCACGATTACAGCGGATCGCCTCGTGTTTGAGGACCGCGGATACATCCTCGACCGGAGCGAGGCCGCCGGTGGACGGGGCCTGAATGCATCCCAGGTGATCCACTCCTTTGGCGGCAAAACCGCCGCGGTGCTCACCGCCGGAGGCGCAGCGGGCGAGCTCATCGAAAAACTGCTAGGCGGCTTAGGATTTCCCTACGACGTCGTCCATGTTAAGGCCGAGAGCCGCACCAACCTCACAATCTCCGATAAGCACGGCCTCACCGTGAAGCTGAACGAGCGTGGCGCGCCACTCGATGCCGGTGAACTCAAGGAAATCAAGAAGAAGGTGGAGGCGCGTCTTCCCAAGACTCAGTGGCTGATGATTTGCGGCAGCATTCAACCCGGCGTGCCGCCGCACTATTACTGCGAAATTATCGAAATGGCCAAAAGCCACGGCGTGAAGACGCTGCTCGATACCGACGGCGACGCCCTGCAGCATGCCCTCGAAGCCAAGCCCACCGTAATCATGCCCAACCAGCATGAGGCCGAGCGCCTGCTCAGCCGCGCTCTGATCACTCGCGGGCAGTGCCTGGAGGCCGTCGACGTGATGCAGGCCATGGGGCCGGAGTGCGTGATTCTTTCGCTGGGCGCGCGCGGGGCCATCGGATCGTCGCCCGAAGGCGTGTTCGAGGCACTGCCGCCACGCATTGACGCGCTATGCCCCATCGGTGCCGGAGACGCACTAGGCGCGGCCTTCGCGTGGAGCATGGAGAAGAAGAAGTCTTTTTCGGAGTCGCTGCGCTGGGGAGTAGCTACCGGAACCGCTGCGGCCAAGCTCCCCGGCCTGGCGTTCCCGACATTTAACGACGCCAGGGCTGTGTATAAACAAGT
>Ga0068855_100007981_pt1 | contig 12787 bp, 9 predicted proteins | sample KBSCornC52_FD_66592 | JGI IMG/M metagenome (GOLD analysis project Ga0068855, IMG submission 66592) | Corn rhizosphere microbial communities from Kellogg Biological Station, Michigan, USA - KBS Corn C5-2 | ecosystem: Host-associated > Plants > Roots > Rhizosphere > Soil ...
GTGTCTCTTTGCCGCACCGTTCCTGGTGATATTCGTATTGGAAATACAGTTGCGTCGCGAAAAGCGCAACCGATGAATGCTCGCAATCAATCTATGATTTGGTTAGGCGCTTGGGATTCTCTAATTGTTCAAGCGGAGATGTGAATAGTTGAAATCAACGCAAACTTCCAATAGGCGTGCTGCGGTCGTGGATATGACCGCAAGTCCGTATTGCACGCTTCGGCCCGTGCCGGTGTCGGCCGTGCGGCTGACGGACGACTTCTGGGCGCCGCGGATCACGACTAACCGTGAGGCGACGATCCCGTCTCAGCTGAAGCACTGCGAGGAGACCGGGCGGATCGACAATTTCCGCCGCGCATCGGGGAAGATTACCGGCGAGTTTGTGGGCATCTATTTCAACGATTCGGATGTGTACAAGTGGATGGAGGCGGCTTCCTGGTCGCTGGCGGCGCACCCGGACGCGCGTCTGGAGGCTGATCTCGACGCCGTGATCGCCGAGGTTGCGTCGGCGCAGGAGGCGGATGGCTACCTCGATACCTATTTCACGGGCGACCGGATCCGCTTGCGGTTCGCGAACCTGAAGGACATGCACGAGATCTACTGCGCCGGGCATCTCTTTCAAGCGGCTGTCGCTCATTTTCGGGCCACTGGCAAGCGCACTTTGCTCGATGTTGCGCTCCGGCTGGCGGATCATCTCTACGATCGGTTCGGGCCCGAGCGAAAGCCGGGAGCCTGCGGGCACGAAGAGGCAGAGATGGGGCTGGTCGAGCTGTACCGGGTCGTCGGTGACCGCCGATATCTGGACCTTGCGAAGCGCATGATCGATGTGCGAGGCGCGAAACCGCCCGTTCTCGGCGGCAGTCCGTACCATCAGGACCACCAGCCGTTCAAAGACCAGGACGAGATGATCGGCCATGCGGTAAGGCATCTGTACCTCTGCTGCGGCGCGGCGGACGTGGTCGCGGAGACCGGCGATACTGAGCTTCTTCAGGCTCTGGACAGGCTCTGGCAGAATTTCACACGGAAGAAGATGTATGTGACCGGTGGCGCGGGCTCACGGTGGGAGGGGGAGGCGTTCGGCGCAGATTACGAGCTGCCGAACACGCGAGCTTATACGGAGACCTGCGCGGCGATCGGCTCTGTGATGTGGAACTGGCGCATGCTGCACCTGACCGGGCTGGCGCAGTACGCCGACCTTATCGAGCTTACGCTCTACAATGCGATCCTGCCAGGCATCTCGCTGGACGGCAAATCCTATTTCTATCAGAATCCGCTGGCGGATCGCGGGAAGCACCGGCGCGAGCCGTGGTTTGGGTGCGCCTGCTGCCCGCCCAATGTCGCGCGACTGCTGGCATCGCTGCCCGGTTACTTCTATAGCACGGGCGACGACGGGATCGCGGTGCATCTCTATGCCAAGTCCACCGCGCAGATCGAGATCAATCCCGGCGCCTCGGTGACGATACGCCAGGAGACCGACTATCCGTGGAGCGGCGACGTGGCGCTGCACCTGGACTCCGTGCCAGACCGAGAATTCACGCTGTACCTCCGAGTGCCTTTCTGGGTGGACGACGAATTGGTCACTCTCTCGGTCAATGGGGAGGATCAAACAGAAGCGCTGACAGGCGAGCCGGGAATGTATCGCGCGATACGCAGGCAGTGGGTGGCGGGCGATACGGTCGAGCTGTCACTGCCCATGCCGGTGGAGCTGGTTGAGTCGCATCCCTACGTGTTGAATAATAGAGGCCGCGTTGCGCTTCAGCGCGGGCCGCTCGTCTACTGTTTCGAGCAAGCCGACAATCCGGAATTCGATCCGTGGGACCTGGCGATCGGCAGCGGAACACAATTCAAGTCGGAAGGCATTGAAATCGACGGTCAGAGCGTCATCGCGATCAATGTTGATGGACTTACTAGAACCGATGTTGATCCGCAAGACACGCTCTACTCATCTTATTCAGGCGAATGGGACGAGGACTTCAAGCCGGTAAGCGCGCGGGCGATACCGTACTACGCATGGGCGAACCGGGAAGCCGGTCCGATGGTCGTCTGGGTCCCGGTCAGGCCGCAAGAATGAGCAGGGTTGTGACACGCGGGCTATTCATAAGGTCCCGGCGGCGACGGAGCGCCGGCCTCCAGGCGAACGTTACGTGATCAATCCAGGTACCTTCCCGTTTCAAGTTAGCGAGGGAGCCGCGCAGAGTTATCGAATTGGGCCGATTCTTATCGAGCCGAACGTTGTGCTGGCGCCGATGGCGGACGTGACTAACGGGGCGTTCAGGCGGCTCTGCAAGCGCATCGGAGGACCCGGCCTTGTCGTCACCGAGCTGATCAGCACGACCGCGATCCATTTTCGCAGCCAGCGCACGATGACGATGTTCGACATCACCGATGATCAGCATCCAGTCGCGGTTCAGCTCTTCGGCGCAGAACCGTCTCTGATGGCAGAAGCCGCATGTGTCGCGGTCGATCAGGGCGCGGACGTCATCGATATCAATATGGGCTGCTGGGTGCCGAAAGTGTGCAAGACGGGCGGCGGCGCGGCCATGATGAACGACGAGGACACCGCCTGCCGCGTTACCCAGGCGATCGTCGATGCAGTAGACGTGCCGGTCACCGTGAAAATGCGCGCGGGCTGGAGTTACGGGCATCTCGCGACTGCCGGACTGGCCCGGAAGCTGGAATCGGTCGGAGCGCAGGCGTTCGCGCTCCACGCTCGCTTCGCAGTACAGGGGCACACCGGCGAGGCGGACTGGGAGCTGATCCGAGAGATGAAATCGGCGCTTTCAAAGCCGATAATTGGCAATGGAGATATCAAGTCGCCACATGACGCGGTCCGCATGCTGGCTGAGACCGGGTGCGACGGCGTGATGGTCGGGCGAGCCGCCATTGGCAACCCATGGCTCATCCGCGATGCAGTTCACTATCTCCGAACGGGCCAGCTGCTCCCACCGCCGTCGCTGGAGGAGCGGGTTGAAGTCGCGCTCGAACATGTCGCCGATCTAGCGCAGAGCGTCGGTGAAGATAGGGCTGTACGGCATCTGAGGGGCCAGGTACCCCAATACTTCCAGTCGCTGCCAGGAGTTACGAGGCTTCGTGAGGAGATCCACGCTGCCTGTACGATCGCGGAGGTAGCGACTGCGCTGCGCAAGGCTAAAGCTTATGCGGAGAGGTGAGATTCCCGTTCGCCGGTTCTGCCGCACGGCATGTTGCGAAGCGGCAACCAGGCGAGGTACTATAGAGATATGACTCAGGAAGCTTGCGTCGCACCCAATCCTCGCCAGGTCAAACGTAATCTATTCGCCCTTCTGCTCGATGTCATCAGCTACTGGGTGGGAGCCGCCTTCACCGATCCACTGACGGTCCTGCTCGTTCTGATGCACAACCTCGGAGCTACTCCCGCACTTCTTGGCCTCTGTATCGCGCTTCGGTTTGCCGCCCAATACGGGGTTCAGGTATTTGTCGCATACCTGATCCACGGGAAGCCCCGCCAGAAACCGTTTCTCGTCTGGGCAGTCGGGCTGGCGCGGCTGCCAATGGTAGCACTGCCTTTTGTGATCTACCACGCCGACACGCCCGGCGGAAAGGCCATCGCGCTCTGGACTACGATCGGTGTGCTTACTTTCGTCGGGCTGGGCGAGGGGCTAGGCGGCGTGCCCTGGACGGAAATTGTCGCACGGGCGTTCACTGCCACAACGCGTGGGCGATTTCTGGCTGCTGCTCAGACCAGCGCGGGGATCCTCAACATACTCATCGCCTGGCAGCTCGTGACTCGAATACTTGCGCACCCGTATCCCTGGAACTACACCATTCTGGTCGGCCTGTCGGCGTTGATGTTCCAAATCTCAACGCTCGGACTGGCCCTAATCGACGAACCGGATGTCCCTCCAGGCTGTGTGGACACAGAAGCGCGACCGCCCCTTCGCGAGTATCTCGCCGAACTGCCGCACATGATCCGCTCGGACAAGACCTTCTCGCGACTGGTAACCATCCAGCTGTTCGTCAACTCCGGATGGGCTGCGCTGCCGTTTTACGCGAACCATGCGATCCAGCACTTCCACTTGAAAGACGATTGGGCCGGAACGTTTCAGGTACTGCAGGCTCTCAGTATTGTGCTCCTCATGCCGATGTGGGCGCTGCTTAGCGAGAAGCAGAGTCCGGCGGCAGCAGTGAGAGGCGTATCGCTCGTCTGTATGGTGACGCCGATTCTGGCGCTCACGATCGGTTCGCTTTCACCCTGGTATTTTGCCCTGGTGTTTCTGCTGACGGGAGGAAGCCTTACTGCAGGGGGCATCTGGGTGGTGATGCAGCACTTTTTGTTGACGCATACGGAAGAAGGGGAGCGTCCGAAGTATATTGCGCTGCTCAATCTGCTGAACTTGCCGAGCGCTCTGTTTCCATTGATTGGCAGCGCGTTCGTCCATAACGATCAATTCATCCGAATTGGACGCATCCCGATCCTATTGGTATTGGTGGCGTGCACCGTGGCGATCGGGTTTGCCCTGTCATTGCGCCTCACGCTCTCCGATGACAGCGGCGATCCGCCACCAGCTACTCGCGGGCCGGATTCCCCGCCCTCCGAGCAGCCCCCAAATCCGCCCGATATCAAGTCAGAAGACAACGGACATGATGCCAGCGACGGTCTCCATGGCGACCAGGGGGCGGATCTCAACGGCCGTGCGGTAGTAGGCAAGAAGTCGGGCGCCGTCGGTCGCTCTGGCTAGCCTGTTGCACAGCGGAATCCGATGTTTGGAGCTTGCGCGCTGGGATCCGATTTGCCACGGAAGTCCACCCTAAACATCTTCGCATCGCGTGAATCCCAGGCTCCTCCCCGAATAACTCGCATCTTACCGGTCGCGGGCCCAATGGGATTTGTGATCGCGTCCTTCTTGTAGTAGTTTTGATCGTACCAATCGGAGCACCACTCCCAAACATCGCCGCCGATGTCAAACAGCCCGTAGCCGTTCGCAGCGTGCAGCCCGACGGATTGTGTGCTGGACAGGCGCTTCGATCCGACGGATCCAACGGTCTCATCCGGCTTAAACTCATCGCCCCATGGGAATGGGTGCGGCACCGGACCCTGCATGGCTCGCTCATATTGCGATTCCGTTGGCAGGAAAGAAGCGCCCGAATTGCCAAAGGCCCATTGCCCGTAGGCCTGAGCGTCCTGCCAGGGAACCATCACCATGGGGTGGTCGTCGTGCCAGCCCCATTTTGGCGGCGGCGGCATTGTGTGCGATTTCGTCGCCTCGCAAAACTTGCGGTACTGCGCGACCGTCACCGGTCGTCGATAGATCCAGTAGCCGGCCTGCGTTACCTGGTGCACGGTCCTGGCGTCGCGATCGCCGTTCTTGTTTCCCATGGAAAAGAACCCCGCCGGTATCCATACCATCTCTGCGCCATCGCGCGGATTGACCCGAATCTGCCCCAGCGAGGCGCGATCGGGCGGCGGCGAAGGATCGCCGAAAGCGAGAGTGAAGGTCGTACCCAGGCGTGCAATCTCGCCCGCTTTGATATCGACGGTGCGGTTCTCAGGCGAAAATCGCTTGTCTCGCGGAGCGAGTAAGATTGTGTATCGGCCCGGGGTCAGCCGCTCCATCATCTCATTTGCGACGCCCCGTAAGGTGGCTGCCGCGCTCGAAATGGTTACGTCGGTCGGCTGGCTGGCAGTCACGAGGAGCTTGCCGAAGGCCGAACGCACGTCAACGGTCACCGAGCTCTCCAAGTCCGGGCCAACCTCCACTGTATAAACTCTGGAGTTACTCTCATCCTCTGTGGTGACCGTGATCTTGTGCGTGCCAGGCGGCAGCCGGAGCGGCAGTTTAGGATCGCCTTCGAGCGGCTCGCCATCGACCTTAACACCCATCTTATCGCCCACCGCCACAAGACGAACGCGTCCGAGCCGATAGCCAAGATCCGCTGTGGCGAAGATCTTGACGGACTTGTCCTGCGATCCTGTCGCGAACCACTGCCCATCCTGGCTAATCGCAATGCCATAGACTGCGCTCAGGTGCGGACGAAACGCCGAGAGCGCCTTGAACGAGGAAGTATCCCAGAACACAACCTTCCCGGACCTATCTCCCGAGGCCAGGTAGTTTCCGTCCGGGCTGAACGCTATGCTGGTGACAGAATCGAACTGCTGCTCTTCGAATGTGTGAAAGAGCTCGCCGGTCGCGCAGTCCCACAGCTTTACGGTCTGGTCTGCAGAGGCCGTGGCGAGACGGCGGCTATTAGGCGAGAACGCGAGAAAGTTCACTTGCTTCGTATGTGATTCAAGAGCGATTGCAGGTTTGTCCAGGTCCGCAGTTCGCCACACGAGCGCCTTATTATTGGCAAACGCCGCTGCAAGATAGGCGCCATCCGAGCTGTACGTGATGCAAAGGCCGCGGCCCCCTGCCGTCGGCAGTTCCTTGACTTTCTTGCGCGAATTGACGTCCCAGATTCGTACGATCCCATCCGTTGAGACCGATGCGATGAGACGATCGTTCTTAGGGTCGAAGCTTACCGCGGTCACTTTCACGTCGCCGCAGTTGACATAAGTCGTTGCCTCCAGATCGCCCGCGAACGAGATCTGTTTGCCCGGGGTCCAGGAGCACCAGCCGAGACGTTTGCCGTCGGAAGTGAAAGCGACGCAGAAGCACTGGCTCGGCATACGATCGACGAGCGAGTCTTTGAACTGCTTGTCCATCCAACTCTTGCAAACGAAGGCCTTGCCGCCATCCGAACCGCCAAAGAGAGCGACTGCCAGATCCGTCGACTTCGGCCGGAAGGCCACCCAATTGACCTGGCTGCTGAGCTCATAAAGAGCCTTTGGCTTCGGCATGACCATCGGAGCGGACTGCGCGGTGGCGGTGGTTGTCCACAGGGTCAATGCTGCGACATCAAGCAAAGTGCCGATGCCCGCTGCCGTGCTGGTGTTCAATCTTGTTCGCATCGTAGTGAACATACCCTCATTACCTGCCATTGTCGCCATGATCGGGCGCTGTTGTTGGGTGCGGCTTGTGCTGCTGCGGTGTGTGCGCGACGGGCGTCGGTTTCGAATTGCGGCGGTTCCTTCTTGCTTCGGCTTGCCGCTCCGCTTGACGGCGCACCCTGACGCGGCGCTCTTCAGCTCCAGAGTCGCCCCGGTGCTTGACCGGCCCCGCGGGCTTCGCTGCAGCCTTGGTGTGTGTCGGAACAACCTTCGTAGTCGAGTGCGCCACTACTCCTGCATGCGGCTTTCCTGTCCCAGCCTTGGGTCCGGAGGCTAACGTCGCAGGTTTGACCTCGCTCTTTTGCGTATTGTGCTCGGAAGTTAAGGTCTTGGGGTCGGCATCTATGGGTGGGACATCCGTTTTCGCCGTGGGATCGATTCCGGAGGTTGACGGCGGGACGGCGCCGGGCGGCGTGCTCGTTCCGAGATGTGGAGCCTCCGAAGGGCCGGAAGCAAGCGTACCGGTCGGAGGAGCCGTTCCCTGCACCGAAGGAGCTGGGCGCTTCGCGCGCGGCCAGACGAAGGCTCCCACACCGCATGCAGCGATTACAAGTAATGCGCCGCCGAGCGCTGGCACCGCACTCCTGCGGCGAGGCGGCGGCTTCAGGGCTGTCGGGATTGAGGCGGCAACGGCCGGAGTGGTCGCGATCGGACTCTCTTCGAGCGGCTTGACTCCAGACGGCATGCCAAACAGGTCGTTGGCTGGCTTCGCAGGCTCTGCTTTTGGCGGAGGCGCCTTCTTGCTGCTAATCGGTGTCAGATCGTACTGCGATTGTGCGGGCTGTGCCGCAGCGCTGCTCGCCTTCGGGAGGACCATCGCCGATTCGGCCGACGGCACGCTGGCCATCGACTTGTTCAGTAGGTCGGAGGCGGGGTGTGGCGCCAGCGCCTCCCGCATGGCGCGCGCGGTGGGATATCTGCGGGCCAAATCGCGGTCGAGAGCCTGCTTGACGATCGCGCGAACCCGCCCCGGCACCGAATCGGGAAGCTCGGGCGCATTCGTGTTGCAGATCGCATACATGATCTCGGCGTTATGTTCCTGCGGAAACGGCAGCGTGCCGGCGAGCATCTGGTAGAGGATAACTCCGGCAGACCAGACATCGGACTGTTCGGAGAAAGCGCCGCGAAACATCTCCGGCGCGGTATAAGGAAACGTCCCTGCTCCATCGCTCGGACGGTTGCGTGCGGAGCTGCGGAGAATCCTGACCAGCCCGAAATCCGTCAGGCGGGGAGTTCCTCCGTCAAGCAGCACATTGCTGGGCTTGAGGTCGCGGTGGACCATGTTAAGGCCGTGCAGGTGCTCGAGCCCTTTCAGAATTCCGGCCGTGATCGCAACCGCCCATTCTACCGACGAGGCTCGGCCGCTGTTCTGGTCGAGCCGCTGGCCAAGGGTGCCGCCAGCCACATACTCTGTGACAATCGCGACCTGGTCCTGGTAGATTCTCGCGTCGATGACCGGCAGTACGTTCGGATGACCGCTCGCCCTGAGCCATAGCACAGCTTCCTGGCGCATCTTCTCGCTGTCGATCTCATCACCGACGGGCAGCTTCAGCGCGACGTGGTCGCGGACAATGCTGCTGCTGTCCCTCGCCAGCCAGACGACGCCGAAGCTGCCCTGTCCCAGGCGCTTCACGAGCGTATAAGGGCCAATTTTGTCGTCCGGGTGATACATGAATTCGCTCCAAAAGCCAGCCGCGATTAGCAGCTGCCGCCGACGTCCTCGACCTGACCGCGGAAGCGCTGCGCGGAGAGGGCGGCCGCTTCCACTGCCTCCGGAAAGCTGGGGTAGGCATGCATCGTCTCGGCGATAGCGGATATGGGCAGGCGATTCTGCATGCAGATGGCAATCTCGGACACGATGCTCGACGCGTGTGGACCGATCAGGTGTGCCCCAAGTATGTGCCCGTCGTCGGCCTTGACGATGAGCTTCACAAGCCCGCGGGCGTCCCCGTGGAGTATCGCGCGGTCGAGATCGGCAAACGAGAAACAGAACGTCGTGATCTTCTCACCTGATTCGATCGCCTCGCGCTCAGTCAAACCGATGGAGGCGACTTCCGGATCGATGAACGTGCATCTCGGCACCACGTTGTTATCAAATGGCGTCAGCTGGCCGCCGAAAACGTTGTGTGCGACCAGATTGCCTTCGTAACTCGCGACGTGGGTGAATAGGTAGCCGCCGCATACGTCGCCGGCCGCCCAGATGTGCGGTACGTTCGTTCGCAGATACTCGTCGATCTCGATCTTGCGATTGGTAAAGCGCACGCCCGTTGCGTCGATTTTCAGACCGCCGATCGCAGCCTCGCGCCCCGTGGCGACCAGAATCTCGTCACAATGGATCGTCTCAAGATGTGCGCCCTGCCGGACAACGACCGACTTGACGCCGTTCTCCTTCGAAACGCGCTCCGTTGTCGCGCTCGTAAGTATACGTATCGATTCCTCGCGGAGGAATGCCGCCGCGAGCGTGCTGATATCCTCATCCTCGTTCGGGAGGATTCTGTCCGTTCTTTCGATCACTGTGACTTCGGCGCCGAAGCGCCGGAAAACCTGTGCAAACTCCAGCCCGATCGGGCCGCCGCCCAGGACACAAAGGCGGCGAGGCAGCTCCGAGAGACTGACGGCCTGGCGGTTTGTGATGAAGCCCGCGTCCTGCAAGCCTTCGATGTTCGGGACGCTCGGCGCCGTTCCGGTTGCAATGATGATATTGCGGCCCCGGACGCCGGTTTTACCGAAGCGAACCTCGTGCGCGGATTCAAAGCTCGCGTGCGAGTGAAAATAGCTCGCACCTAACTTCGACAGCCCTGCGTCCGCCGGTCCCTCTCCAGCGACCTGCCGGACTGCCTCATCCTTGTAGCGCATGGCGTCGGAGAAGTCAGCACGGTCGACTGTGACGTGCATTCCGAACTTGCTCGCATGGCGAACCAGATTCCACACTTCGGCGGAACGCACCATGGCTTTGGTTGGGACGCAGCCGGCCCAAAAACACTCGCCTCCGAGCTCCCGCTCCTCTGCCAGCGCGACGGAATGCCCCATTTTCGCGACGGTTCGGGCCGCCTTGAGCCCGGCGCTTCCTCCGCCGATGACAACCAGGTCGAACTCCTGCAATCGGTCAATCCTTTCAAGCCGTCAGCTGATAGCCCGCATAATGTCGGGAAGGATCGTCTTGAATGCGCGATCCCAGTAAGGCCACGTGTGGTAACCGGGCAATTCTCGGTATGTGTGGCCATACCCCATGAAGTTTAAATGGTCGGAAAACTCCCGATTAGCGGCGAGCAACGGATCATTCAGGCCGCAGTCAAAATAGAGCCTAGGACGCTCGATCGGCGGGCGGCAAAGCGCCTGCTCCGCCAGCCAGCTGAGACTTTCATGTCTGCGAAAATCCGCGTCCTTAACTTCGTCTCCGAATACCGGATGGCTCCCGCCGCGCGCGGCGATGTCCATCGCTCCGCTGTGGCTGGCCGCACAGGAAAACAGCTCTGGGTGTTTCAACGCTAGTTTGATGGCCCCATATCCGCCCATCGAGAGCCCCGCGATTGCGCGCTTCCGCCCGGTGCGAACGGGAAGAGTCGCTTCAAGATGCGGCAGCAGATCGTGGATGAGATCGTCTTCGCGGCATTCCGAGCCATCCGCGGCGTTCGTGTACCAGCCGTTCCCACCGTCCGGGCAGACCACGATCAAAGACTGTCCTGCCAGATGGCGTGTGATTCGAGTGTATGTGGTCCAGTCGCGGAACGTTCCGCCGAAGCCATGCAGCAGGAGCAGGAGTGGATACTGGCGGCTCTGCGCCCCGGCATCCTTTGGCACAAGGCACCGATATAGCTGCGTGCGTGACAGGGCCTTCGAATAGTACTCCAAATCCTGTATTTCCACGGCGGGCGTCGCGTTTACGTCGAGTGTCCGGCGCGGTATGGATATTTGTGCGGATGGCCGCTCGGTTTCTGGCATCGTTCTTGACTTCAACAAGCATTCGACCTCGATAGTTCAACAAAGTCCGGACGATACCCTGCACGGGAAGCTAATCGCGCGCCGTGATCCGCTTTAGCGCCGTGCTCGACGCAACGCCCTCATCCTCCACAAACCCCCTCCTTCTCCCGAGCTTCGGGAGAAGGAGGGGGTTTCTGCTGGCATGCCAGGTTATCTGTTGCATGACCGACGGGCCAACCCTAATCTGAGCGGTAAATACAATCACTTGCGGATGCACGCAAGATGGTACCTACGAAGCAACCTGGCGCCGACAAGAAGTCCCCCTCTGCCCGCAGCGCGGGAGAGGGGGATTTAGGGGGTGAGGGAGCCCGGCAGATGCAGAAAGAATGGTTCTGCGGTGAGGGCCTGCCCGCGATAGGAGAGGAGTGAGGTGCATATCGGTCGGTAAGGGCGAGCCGATGGAACTTTCGTGCACAATCGCCGATAAAATAATTTGAAATAGCCCTTGACATGCTATCGGTAGCGTGTTATCCTAGTCGGGTGTCTAAATATAGTCGTACGAAAGAGTTGCCATTCACATTTAGGGCGAGAGTCAATTTTCGAGCAGGGAAGACCCTAGATACAGGGATTGCTCGTACAAAAGTGGGTCGGAGAATTGACGTCGCTGCAATTCTGTCGAGGTAAGTTCCTGTATGAAATGTCCGTTTTGCGGAACTCAAAATCGAGATAGGGTGCTGGAAACGCGCACATTGAACGATGGCGCATCCATCAAGCGCAGGCGGGAATGCGAGGCGTGCGGCCGCCGGTTCACGACGCTCGAAGACATCGAGGAGATGCAGCTATTCGTCATAAAGAGCAATAACCGCCGCGAGCCGTTCGATCGGCGGAAGATTGTTCACGGGATGCAGATCGCCTGCAAAGGGCGCGAAATCAGCGCCGAAACGCTCGATCAGATCGCAGTGGATATCGAGCGCATGCTCTTTAACCGGCTTGAAAAGGAAGTCTCATCGCGCGAGATCGGCGAGATGGTCATGGAGCGGCTGAAAGAGCTGGACCATGTCGCCTATGTCAGATTCGCATCCGTATACCGCCAGTTCGAGGATGCAACACAGTTTCGAGAGATCGTAAACGTGCTCCGCAAGCGCGGAGGCGGAAGGAAGACGTGAACGCTTTTGGCTCCAGCGAGAGTCGAATCGAAGATTAACTTAGACCGCAGTGGAACGTGCACCGCCGCCGAGGCGCGCAGTGCTGGAGGTAATCGCAGTGAGAGAAGACCAGATTCAGACGAATATCGATTCCGTGATCCACCAGGATGATGTAGAAACGCCGCCTTCGAATGTCGCGGTGGCGACGGTCGTTCATTCCAATGGCAAGTCGAACGGCCGCGTAAGGGTCGAGCCTGAAGAGAAGCGGTCGGCACGGGGCGAGGGCGCTCCGGGGTTGGCCATGGAGCGGAGGTTTACCACGCCTGGCGAAGACGTATACGCTACGGTCGAGTGGGAGCTGCGTGAAGCCGTCATCAGCAATGAGAAGGGCGAAAAAGTCTTCGAGCAGAAGGGCGTCGAGATCCCAAAATCGTGGACGCAGCTTGCCACCAACGTGGTCGTCTCCAAGTATTTTCGCGGCCACATCGGCACGCCGGAGCGAGAGCACAGTGTGCGGCAGCTGATTTCGCGCGTGGCGGACACCATGGCCGATTGGGGCCGCAAAATGGACTATTTTGCGACCGAAGCCGATGCGAGCGCGTTTCGGGACGAGCTGACCCATATTCTGCTGCATCAGAAGGCGGCGTTCAATTCACCGGTCTGGTTCAATGTCGGTTTGGCGGATCAGCCGACGCCCCAGTGCAGCGCCTGCTTCATTAACAGCGTGAAGGACGACATGGAGTCGATCCTGACG
>Ga0068855_100007982_pt1 | contig 12787 bp, 9 predicted proteins | sample KBSCornC52_FD_66592 | JGI IMG/M metagenome (GOLD analysis project Ga0068855, IMG submission 66592) | Corn rhizosphere microbial communities from Kellogg Biological Station, Michigan, USA - KBS Corn C5-2 | ecosystem: Host-associated > Plants > Roots > Rhizosphere > Soil ...
CTGCTGCATGCCTAATCGAGCTCCATGGCAACTTTTCCCGGTCTATAATGACTCGGACAGGCCAAGCTGCGAAAGGAATGACAGAGGATGTTTTTCACCACCGACCCCAGATTCAGGCCGGTTCGCAGCCTTCCGTTGTACCAAACGCTGCTGTGTGTCGTGTGCGTCCTGATCCTGGTCCTCAACGGTGTCAGCCTCGTCCGCAACCTGGACGGACTGAAGGCTGCGAACACGCGTCAGGCGCAGGCCGACCGCGTAACGGGCAAGCTGCAATACCTCAACCTGCTCGTGACCGATGCGGAAAGCGGCCTGCGCGGTTATTACCTCTCCGGCTCGGACACCTACCTAGGCCCGCTGCGTACGGCCCAGCGCGAACTGGATGGGCAGTTCGATATCCTCAAGACGCTGCTGGCCGATAATCCTTCCCAGCTGAAGAACCTCGCCCAGTTGCACACCCTCGTCACCCGCCGCATCAGCCTGATGAACCAAGGGCTGGACGTGTACCGTCACGGCGGCCTTTCCGACATCGTCGCCATCGCCCAGACACAGGAAGACAAGACCCACATGGACGAGATCCGGCTGCAGGTCGTGATCATGACCGGCGAGCAGAACGAACTGGTGGCGGCGGGCAGCAAGTCGTTCTACGAGCGCTACCGGCTGGCGGCGCTGCGCGGGCTCGGCATCAACGTCGCCGCGCTCGTCACGCTCGTGCTGTTCTATAACCTGATCCGGCGCGGTTTCCGCGCGCGCCTCAATGCCGAGCGCGCCCTGCAGCAGACCAATGACCATCTGGAATCGCTCGTCGCGGAGCGCACGGAGCAGTTGTCGGTCCTGTCGCGCCACCTGATCCGTGTGTCGGAAGAAGAAAAGGCCCGCCTCGCGCGCGAGTTGCACGACGAGATGGGCGCCAACCTGACCGCGATCGGCATGCACCTCGCGGCCGTGGGCGATCAATTGAAAACCAGCCATCCGGACCAGGCGGCCACGCTGGGGCGCGCCCGTGCCACGCTGATCGAGACCGTGGAACTGAAGCGCCGCATCGTCGAAGACCTGCGACCCAGCCTGCTCGACAACCTCGGCCTGTCGGCGGCCCTGCAGAGTTATTGCGAGGATTTCGGCCGCGTCACGGGCGTCCATTGCGAGGCGCTGATCGAGGGCGACATCGACGGTGCCGGGCCGATGCAGGCGATCGCGCTGTTCCGCATCACGCAGGAATCGCTGAACAATGTCGCCAAGTATGCGAAGGCGCGTCACGTCGTCGTGCACCTGGCGCGCGAAGGGGAGGCGTTCACGCTGGAAGTCAGCGACGACGGCGTCGGCATTCCGCCCGACGCGATGCGCCGGCCGAAGTCGCATGGTTTGTTGGGGATGCGCGAACGCGCGTTGCTGCTGGGTGGGACGTTGCGGGTGGACCGCGGCGGCAACGGCATCGGAACGACGGTGCATGCCTGCGTGCCGGTGACGGAGCATGGCGTCGATTCCGGTGGGACCGCGTCAGGCGGTACCCTGGCCGGAACGACACTCGACATCCCCGCGCTGGCGAGGCTAAGCAATCCGGTGAACGACGCCGACGTGGAGCAGGCAGCCCGGGCGGCGGTACAGATACAACTGCAGAATCAAAGTCAGGTGCGGACGGTCGGGGCCCAGTCGCCGGCGGCGAACACGGGCCGGGACACCGCGGCGCTCATGCGCGCGACACATCCATCAGCAGACGGTCATACTCGCTTTTAGCGACCTTGTAGCATTCGCCCGCATAGTCTTCCAGGCCCTGGCGGTTCAGCACCGTGATATTGCCGCGGCGGTACTGGATCAGGCCTTCGTCCTGCAGCTTGCCGGCGGCGGCCGTGATGCTTTCGCGGCGTACGCCCAGCATGATCGAAATCAGTTCCTGGGTCACTTTCAGTTCGTTGCTCGGCGAACGGTCCAGGCGGTCCAGCAGCCAGCGGCACAGCTTCTGCTCGATCGAGCTGTGGCGGCCACCGACGGCGTTCTGGGCCATCTGGGCGAACAGCGCGTTCGTGTAGCGCATCAACAGCTGGGGCAGGGCGCCGCCCTTGTTGAAAGCGTCGCGCAGGTATTGCGTCTTGAGGCGGTAGCCATAGCCGGCGCTCTGGACGACGGCGCTGCAGGTGGCGCGCTCGCCCATGAACAGCGACACGCCCACGGCGCCTTCATGGCCGACGACGGCGATTTCGGTGGTCGCGCCGTCTTCCATCACATACAGCAGGGAGACGATGGCGGTGGTCGGGAAATACACGTATTCCAGCTTGCTGCCGTATTCGAAGAGTTCCTTGCCGAAGGGCAGCGGAACCAGTTCCAGGTGCTCAAACAGGGTTTCCAGGTCTTGGCGCGGCAGGGCCGCGAGCAACTCGTTTTGCTGGGTGCCGCTGTAGCTCACAACCGGTCGGGCCGCCATCTTGATATCTTCACTGGTCGACGGGATCTGGTTAACCGATTGCGCTTTCTTCTGAGCAGCGCTGCCGAGTTGGAGATTATTCATTTTATCCTCGTTATCTCTGACTTACATCGTTGGGGGCGATTGCTTGGATGGGTTTCCTCATCGCGATGTGTGTACATTAATGCCATAGTCTCTTGCCGAACATAAGACTAGCTGTCGCCCCAATGTAGGCTCCATGCATGATGTTTTGTCAGTGCAGTCCTACTAGAGGGAAACTCCGACGACCCCTCATTTGTGTGATCCAAGTAACCAGAATTCCACGCCGCATTGCCCCCAAACGCAACTCGACAACCCGCGCATCGACCCATGCGTACATGCCCGCCCCCCGTTCATCCGGCAGCGGGCTGAAGGCGTCCGCGGATCCTTGCGAATCTGATAAATCCTCTTAAAAACATAGTAACTTCCAGCGAATTCGGCCAGAAGAACCGTATCTTTGCCGCCAAAAAAGCCCGATTTCGTCGTTTTTTTTCGACCACGGCAATCAGGGTTGCGTTAATATTGACGTGCGGAAACTTTCTACCTTATGCATATGAAAACTCGTTTCCTGTCCGTACGGCGCGAACGCGGGTTCACGCTCATCGAAATTCTGGTCGTCCTGGTCCTCATTGGCATCCTTACCACTGTCGCGCTTCCCGCTTACCGCGACTACGTGACTCGGGGACGCCTGACCGAGGCATTTTCGGGACTTGGCAGCGTACAGACGGCCGCAGAGAATTATTGGAACAGCAGCAGCCCGCACACGTACGTCGGCTTCGACCGCCTGCCGCCGAACAGCGCCAACTTCACGTTCACGTTGAGTAGCGCGACCGCGTCTTCGTACACCGTGACGGCGACGGGCACCGGCAAGATGGCCGGGTTCGTCTACACCATCGATCAGAACGGCAATCGCACCACCACGGCGCCGACCGGATGGGGAACGAGTACGTCGTGCTGGATCGACCGCAAAGGCGCGCAGTGCGTACAATGACCTCCATCGCCGTGCCGCCGCGCCGACCGGCGCGGGCCTTCACGCTGATCGAAGCGGCCGTCGTCGTTGCGATCATGGGTATATTGCTCGCCATCGGCCTGCCGTCGATGGCGAACTGGCTCCTTGGCCGCAAGGCTCTTGCCGCCGCCGTGTTTTACCAGGATGGCCTTACGCTCGCGCGCAACAGCGCCATCGCTCACAACAGCCACAGCCGCCTCGTGCTCAGCGAGAATGCCGCCAACGGCAAGATGGATTGGCGCGTCGATATCTGTTTCCCCACTTCGGACACACCCTGCAACGACGATGCGGGAAGCTGGTCCACCACGACGACGGACGCCGACAACGATCCCGATCCGGCCCATGGTTTCCGTTCGATTGCACGCGGGGCCGGCACCATGCCGGGCGAGGGCGACCTGGCGCTCACCGTGGGCCCGTCCGGCGCGACGGAGGTGTATTTCACGCCGCTGGGCTGGGTCGACACGACCGTCGCTCCGCATCTGACGCGTATCGACCTGGCGCCGGCGCTAGGACGCGCGAATGCTTTCGCGCCGCTGTCCGTCGTTCTCACGCTGGCCGGCATCGCGTCCGTTTGCAACCCGGCGGCGGCGGCACACGACGTTCGCGGGTGTCCGCCGTGATCGCGCGCCGCCAGCGGGGCATGGCCCTGATCGAAGCGATCGTCGCTGTGGTGCTGCTGGCGATCGGCCTGCTTGGCGCGATCGGCATGCAGGCGCGGTCGACGAGCGCGCTGGCCGATGCCGGCATGCGGGCGGAGGCCACCATCGCGGCCGACAAGCTGCTCGGGATGATGGCGGTCGACCTGCCAAACGTGGGCGCGTACGCCCTGGCAGCCGGGGCGACGCCGACCACGCGCCTGCGTCCGTGGTACGACGAAACCCGTAGCCTCATCCCGAACGCGCAGATCGTCGTCGACGTTGCCACCGCCACCGGCCGCACGCGGGTCGCGATCACGATTTCCTGGACCCGCAAAACGGGCGCGGAACAGAACGCGCATCGAGTCGTGTCCTACCTGGCGGCGGCAACATGACGTCGAGAGTCCACAGCCGCCAGCGCGGCTTCTCCCTGGTCGAGCTGATGGTCAGTGTCGTCATCGGCTTGCTCGCGCTGGCATTCGCCCAGCGCATGTTCATCGATGCCGAGCAGACGCGCCGCTCGGCGTTGGGCGGTTCGGACGAGATGCAGAACGGGATGGTTGCCATGTTCTCGATCAGCAACGACGCCGCCAGCGCCGGTTATGGCCTGAACGACCCGATCATCGCCGGCTGCAACACGCAGTTCAGCGACACGAATGGCTACCAGCTCGCGCCTGCCACTCGCGGCCTGACCGCCGTGACGCCGCTGGCGCCGGTCGTCATCGAATCGCACGGCGCCGATCCGGACCGTGTCACGTTCTATTCGGGTACTTCGGTCGGCGGCACGCCTACCCTGCGCCTGACGGGCGACTATGCCGCCGGCGGCACGCAGTTCGACGTCGACCGCATCGTCTACGGTTTCAACCGCGGCGACGTGCTGGTGCTCGCGCCCGAACAGGCGGGTGGCGATTGCCTGCTGCTGCAGCGGTCGGACAGCGACCCGACGGCCACGCGCGTGGGAGTCGCGGCCGGCAGCGGCCTGCGTTTCAACGCCGGCAGTCCCACGGCGTCGTTCAAGGGATTCGCGGCACGCGTGTTCGATCTCGGTCCCGTAAGCGGCCTCGCGTTCCGCTCCTGGTCGGTGTCCGGCGGCTACCTGCAACTACGGGCCGCGTGGCCGGAAGACGCTGCGGCGCGGCCGTCGACCGTGGCCGAGGACGTCGTCTCCATCAAGGCGGAGTACGGTTTCGACACCCGCGTCGGCACCGCGTTCCAGCCGCAGAACGGCCTGCAGGTGAACCGCTGGTCGGCCACCATGATCGACGCCGACGGATCGGGGACGACCGGCGACGCCGGCGACTGGCAGCATATCGCCGCCGTGCGCCTCGCCGTCGTCGCCCGCAGCAAAGCCGTCGAGAGCACGGGGGGCGGCGCGGCCTGCACGACGACGACGGCGCAGCCGGTGGTATTCGCGAACGCGGTGCCCGCCGGCGTGACCGCCGTTCCCGTCACGCTGAACGTCGCCGTGGCCGGCGATCCGGTCGATTGGCGCTGCTACCGTTATCGCACGTTCGAGACGATCGTCACCTTGCGCAATGCCGGATGGAGACCGAACCCATGAGCCCGGCCACACGAATTCGGCGACCAGGGCAGGCCCGCGGCATGGCCCTGCCGGTCGTCCTGATCATCCTGGCCGTGATGCTGCTGGGAAGCGTATATCTGCTACGCTCGATCCATTCCACGACACTCACGACCGGCAACCTGGCCAACGACACGACGCTGAGCCGCGAGGCCGACCTCGGGCTGCATACCGCGTTCGCCTGGTTGAGCCAGACCGCGCTGGCAAACAAGGCGGCCTTGAACCAGGACGACACGAGCAACGGCTATGTCGCCACGTGGGACGCCGTCAGCCAGCCGCGCGATGCCGCCTTCTGGTCCGGCAGCCGCACCATCGACGGCGATGACGGCACGCGCATCGAATATGTCATCCATCGGTTATGCGCATCGTCGGGGGCGTACAGCGGCACCAACCGCTGCATGCAGACGGCCGCCAACACGACCACGGCCGGCTCCACGGTGGCGCTGGGCGACAGTCTGGCATCCGATTCTCCGGCGTATGCCAGTACGCCCCAGTTGCATTACGTGATCACGGCGCGCATTACCGGTGGTCGCGGCGCGAACGTGACCAACCAGATGATCGTACTGATCGGCGCATGACCTGCACACCATGAAGAAAATCCTTGCCTTGATGGGCGTTATCGCCCTGATGCTGGCCGGCGCCGCCGGGGCAGCCGTGACCCGCATCGCCCAGCTCCCGTTGCTCAACGTCGATGGCACCGGCAACGTCAAGCCGAACCTGATGCTCCTGTATGACAACTCCGGCTCGATGGCCAGCGCGTTCACGCCGGACTACATCGACGACAGCACGACGTGCCGTTCGCGCGCATTGATGTCGGGCGGCACGCGCGGCTGTACGGCCGGGCATCCTCCGTTCAACAGCTCGGACTTCAACCGCCAGTACTACGATCCGAAGGTGCGCTATACGCCGCCCGTGTACGCGGACGGCACGTCGTATCCCTCGATGACGCGTGCGGCCACCACCAATTGGACGGTCGTGACGACCGACGGCTTCGGCGTCAACCGGCGCGACATGCTGGGCAACAGCGCCAGCAGCACGAACCTCGCAACGGGCTTCCCGGACCTGCGCTGGTGCGACACGAGCAATGCCAACTGCGTGTACAACTCGGCGACCTATACCTATCCGAACGACGTGCGCTATACGGCCCAGGTCTATTCGTCCAACCCGTACTACTACACGATCAACGTCGCTGAATACTGCACGACCGCCGCGTTGACGACATGCGTGACGACGGCTGTGGGGGCGCCGGCGCCGGCCGGCTATCCGTTCCCGGCCAAGGTGCGCTGGTGCGACAGCACCGCGCTGACGAACTGCCAGGCGAAGTACGTCGGCAACTTCAAGTACCCGCGATTCTCGAATCCGAACGGCGGGGTCGTCGCGGCGTACGGCACCATCACGATCGGCACCTCGGCATCGACCGGCGCCGTCACGATCGACAGCGTGTCCGTGGCCGAATCCGGCGGCAATGTCGTCATCACGAACAGCCCGGTCACGGCGGCGACGGGTACGAACACGCTCAGCAAGCAGACGACGGTGGCCACTGCGCTGGCGGCGTCGATCATCGCAAAGACGGGCCTGACGAACCAGTACCTGGCCTGCGTGCGTACGCCGGCTTCCGGCTACAGCGTGCCGGCCTGCTCGACGTACGGCATTACGCTCGGCACCGACAACGTCGTCGCGGTGATCCCTATCGACTGCGCCAGCGGCACGAGCGGCAAGTCGATCGGTGTCTGTTCCGTCCTGACCGACAGCAGCCGCGCCGGCTGGGCCATCTCGGTCGCAGCGCCGGCGGCGGCCGTGCAGGCCGCGCAACCGGCCACCGCCCTGATCACGGTGTCGGGCACGGCCAGCAACAGTAACAAGACGAACAGCCGGACCGTTCTGGCCGCCGGCACCAGGCTCGGCGGCAAGACGCTGATCTCGTCGGATATCACGTTCGGCAAGGGTGCCAGCAATACCAGCGTCGCATCGACGATCCTCGCCGCCATCGGCACGCAGGGCAGCATCACGGCATATGCCGGGGGCAACGGCATCACGTCCGCCTGTGCAGCCAAGGGGGCGGACACCATCTGCGTGGCCGACAGCGCCGCCGCGACGGGCGGCACCGCGCTTGCCATGGGCACGCTCACGAACAATGGCGGCAACATCGGCTTCGCGTTGACGCCTGCGTCGGCGCCGGTGCCGGCCGTCTACGATGCGATCCCCGTGACGACGACCCCGCTGGGCAGTGGCGCCGCAGTGTTCGTGCGCACGGACATCGTCCCGTCCGTGACGATCTACCCGAAGGCCGCCGGCCGTACCGACTGCGCCGGCGCCACCTGCACGTACGACGAGGAGATGACGAACTTCGCCAACTGGTACGCCTACTACAAGACGCGCAACCAGATGATGAAGACGGCGGTCGGCCTGGCCTTCCAGTCGCTCACGGCGAACTACAACGTCGGCATCGTCTCGCTGTCGACCGCAGCGGCGGAGGGTGCGATGAGTCTGCCGCAGCAGTTCGCGGGCAACCCTCGGACCAACTGGTATGCGACGTTATACGCGATGGACGGCAGCCAATCCACTCCGCTACGCCAGGCGCTGCATGCGGTCGGCAAGATGTACTCGAACCTGAGCCCGTACGTTGCGGCGGCGGGATCGGAAGTGGTGCAGTACCCGTGCCAGCAGAACTTCACGTTCCTGACGACGGACGGTTACTGGAACGGCGGCGCAGCAGCCACAGTCGTCAACAACGACAATGTCGAGAGCACGGCGCGTTTCTGCACCCGCGCGAGCGGATGCTACGATCCGAGCGCGCAGACCTACAACTCGCTGGCGGATGTCGCTCTGTACTGGTACAACGGCGGCTCGAACACGGGCGCGTCGTCTCTTCGCTCTGCGTTGGAGGACTGGACGAAACCCGGTCTGGTGCCGGCCCGGAACGGCGAGAACACGCGCCTGCATATGAACACGTACACGCTCGGCCTGGGCGTGGACGGCGTCATGAACTACGAGGCGAAATACGATACCGCACCGATACCGGGCGGCGATTTCTACAACCTGATCACGGGCGCGTCCAGCGGCTGCCCATGGAACGGCAATGGCGCCTACGTCTGGCCGGATCCGAAGACGGGCGATTCCAGCGGTTCGGCCGCCTACCAGTCCCGCGTCGACGACCTGTGGCATGCGGCCATCAACGGCCACGGCCATTATTTCAGCGCGTCCGATCCGACACAGGTGGTGCAGGGCCTGAGTTCGGCGCTGTCGTCGATCCAGGTGCGTGTCGGTGCCGCGTCGGCGGCCGCAACTTCCACGCCGAACATCTCCCAACAGGACAACGACATCTTCTCGTCGACGTTCACCACGGTGCGCTGGTACGGCGAACTGTCGGATCGCAAGATCGACCCCGTCACCGGCGCGGTCTCGACGACGGCTGCGTGGACGTCGTCCGATACGGTCGGGCGCCTCGTCGGGGCCAGCAGCGACACCCGTACGATCTGGATGCTCGACGCGGTGAACGGCGGCCTGAAGTCGTTCACCTACGCGAACCTCACCGCCACCGAAAAGACCTGGTTTGACAACAAGTGCTCCGCGCTCGCGCAGTGCGCCAGCCTGTCGTCGACGGACCGTGCCACGGTCAATGCGGGAACCAACATCGTCAACTGGCTGCGTGGGCAGCAGCAGTATGCCGACGGCACGATCCTGCGCGCGTACACGCGCACGGACCACAACCCTCCCGGCCTCACCTCGACGATCCCGATCGTACTGGGCGACATCGCTTCGTCCAAGCCTGCCTACGTGCGCGATCCGCGCAAGGGCTATTCGATCGCTGGGTACGCGGACTACAAGGCCGCCAACGCGACGCGCAGTCCGACCGTGTTCGTGGCGGCCAACGACGGCATGCTGCACGCGTTCGACGCTGCCAGCGGCACGGAGTTGTGGGCGTACGCGCCGCGTATCACGATGAAGAAGCTGTACGTGCAGGCCAGCACGACCTACGGCACCAACCACCAGTTCACGGCGGACGGTGCGCCCGAAGTGGCCGATGTCAAGATTGGCAGTACGTGGCGTACGGTACTCGTCGCCGGACTGAACGCGGGCGGCCGCGGCTACTATGCGCTGGACGTGACCGACCCGGCAAATCCCAGGGCGCTGTGGGAGCTGTGCGCCGACACGGCCGTATGCAGCGGTACCAACTACGACGCCGATATCGGCCTCACGTTCGGCAACCCCCAGTTCGGCACATGGAAGGACGGCGGCGGTACCGAGCACTGGGTCGTTTTTCTTACTTCGGGCTACAACAACGTTCCCGACGGCGTAGGCAACGGCAACGGCCAGGGCTACCTGTATGTCGTCGACGTGGCCACGGGACAGGTGTTGAACAAGGCAAGCACGGGCGACGGCGACGCGACGACGCCGTCCGGCTTCGCGCGCATCACGGCCGTCACGGCGAATCCGCTGACGGATCCACTCGTGACCTATGTCTACGGCGGCGACAACCAGGGCAAGATGTTCCGCTTCGACTATAAGGCGGGGGGAGCGCCGGTCGTCGTCCAGATGGCCGACGCCGGCACCGCCCAGCCGGTGACGACCCGCCCCGAAATCACGCTGTGCCAGGCCTCCGGCACGGACGCCCAGGGCAACGTCACGAACGCCCCGAGCACGATGGTCGTGTACGGCACCGGCCGGTTGCTCGACATGTCCGACATCGCGAACACGGACACGCAAAGCGTCTATGTCCTGAGGGATACCGGCACGGGCATTTCCGCCGTCGACTGGCGCACCGCCGCCAGGATGGCCAGGATGCGCCTCACCAAGAGCTCGGCCGGCGGCACCGACACGTTTACGATCGGCGGCACGACCGTGGACTGGGCCACGCAGGCCGGCTGGTACATGGATCTCGACCAGAACACTGGCGAGCGCGTCAATCTCGACCCGAAGGTCGTCTCCGGCACGCTCAACGTCGTGTCCAACCTGCCGACGTCGTCGTCGGCCTGCTCGGTCGGCGGCACCAGTAACCTGTACCAGCTCGACGTCTGCACGGCGCAGCCGTTGCTCTTCGACGCGAACAACAATGCCATCGTCGGCCGGACCTTGTCGAACACCTCGGCCGCCGTCGGCTTCATCATCGTGCGCCTGCCGAATGGCGCGCTGAAGCTGATCGCGACGACGGCTGACGGCAAGAACACGCCGTTCGACCTGCCGCCCGCCGCGGCACAGAATGCACGCAAGGCGGGCTGGCGTCGCGTGCGCGACTAAGGGTTCCAGGGCGGGCCGGCGGCCGGCCCGATGGCGCTGAGGGTCTGCGTGACGCTCGCGGACCCGTCGTCCAGGCGCAGGCGCACGGGCATCCAGCCCTGTTCCGGCGCGATCCACACGTCCAGGCGCGCCATGCCGGGCGCCGCCAGCTCGGCCAGGTGCCATGCCGCGAGGGTGCCGACCCTGGTCGCGACCGCTTCCTGACCCAGCACGCGGAAGCGCGCAATGCGCAGGTCGCGCGCGCCTGCCACGGCGACCTCGATGGTGTCCCTGACCTGGTCCGGTTCGGCGAGTCCGATGCCCGCCAGCTGCATCAGCAACGAGGCACGATCCTGGATGCCCACGTTGTCCGGGCTCTCGGTTCCGGTCGCGCGGAAGAGAACGCGGTGGCCCGCAGGATCGAATTCCGTGACGAGTGGCCCGCCGCCCGCCTCCTCGCGGGCAATCTCTGGCGCGATACCGGCATCGCCGCTCGCCCCTTCGCTGTGTAGGCGGCCGAGCGCGCCGTCCATGTCCAGCACATAGCGGTCGCCATCCGTGCGCCACGACAGGTGTGCCGCGCCGGCCGGCGCGGGTGTGCCACCCGCCGGCTGGCGTACGACGTCGTAGGTGAGCAGGGCGGCGGTGGGCAGGCGAACGCGATAGCGGCCCGGCATCTGCGTCAGCGGCGGCCCGGGTGTGTCCACAGGTACCGCTGCCGCGCTGCCGGGCGCGGATGACAGGGCCTCCGGCGCTGCAGGGGCGGACGGTGCCTCAGGTGCGGCGCGCTGGGCGCGCGGAAGCACCGGTGCGGCAGGAGGCGGCGCCGCGACCGAGGGCGCGGCTGGGCGTGGCGGCGCCGCGCGCGTCGCCGCGAGCGGCACGAGGCGCACGCTCAGGTCGGCGGCAGGTGGCGAGGGCTCGGGCGTGGTTGTGCCGGTACCGTGTGCGGCGAGCAGCTCGATCAGTGCGAAGTGCGCCGCGGCCGAGCATGCGCACAGGACCAGCACGCGCCGGTTCCGGGTCAGGACGGCAATCTTCATTCCGTTAGTGTAGCCTGTACGGGCATGTCTGGGCATCGCGAAATGTCGGCGAGCAACACCTCGTTGCCAGGTTTGCAAACCAGCGGCGGGCGGTCGTGGCCCAATCAGTTCACACAGGCTTGCCCGGAGCCGGTAAAATCGAGTGTTTTGCATAGCGCCTGCAGGGCGAGACCATGTCCAACGAAATCGACGCAACTACCACCGACATCCAGGATGGTGCCGAGCAAACTGTCACCAGCAAGCCGGCCGCCACGATCGCGCGCGAAGTGGCGCGCCGCCGCACCTTCGGCATCATTTCCCACCCCGACGCCGGCAAGACCACGCTGACCGAAAAACTGCTGCTGTTCTCGGGCGCGATCCAGCTGGCCGGTACCGTCAAGGGCCGCAAGAGCGGCCGCCATGCGACGTCGGACTGGATGGACATCGAGAAGCAGCGCGGCATCTCGGTCGCGTCGTCGGTGATGCAGTTCGAGTTCCGCGACCACGTCATCAACCTGCTCGACACGCCGGGCCACCAGGACTTTTCGGAAGACACGTACCGCGTGCTGACGGCGGTCGACTCGGCGCTGATGGTGATCGACGCGGCCAAGGGCGTGGAAGAGCAGACCATCAAGCTGCTCGACGTCTGCCGCATGCGCGACACCCCGATCGTCACCTTCATGAACAAGCTCGACCGCGAAACCCGCGACCCGCTCGAGCTGCTCGACGAGGTGGAATCCGTGCTGAAGATCGAATGCGCCCCGGTGACGTGGCCGATCGGCATGGGCAAGAACTTTCGCGGCGTGTACCACCTGCTGAACGACGAAGTCATGCTGTTCAAGGCCGGCGAAGAGAAGGCCGACGGCGCCTACGAGATCATCAAGGGCATCG
>Ga0068855_100007983_pt1 | contig 12786 bp, 10 predicted proteins | sample KBSCornC52_FD_66592 | JGI IMG/M metagenome (GOLD analysis project Ga0068855, IMG submission 66592) | Corn rhizosphere microbial communities from Kellogg Biological Station, Michigan, USA - KBS Corn C5-2 | ecosystem: Host-associated > Plants > Roots > Rhizosphere > Soil ...
GCCGCTGCACTTGGCGGCCACATCTTCGGTCCAAAACATTTTCGTGATTGGTCAGTTTGCTGCGTAAAAATGGGGGCGCAAACTCTCCACGAATCGCGCGCCGCATCAACACCTAATATGTCCCCTGCAGTCGCCGGTTATTTCGAGCCACCGTCCGGTTCGGTCGTCTTCACCGAGGTATTCGGGTCCGACGTTTGCCGCGGCACGGTCCACATTTTCTGATTGTCCACCTGCTGCAGCACCACCTGGTCCTGACTCATGTCGATGACCTTGTAGTTTTTGCCGCCCTCGGTCGGAAACGTGAAAACATCGCCGCGATGCACCTTCAGGCTCGATTTGCCGTCGTTGGTCGTGAGCACGGCATTCGAGGCCGAAGTCTTCGCCGGCATATTGTTCATGAGGACGTATTTCTCCTTCGTGGTCGCATCCTCGAGCGTCACCTGCGAGAGATCCACGGGCTCGCCCGTCTTGTCGATCTCATGCCGGGCTTCGATCTTTACGACCTTCAACGGAAGCCCGTGCACCGTGTCACCGGTTTTCACCGACTCCCATTTGCCGTCTCCGTCGGTGCGTTTCAGCTTCGCCTTCTCGCCATCAATGGCCTCGAGCATGATCGGCAGCCGCGCCTCGTTGTATTCCTTAAGCTTCAAAACCCGGCCCGGGTCGGTGTACGGCGGATGCGAATTCGAATCGAGCGGGTTGGTATTGGCGAGGAACTCCTCGCGATTCGTGAAGCCGTCGCCATCCGGATCCGCATCGAGCATCTTCGGGTCGTTGAGATCGAGACCGTATTTCTTGAACCACGCCTCGTAGGCGTCCTTGTCGTTCGCCGTCACCGCGGCGGTCGCCACCACCGGCGCGCCGGCTTCAGTCGGCTTTAACGCGCCGGCCTCGTCCTGTTTCGGCGCGGGCGCCACTTCCACTTGTTCCTGGGCCGGCAGCTTGTTCTCCGCTTCCTGCGCTACTTCGTTCGCCGGTGCAGAAGCTTCCTTTTTGCCACAACCCGAGACGAGCGAAAGGCACATACCCGCAAGAGCCAACGGACGAAGGGGAATTTTCATAAGGCCGGGAACTGTAAGCAGCACCGTCGAATCCCGCAAACCTCTTGTCGGGTAAACCACGGTCCTCCGATAAGGAAAAGACAACGGCGCGAACGGGAGGAACGGGCCGCGGCAACGGCCCAAGATATCGACTTTCGACGACAATTCAGGAGAGACCGCGTGGATTTTGGCCCTGCCGGAGGGCGCGTCCGTATATTTCCATTACGTATTAATACAAGTAGCGTCAAACGCTACCGTCGGTTTCCTCCAAAAGAAAACCGCTCCACTCGTGCTTGTGACTTTCACGAATAGAGCGGAATTCCGACGAAATCTCGATTGGGAGATTACGCCTACCCGACTTTTTACGTATTCGCTCCCGCCGGTCAATAGCAAATCAATCGGATTTTGTCACGGATAATATAGTGTTTTCCTTTACAATACAAAAACACCAAGCGATACGTGTGTTTACTACAATAGCCTGGCTCGAACAACGCTTTTTTCAGCACTGCAACGCCAAGCCCTCGCGCTATCTTCTCACCCGGGAAGGCGAGCCTTGGCAGCAGGAATTCAAATGCCTCCTCGGCGCGATGCTCCATGCTGCTTCCCTCATCGAAGAGCGCACCCCGGTCACGTTGTTCAACGAATTCGGCGTGGCCTTTCAGGAACGCATCCTCATTCCCAATCCAAAGTCACTGTTCCCGGCGAGAATCGAACTCGCATCTAGCGTTTAGGAAACGCTGGCTCTATCCATTGAGCTACGGGAACGCGCACGGGAATTTCCTGTTTTTGGCCCCATCCGGCAAGGCGGAAACCGCGCGGCGGCGAGTTTCTCCGCGACATTCGACCACGTCTTCCGGGCAATATCCCTCGGTAAATCGTAGATGGTAACCCTCCGGCGCGAGCACGCGGAAGTCTCTCGAACCAATGGTCTCCGATGCCCCTCCCCGGAATCCTCGGCGTGGGTCACTACGCCCAGTTTGAAAACGGCCCTGCGACAGCAATGAGAACGAATACTCTTTTCATGACGCAACGCGCTCATCGTGCGAGGCGGCCGGTATTCGACAAGCCCTTTCCTTGCCTCGCTGGTTTAAGCCTGCCTCCCCCACGCCCCGGCAACCATCCGCCGCTCGATTTCCGAATCATCCGATGAGTCGTTCATTCACTGCGTTATGATTGCTCCCAAATTCGCGCTGTCTGCCGGAGCAGGAGCCGTCGTGTATCTGATTCTCGCGGTGCTCGCCGAAGGTGGCTGGGCCGCCTACGCCTCGCATCCGCCGCTCGTCGCGCTGGCCATCGCCTTTCTCGCGCTGACCGTCGGTTCCTTCTTCTCCAACGCCAACCTGAGTTCCGGCGAACGCGAGGATCGCGGCAATCGCTGGGTGCTCACCGCCTTTGGTATCATCGGCCTCGTCTCCGCGTTCGTTCCTGCCTACACCGATCGCCACGATTTCTGGACCTTCGGCGGAGAAACAGTGCGTTGGATCGGCGTGGCCGTCTTCGTCGTGGGCGGCATCCTGCGCCTCTGGCCCGTCTTCGTCCTCGGCCGCCGCTTCAGCGGCCTGGTCGCGATTCAACCCGGCCACAAGCTGGTCACGACGGGTATCTATAGCATCATCCGGCACCCGAGTTATCTGGGTCTGCTCATCAATCCGCTGGGCTGGGCGATTGCCTTCCGTTCCACCATCGGCATCATCCTCACCGCCCTCCTGCTCATCCCGACCATCGGTCGCATCCGCTCCGAGGAAGCCCTCCTCCTTTCGCAATTCGGTAGCGAATACGAAGCCTATCGCGCCCGCACATCGCGGCTCATTCCCGGAATCTATTAGGCTGCTTACGGCGAGCTAATCTCCACTCGGCAAAATCGCGCACTCTCACCGGGCGAGAGATCCGTGACGGTGCGTTCGTTGCCGTTGTCAGAGACAGTCAGGTCGGTCAAAGTCATCCAATCGGCCGCGTTCAGATCAACGTCAGGCAGTGAACGCGTTGCGCCCGGACTCACCCAGCCCGGGCGGCCGTTCATGGAGGCAGGACAGGGTAGCTCCTTCCCCCTGGCCGGAAATGTGCGAAGCCGCTAATTTCCTTCCCCATGGCGGGTTGAATCAATCACCCTGCGCATCCCTCCCACCCCCAAAACTCCATCCATGAAACGTCTCCTCCCTGCCCTGTTCCTCTCCCTCACCGCGGCGCTTTCCCTGGCCGCCGCGCCCTCCGGCTACTTCTCACGATCCATCTTCTCCGATGACTTCTCCGGCAACGGCTTCGGCCCGCGCTGGGGACACTACAAAAGCGGTAGCGTGGTGAAGGATGGTGTGCTTGTGGGGATCACGCCCGAGGGCTCCGATCACAACGCCGTCGACAGCGTGAAATTCGACCCGGAGCGTGACCTCGAGGTGTCGGTGAAATTCCGTTTCGTCAGCGACCAGGCCAAAGGTTTCAACGTGTGGTTCGACGACAAGGACTACAAGGGCTCGCACGCCGGCCACATCTGCAGTGTCAACGTGAGCCCCACCAGCGTCGCCGTCGGTGACGGCAAAACCGGCAATTTCCGCAACGACATTTACGAAAAGAAAAAGGCCGTGCCGCCGACCATCACGGCCGAGGACAAGGCGATGCTGGCCAGCAAGAACAAGAACTTCCCGGTGAAGATCTCGCTCCAGGATTGGCACACACTGGTCGCGGAGACGAAGAACGACGAACTTACCGTGATCATCGATGGCAAGGAAGTCGGTTCCTTCAAGATGGAAGGTGCCGCTCACGACCACAAGACGCTGGTCAGCCTGACGACTAACAAGGTGGACGTGAATTACGACGACTTCAGCATCAAGGGGCCGGCGAAGTAAGGCCGCGCGCCGCTCAATCATTCGTCATTCGTCATTCGCTCACACATCCTCTCATGAATAAACCACTCGGCTTCGCCGCTATCATCCTCGGGCTCGTGACCTCCGCACGGGCCGAACTCAAACTCCCCGCGATTATCAGCGACCACATGGTGCTGCAGCAAAAGCAGACCAATCCCATCTGGGGCTGGGACACCCCGGGCACGAAGGTCACTGTGACCTTTGCCGGCCAGACGAAGTCTGGCGAAGCGGGCGCGGATGGCAAGTGGACGGTGAAACTCGACCCGGTACCGGCCAATGCGACGCCGCAGGCCATCTCCATCTCGGGCACGAACAAGAAGGATATTCAGGACGTGCTCGTCGGTGAAGTGTGGATGTGCTCGGGCCAGTCGAACATGGGTTTCACCATCAGCCGCGAGCGTAACGGCGACCTCGAAACCGCCGCCGGCAAGAGCAACACGCTGCGCCTCATCAAGGTGCCGCTGGTCGGCGCGCAGGAATTGAAGACCGACTTCACTGGCGCGTGGAAGTATTCCGACTCCGACTCCATCCCGTCCTTCACCGCCGTTGGGTTCATGTTCGGCCGCTATCTGCACGATATCCTCGGCATTCCGGTCGGTCTCATTGATAACGCGTGGGGCGGTTCCGCGGCCGAAGCGTGGGTTCGCCGCGAGTCTTTGGAGAAAGATCCGCGCTTTGCCTTGCTGATGGAAAACACCCGCCAGCACGAAGCGCAATTGCAGACCGAAAAGGCCAAGACTGATTACGCAGCCGCGACGGAAAAATGGAAGAAGGATGCGGAAGCCGCCAAGGCCGCGCACAAGACACCGCCGCGTGCACCGCAATCACCGGAAGCCTGGCTCACGGGCAACGCCCGCCCGGGCAACATCTTCGACGGCGTGGTCTATCCCACACTCGGCTACGGCATGAAGGGCGTGATTTGGTATCAGGGCGAGACGAACGCCGGGCGCGCTTATGAATACGCGCAACTCTTCCCCTTCATGATCGAGCAGTGGCGCAAGGAATGGAAAGAGGGTGACTTCCCCTTCTACTGGGTGCAACTCGCCGATTACATGGCCGAGAAGCCGGAGCCCGGCGAAAGCGCCTGGGCCGAACTGCGGGAATCGCAGACCAAGACGATGAAGCTGGCGAACACCGGCCAGGCGGTGATCGACGATCTCGGCGAAGGCCGCGACATTCATCCGCGCAACAAGCATGACGTGGCCGCGCGCCTCGTCCGTTGGGCGCTGGTCAAGGATTACGGAATGAAAATTCCCTACCGCAGCCCGGAATTCAAGAGCGTCGACTTCAAGGACAACAAGGCAGAACTCACCTTCGATACCTTCGGCACGAATCTCTACACGTTCGACGTGACCGAGGCGCGTGGCTTCGCCGTATGCGGTGAGGACAAGGTGTGGCACTGGGCCAAGGGCCAACTGACCGGCCCAAACAAGATCGAGGTCTCCAGCGACCAAGTCGCGAAGCCGATCGCCGTGCGTTACGCCTGGGCCGACAATCCCGTGTGCAATGTCTACGGAGACGATGGCCTGCCGCTCACGCCCTTCCGCACCGATGACTTCCCGATGATCACCAAGCCGGCCCAACCGGCAGCGACCACGAAGAAGTAATCGCCGCCGACAGCGAGGCTGACATTTCAAGCCCGCGATCGACTCGAAGCACGGAACAGGCGCCTGCGCCTGCCGTGTCAGGTGGATCGCGGGCTTTGTGTTTTAGCGAATTGCAGGAGCAGGCTGTGACATGCCTCGCTCTACGCAATTCGCCGAGACCACCTGCTGCTCTAGCATTCGTCGAATGCGGATATTTACGATCACTCCATGCGCAACGCAGCCTACTCGGCTCGATCATCCGGCTGCCCGGATGAAGCCTGGCGATGACGGTGCCGGCGACGGCGACGCCGCGAGCGCTGTTTCGGTATGAGTTGCCGATAAATGAGATAACTCAGCACGCCCGCGGCGACCATTCCACTGCTTCCGACGAGGAGTTTTTTGTGATTCTCCTCCGCGGTCACGTGCATCTCCTCGGCGTAGTGTTGCTTCCATTCGGCGCCATAGCGCTGCCGAAAAGCGATCTCCGCCCAAGCCCGATCGAAAACCTGACGGCCGATAAACCAGTAGAATATCCCCAGCACCACGAGGGCGATGAGGATTTCGAAAAACAACTGCCTGGTGACGATTAGAAATCGGGCCTGCGGCATGGCGCGTGTTTAGATGGTTCGTCCTCGAAAGCAAGCCGCGCTTCGGCCGCCACTCGTGTCAATTGGATGGCAGAATCCACCCGTTTCCCCTAAACCCATTTCATGCGCATTTTCAGTCCCCTGCTCGCGGCACTGCTTCTTGTCATCGGCTTCCCGCTGCTCACCCGCGCCGCCGACGTGCCGGCGCCGGCCGCCCCGAAAACCTCCCAGTGGAACGGCTACGAGAAACTCGACTTCGAAGTCGCCGGCAAACCCGCCTTGCTCGTCAAACCGAAGACCCCGGCTCCCGGCAATCCGTGGATCTGGCGCACGGAATTCTTCGGCCACGAGCCGCAGGGCGACATCGCGCTTCTCGGGCTCGGCTGGCACGTCGCCTATCTCAAAGTCAGCGACATGTATGGCGCACCCGCGGCCATCGATTTGATGAATCAGTTTCACGACTATGTCACCAAAACATATGGCCTGAATCAACGCGTCGTGCTCGAAGGCTTCAGCCGCGGCGGTCTCTATGCCGTGAATTTCGCCGCCGCGCATCCGGACAAAACCGCCGCTCTCTATCTCGACGCGCCGGTGCTCGACATTCGCAGCTGGCCCGGCGGCAAAGGCGCGGGCAAAGGCGATGCCCGTTGCTGGAAACAGGCGATGGACATCTACGGGCTCACCGAGGAAACCGCGAAGGATTTCAAAGGCAACCCGCTCGATCACGTGGATGCCCTCGCCGCGGCAAAAATCCCGATCCTCGCCATCTGCGGCGACGCGGACAAGACCGTCCCGTATCCCGAAAACACCGCTCTCCTCCAGGAACGCTACAAGAAATTAGGCGGCAATATCCAGGTCATCCTCAAGCCCGGCGGCGACCATCATCCGCACAGCCTGAAGGATCCCCAGCCGATCGTGGATTTCCTGACGAAGTACGCGTATCCGAAGTAGCAGAGAAGTAATCAGCGGCCAGTCTCAGCCCTACCATTACTGATTACTAAATACTGATTACTGCGCCTACTTCCCACCCGGCCCGTAGCCCTTGGCCGGCGTGCCGTCGTCGTTCAGGTGCCCCGTGGCCCACAGCAATCCACGCGTGACGAGATCGAGATAGACATCGCTGCTCATGGTTTCGTTGCTGTGTCCGAGCGTGGTGCCGAAGACCTTGCCTTTGCCGTAGGTATTCGCCCAGATGCACACGTGGTCCTTCTTCGTGTCCTGGCCGTAGGCTTGCGCGAGCGGGACAAAATTGGGCCACAGCTTTTCGTTTTTGTAGAGCTCATCACCCGCGTCGTGCCACACGGCGGGGAAACCTTTCATGATCGGGTGCTCGGCATTGATCGTCTTCACGTCGAGATCGCGCTGTTTCTCGTGGCTGAAGGAGCTTTGGCCAATGAGCTTCCGCCATTCGTCGGTCGACGCCTGGCGATAGCTGTGGGTCGAGCAATGCAGCACCACCGCGGGCAAGCCCTCGAAATGCGGCTTCGCGATCTGCTCGACGAAAGCGTCATCCTTCACGAAGCCGAAGCACTCGTTATGCAGCACCACGTCATAGCCCTTCGCCCAATCCGGCTTCTCGTAGATGCTCACGCGATGTTCTCGATCCGTACCTTCGCACACGATCGTCCATTCGACATTCGCGCGTTTGCTAATGCCTTCGGAGAGGATCTTCTTCTGGTTCTCGTAATCGTGGCAGCAGCCACCGCAGACCATGAGCGCGTGAATGGGTTTCGGCGCGTCCTCGGCGACAGCAGTGATGGCGAAGAAGGCGGCAAGGAGGAAGGAGAGAAGACGACGCATGAGTTTTGGGGTTAGATGAAAGGCTTGGAGACTGCGAAACAAAATATTGCGTAGATTTGTTTGGCCCGCGAATCACGCGAATAACACGAATGAGAGCTTTCTATTCGTGTTATTCGCGTGTTTCGCGGGCACTCTTTTTACAGCCTATCGGAGGGTGTACCGAAGACCGGATGAACGGAATTGGGACCACGGATTACGCGGATTTCATGGAATCAATAATTCCGAGAATCCGCGTAATCCGCGAAATCCGTGGTTGATTTTTTGTTCGAATGAGTTTTGCCCCCCTCTTAGGGCTTCGCCGCGCCAAGCGTGAAGTTCCATTCTTTGATCGGGCTGGGCGTATGTTCGCGGGCGATGATCTCGCGCGCCTTGGCGACGATTTCCGGATGCTCCGCCGCGACGTCGTGCGACTCCGTGCGGTCGCTGGCCAGGTTATAGACTTCGAAGTTCGCGTTGGGATTCTTCTTGATCTTGTTCGCGATCGCCTTCCAGTCGCCCATGCGGACGGCCACGGCGCCACCGGCGCTCTGGTATTCCCAGTAGAGAAAGTCGTGCTGTTTCTGCTGCGCTGGTTTTCCGAACAGGGTCGGCAGATAGCTAATGCCATCGGTATCCGCGGGCGGAGGCACTCCGTTCAACTCCGCCATGGTTGGCAGAAAATCGTAAAACACCGAGGGTTGGTCGCTCGTCACCCCGGCCTGGATCTTCCCCGGCCAGCGCGCGATGAGCGGCGTGCGAATACCACCTTCGTAAAGGTCCTGTTTGTAACCGCGGAATCCACCAGTGCTCTGGAAAAAGACCGGATCGGTGCCAGCCAGCGGAAAGACCGCGCCGTTGTCGCTGGAGAAAAAGACCAGCGTATGGTCATCGACGCCGAGTTCCTTCAGCAATGCCATCAGCCGGCCGACGTCGCGGTCCATACGGGTGATCATTCCGGCATATGCGGCGCGCGGCGTTTCGTTGTTCGCGTAGTGCCTGGTATTGCGGAACGGCGTCTCGGTCCACTGGCCTTGATATTCCGCCATGGAATCCTCCGGCACCTGCAGCGAGAGATGCGGGATGGTGAAGGCGAGATAGAGGAAGAACGGCTTATCGTGATGATCGCGCACGAATTTCAACGCGTCGCTGGCCATCATGTCGTGCGAGTAGATTTCGCCCTTCGGCTCGATCACGCCCTTCATGCTCACGTCGTAGGAGGGATTGCCCGCCAGCGTCTCGCGCTCGTTATTCCGCCAGAGATACGGCGGGTAATAAGTATGCGCCATGCTTTGGCAGAGATAGCCAAAGCTATAGTTGAATCCCATGTCACGCGGGCTGCTGTGATCCTCCGGCATGCCGAGCCCCCACTTGCCGATGATGCCGGTATAATAGCCGGCATTCTGCATCAGCCGCGCCACAGTGAAGGTATCCTGTGGCATCGGGCGCTGCCCCTCCTCGCTCGGGCCGCGCTGCGCGTTGTCGCGGATCGCCGCGTGCCCCATATGTTTGCCCGTCATGAGCGCGCACCGGCTGGGCGCGCAGACGGAACATCCCGTGTAGTGTTGCAGGAAGCGCATCCCATCCGCCGCGAGGTGATCGATATTCGGCGTGCGGATTTTCTGCTGCCCGTAGCAGCCGAGGTCACCGATCCCGAGGTCGTCCGCGAGGATGAAGATCACATTGGGCTTCGCCGGCGTGGCGGGCTCTGCGGCAAAAGCACAGCCGGCCAGCGCGGCGAAGAAGAGGGCGGTGAGACGGTTCATGGGGGGGAGTTTTAAAGGACGATGACGAATGATGAATGGCGAACCGATCGTGCCGGCTCGCCATTCCATTCGTCACCGCCCGAGTTGGAAGCAGTGACTTAACACTGAATACTAATTACTGAATCTATTTCCCGCCCGGGCCGTAGCCCGTGGCCGGAGTGCCGTCGGCGTTGATGTGATTCGTCGCCCAGAGGAGGCCGCGGGTCACGAGACCGAGATAACGGTCATCGGCCACAGTTTCGTCGTTATGGCCGAGCGTCGTGCTGAAAACGCGGGTCTTGCCATTGTAGAGGTTGGTCCAGATGTCCACCCAATCCATCGTCTTGTCTTCCGTGGTTTCCTTGCCTTCGGCATCCTTTTTCTTCACCGGCACCACCTGCAGGCCATGGGCCAGCGGGTGCGCGGTGTCGAGGATCTTGATATTGTTATAGTGCTCCTCGTTGATCGTGGTCCAGTCGGACATGCCCTTCGTGATCGGGCTCTCTTTGTCGAGGATCTTGACGTCGATCGGCTTTTGCGGACCGTGACCGCTCGACTGCAGGCCGAGATATTTGAACCAGTAGGCGTGCGGCGCATCGAGATCGGTGACCGGATCATTCGGGTTGCCGATGCGATAGCAGTGCATGGCGCAGTGCAGGTTCACGCCGGGGATGCCGTCGCGATGCGGCGCGAGTACGCCTTCCACAACTTTCTGGTCGGAGATGCCGGCCGAGCATTCGTCGTGAATGATGACGTCATAGCCCTTGGCATAATCCGGGTGGCCATAGATCGGCAGATTCGGCTTGGTGGCGTCAGGCTTGCCATTTGCACCCATCGGATAATCCGCGGTGTAAATGATATCCACCTTGGCGTTCACGCGCTTCTCGATGCCTTCTTTCAGGATGTCCTTCTGTTTGGCGTAATCGTGGCAGCAGCCACCGGTGACGAGCAACACCTTGATCGGTTCAGCGGCTTGCGATGAAGCGACAGAAGCGAGGGTGAGAACGGACAGGGCGAGGGTTGGGACGAGACGTGTTTTCATGAAAAGGGGCTTTGAGCGTATGGGGAAGAACCCGTGAGTCGAGCCATTGTTAGCGCGGGAATTGCAGCGTGGCATCAGTGGTTGCAGGGCGGCGATCTTCGCCTACGAGTCCACGCAGATGGCGGCCAGGAATGGCCGCCCTACAAAAAACAACGCGACCTCGCTCGCCGATATATCACTTCTTCCTTCCTTGCGTGTCATCCTGAGCAAAGTGGAGGGAGTGTAACGACCGGAACGCAGTCGAAGGACCCGGCCGCTTTAGCAGAGATGCTCGCTGGTTATTCGACCGGGTTCTTCGACTGCGTGCCCCGCCACCTGCGCCCGCCGGGGCACTTCGCTCAGAATGACACCGCGAAGAGAAGTGCTCTCCGAATTGTGTCATAACCCCCACCAAAACGATCGTTTTTGAACAAAACGCGCTAAGTCTTGGCATTTCCACTGATGCTGTTCCAAATGAAATTCGCCCCCGTCGTCCTCGCCCTTTGCCTAGCCCCGGCCCCGCTCTTCGCGGTCAATGCGCTGGCTCCCACGGCCCCGCCCGCATCCGCATCCGCGGCGGCGAATTTCGACATCGATCGCTCGGCGCTGCTTCAGGGCGTGGGCGAGTTCCCCGCGACCGGCGTTCCCGGCGGCATCTGCGCATTCGGGCCGCAGGCCTTCGCCGTCATCGCGGGCAAGGATGGCAAGAAGGCCGAGCTCCCCGTGGTCGCCGCGGCGCGCTGGGAGAAAGGCCGCGTCGTCGCCCTCGGGCACAATGGTTACCTCGGCTTTTTCGACAGCGGCGCCGGCACCCTGCTCGTGAATGCGGCGCGCTGGGCGGCCGGTGACGCCACCACCTCGGCCAAGCCGAAGATCGGCGTCGTCGGCAATGCCTCACTCGTCGCGCACCTCAAGGGCGCCGGCTTCGATGCCGAAGCGCTCGACGGCAAGAACTGGAACACGCGCCTCGCGAACGTCCGCGTCGTCTGCGTCGACGCCCACAAGATCCAGCCCGACGACATCGAGAAGGTCGCCCGCTTTGTCCGTAACGGCGGCGGCCTTGTCACCGCAGCCACCGGTTGGGGCTGGCTCTACGGCGGCAAGGACAAGACGCTGCTCGCCACCGAATTTGCCGGCAACAAACTGCTCGCCTCCGCTGGCCTCGTCTTCACCGCCGGCACGCCGGAAAAATCCACCAAGACCGGCTACGCCACCGGCGGCGACCTCACCTTGCTGAACGCTTCCGCCGCCCTCAACGCCGTCGTCAGTCAAACCGCGAAGAAAGTCGTCCTCTCACCCGAACAACTCACCCAGGCCGGCGCCACCCTGGCCGATGCCCTGCGCGCGCTGCCGCCCACCGACACGGTGCTCCTCCCACGCCTCGCGGCCCTTGCCGCCACGCCGGGCGCGGCCGATTTCCCCCGCCCCGATCATCCCCTGCTCGCGGACAACGCCATTGCGCGCCTCATCGTCACCCAACAACTCGAGGCCTATCGCACGGCCAAACCGGAACAAATCCGCGCCAATCCCGCCGCCGATGTGTTCCCCGGCGCTGTGCCGAAGAATGCGCCGCGCCTTCCGAACCGCGTGGTGGTCGTCGACACCGGCGTCCCCGCGTGGCACAGCACGGGACTCTACGCCGCGCCCGGCGAACTCATCAAAGTCCAGGTCCCAGCCGAACTCGCGGACAAGGGCCTCGCCGTACGCATCGGCTGCCACACTGACAGCCTTTTTCATCTCGAAAAATGGCAGCGCGCTCCGGAGATCTCGCGCCGCGATCCGATCAAGACCCCCGCCAGCACCGCGGCAAATCCCTTCGGCGGCCTGATCTACATCGAGGTGCCCGACAAGCTCACCGCGGCCAAGGTGAATGTGGTCATCAGCGGCGGCGTGGAATCGCCCCGCTTCGTCCTCGGTGAAACGAAACTCATGGAATGGAAAATGCGCCTGCGCATGGCCCCCGCGCCGTGGGCCGAGCTCGAGACGAAGAAGGTAATCCTGAGCATTCCCTCGGAGAAAATCCGGCAGCTCGATGACCCCGAAGCGCTGCTGAAATTCTGGGACCAGATCCTCGATGCCGAAGCCGACCTCGCCACCATCCCGCATGATCGCAAGCGGCCCGAACGCATCGTGCCCGACGTGGAAATCTCCGCCGGTTACATGCACAGCGGCT
>Ga0068855_100007988_pt1 | contig 12782 bp, 15 predicted proteins | sample KBSCornC52_FD_66592 | JGI IMG/M metagenome (GOLD analysis project Ga0068855, IMG submission 66592) | Corn rhizosphere microbial communities from Kellogg Biological Station, Michigan, USA - KBS Corn C5-2 | ecosystem: Host-associated > Plants > Roots > Rhizosphere > Soil ...
GAGGTCCGCTTTGGATAAGCACGTCACCGATCAAGCCGAAGGGCTGCGCAGGCTGCTCGCGAAGAGCGGCTCGCGCGTGGTAGCCATCACGGGTGGGCCCGTGGGCGTGGGCTGCACTTCGACGGTCGTCAATCTGGCTGCGGCGCTGGCCGGGCTCGGCAAGGATGTCCTCGTCATCGACGAATGTCTGGGCGCGAAGTCCGTATCGGCGATGTTGGGCGGCGTGAGCGGCGCGGGCAATCTGCGGGCGTTCCTCGCCGGCGACATCGGCATCGAAGAGGCTGCGCGGCGCCACCCGCTCGGGTTTTCGGTGCTCGCCGCCTCGCGTGAGAACTGCGCGGGTTATAGCGCCGAGCAACTCGGCACGCTCCTCGCCGGACCGGCCGACGTGGTGCTCATCGATGCGCGGCTCGACCGCCGCGGCATGCTCTCGGCGCTGGCCTCGCAGGCGAATGACGTGATGATCGTCACGCGTGTGGCGGCCCAGGCGATTACCGAGGCGTATGCCGGCATGAAGCGGCTGCATTACGAACACGCGATTGCGCAGTTCCGCGTGCTCGTGAATCACGTGTCGAGCCACTCCGATGCGCATACGGCGTTCGAGAACCTCGCCGAGGTGGCCGCGCGCTATCTGACGGTGTCGATTGCGGACGCCGGCTGCGTGGCGGAGGACGCATTCATGGAGCGTTCGCTCGAGCTTGGACGATGCGTCGTCGACGCGTTTCCGTCCGCGCCGTCCGCGCGCGATTTCCGGCACATCGCTGCCGAGATGCTTTACTGGCCGATGCGCCCGGCGCTTTCGTCGTGCGCATCGACAACAAAGGTACGCACGGCCATGCCGGCGTCGGCGCTCGCCGACGCACCGACCGCGCGTCAACATGCTTGAAACGTTAGGGACAAGGAGAAGGGGGCCCTCGATGTACAACGCTCAAGGGAAAATGTCCCAGACGGAAGTCTTGGAGCAATATGCGCCGCTGGTGCGCAGGCTGGGTTTGCAGCTCGTGGCGAAGATGCCGGCGAGCGTCGATCTCGACGATCTGATTCAGGCGGGCATGATCGGTTTGCTCGATGCGGCGAGCCGCTATAAGGAAGACCAGGGCGCGCAATTCGAAACGTACGCGAGCCAGCGGATTCGTGGCGCGATGCTCGACGAGCTGCGCAACAACGACTGGTTGCCGCGTTCGCTGCGCAAGACGTCGCGCGAGGTGGAGTCGGCCGTGCATCAGGTCGAACAGCGGCTGGGCCGCTCGGCCAGCGAGACCGAGGTGGCCGATCATCTGAAGATGCCGCTCGATAGTTTTCAGTCGATGCTGCAGGACCTGCATGGCTCGCAGCTGATCTATTACGAAGACTTCGATCGTTCGGCCGATGACGAGCCGTTTCTCGATCGTTACTGTGTCGATCATACGGACCCGCTTTCGGCGCTGCTCGATGAAAGTCTGCGTGCTGCGCTGGTCGAGGCGATCGACAAGCTGCCGGAGCGCGAGAAGCTTTTGATGTCGCTTTATTACGAGCGCGGGATGAACCTGCGCGAGATCGGGGCGGTGATGGAAGTGAGCGAATCGCGTGTGTGCCAGCTGCATAGCCAGGCAGTGGCGCGGTTGCGGGCGCGGTTGCGGGAGATGGCTTGGGCGAGTGTGGAGTGAGAGCTCACGAAGTCCTCGTCAGCGTCCCGTGTCGGACTGCCCAGGCAATTACGCACGCGATTAGCGCGAGCGACAACCATATTTCCAACCATAACTCGTAGCCAGCGGCATCAAAAGCGTATTCGCCATCAAGGCCGAACAGCGACGCGATCACACCGAGCATCATCCTGTCGAGGATGGCTGACGGAAGCGCACGTGTGACCACCTGTGTCAGCACGTTTAGCGCTGCGGCGGCCGCCAGGACGATCAGAAAGATACGGCTTCTTCGGCGTGCGAGGGTAACCGCGAGCAACGAGGCGCCGATACCGAGAACCAAAATGGCGATGAGGCTGGCAATCGTTGATGAATCCGTGCGAGGAGGAACGGGGTATTCAAAACCTTGGTTACGCCATCCCAAGTCCCTTGCGAAATCCTCGCTTCCGGCGGGCAGGTCGGGATCAATCGATCGAGCGGCGGCTGCTGAGCGATATCGTTGTCTTCGTCGTCGATGTCGTAGGGCGAGTCGGGGTTGGTGCCGCTCGTCACGACGCGGTAGCAGTTGTCCGAACCCCGTACAACCACCGTAACGTTGCATGCATATCCGTTTGGATCGAGAGCGATCGACGGTCCCCGGCAGGAGCGGATGCTCGCGAAGTGAGGTTCTCGCATGGAGTCCCTCGATCGACCGCGGACCGCCCCACAGGAGCATCACGTACACGCCGCCTCGAGTTCCGCTGTGACGAACCCAGCGAGAAAGAGCGCGTGCCCCAACGTCACGGAGGCGTCCATCCCCAGCCCGGAGGCCAAGTCCCGGACCAGAAATGACTCGCCCCCCGTGATGGTTTCGATCGCGTCACGCACATAGCTCGGCAACCTCATCGATTTACCGTCAAAGGTAAGCAGGATCTCGTTTTCGTCGTCAGAAACGTGGAATCGGCCGGGTGGCAGTCGATATAAGCGTGTATCGGCTCCAATGGTTGCCGCCTGAGGTTTGAACAGACCTCGTTGCTTGATGGTGCCGGGTACCACCTTGCTCGTGAAAGTGTTGACCACAGTCCGTGGTTCAACGATGGACTGCAGTGTGCCGAGAATCTCATGGAGTGACGATGCCAGAGATGCAGCTGATTCAGGAGAATTGGCAAAGCCGGGTGGCAACGCCCGACGCAGATCGACTCGTTCCTTGCAGGCCGCCAATGCCTCCGCGATCAATTCGACCCATGTGTAGACGCTGATGCCGAGCGTGACATGAACCGAATGGACATCGCTCGTGAGCGTATCGTGAACATAGCCCCGTGGCAGGTATAGAACGTCGCCCGGCATGAGATCGATTTCGAGCATGGGTCTGGGCAGTACGTATCCCGCAGGGGAAAAGGGTTGCGTATGGTGTGGAAGCACCACAGGCGGCTCGTACACCCGCCAGTGCTTTTGTCCATCGATCTGCAAAATGAACACTTCGTGAGCGTCGTAATGCGCGGAAAACCCTGATGTGCTGCCCGGCGTCATATACAGATTGGTGTGCACCACATGGTTGAGTTCCGCCTCCATGGTGGCGCAAAGAAGATTCAGCGGCGTCCAGGTCCGATGGAGAGCCGGCAAGATCACCGAGGCACCGGTCCGATAGTGGGCGTACACCGTGTCGAGATCGGGGACGCCGCGAAACAGATCGTCACCATAATGCATATCGGTTGAATAAGTATCGGGGGCGAGGTAGCGGCCCGCTTTCGCGAGCCGGATTCCCGGGTGGCGAATGTCGTGTTTGGCCAGCATGGTTTCAACATCGCCCACCGAAATCAGCCGTGCGTAGTGTCTGTGCTCCCTTGAAAGATGCAGCGGCTTCGCTTCCCAGTATTCGGCAAAGAACTGATCGGCACCGAGGGGGGCAATCAAGTCGGAGAACGTGAATGGGGCGTTGTCTGTTGCCATATGGATTCACCTATCGAGAATGGAAGAGGCTGAGTCAACGCATCCGGCATCTGAGTGAACCAGGAAATGCTGCCTGTTTGTCGCGGCAGCGAAACTGCCATGCGGGGGACGCGCTGGCCACGAGCTCGGCATCACCCGTGTCCCCATTGCATGACCGACAGCGCAAGAGCATTGCTTTCGTGCGTGTAGAACGCACAAAAAGCAATCCGGCATCTGCATGTCATTGACGCTCGAGCGCCCGCGCGAGCGGCTCGAGCGTGTGAATTCCGTCATCAGCCCCGCCTGATTGCGAAATCCGTCAAGCTCTGTGCGGCGTTTTGGCGAGGTCTTGCGCCAGATTGCGACTCAGGTCCTGCGCCAGATTGCGACCCAGATCCTGAGCGAGATTGCGACCCAAATCCTGAGCGAGGTTACGGCTGATGTCGGTTGCCACGTTGCGCGCCAGATCTTGAGCCAGATTGCGGCTCATATCGGTCGCCGCATTGCGCGTCACTTCTTGACCGAGATTTCTGCTCAGATCCTGCGCGACATTACGCGCAAGGTCTTGGGCGAGATTGCGCGAGATGTCGTGGGCGAAATTGCGGCTCAGATCTTGTGCCAGATTGCGGGCCAGATCTTGCGCCAGGTTTCGCCCCAGATCCTGGGCCAGATTGCGAGACAGGTCCTGGGCGAAATTTCGCCCCAAATCTTCCGCGAGATTGCGCGCCAGATCCGTCGACAGATTTTTTGCAAGATTGAGTGCTGGATCAGCTGCGCCCAATTCCGAAACTTTCGCGCTGGATTCACTCATTTTCACTCTCCTTGGAAACAACACGATTTTATGGAACGCTGAAATAGTTAGTCTATGCATCATTTTAAAAATAAAATGTGCCCCGCTCGATAACTAACGTTTCGCGTTAATGCCAGGCGACGGTGCATAGTGCGCTCGGAGCTAATCCACCTTAGCACGCGCCCATTGGATTTCAAGAACATATGAAGAATATTTTCTTATGAAGCGCACGGGATTTTTGAGTTTTTGACCTGCAATTTTCCAGATATATGATTGCAAAGGGAAATTCGTATTTAAGAGGGGGTGAGAGCTTCCTTTGGCGTGTCACCCCTTGGCATATTTGGTTGTCAGGTCCTATGCTCTCAGAGCGACGCGCCGCCCGCATCGCGAAAATGAACCAAAGGAGAAACGCCATGGAACAGAAAGCTTCAAAGGTTTATGAGTTCCCGACCCATGAAAAGCTTGCCGAAGTAAAAACGCGCCTGCGCCAAGGAAAACTCAGCGAAGAAGATATCCAGCAGCTCGAGGCGATCGTCGTTGCCACCGAACGAGCCGCATCAGCCTTGCGCGCCGCGGTTGTCGAATAACCATATTCATCTGTAATCCACGCAGGCGCCGCGGCACCGAGCGCCTGCGGCAAGGAGAAATAGCCATGGAGCTTCGGCGGACAGTTCCGTTTTTGGGAGACGTTGTAGGAAAACGGGTTTTCAGAATCGATAATTTCCTGATCGGCAACGGTGAGGCTCCCCAACCTGAGCTTGTCACGCGCATCGGCCGCACGCTCGACCTAAGCCTTATCGGGCATGACCTTCCCGTCGAGCTGGCCGAAGCAGTCATCGAGGAGCAATTCGATGCGGCAATGGATTACCTGTTCTCCCATCCACTCTGGGAACAGTTCCGCTCCGGCTCGGATGCCGTCGAGCCGCTCTTGGGTTATCTCATTGAAACCCGGCATTATCTTGCGGCAGCGCCGGCCCGCATGGCTCCAGGTGTTTCCTGCAGCTATCCCGACAGCGATATCACCGAGATACTTGCCCGCCATCTGATCGAAGAAAGCAATCATGCGATTTACTTCGAGCGGGCGCTCGAAACCTTGGGCGTATCCGCCGCGACAGCCCGATCGATCCGACCTGACCCACGTACCATTGAGCTGATCCACCTGATGCGTGACGTGGCGTCTCACGACCCGCTCTGCGCGGCGGTCTGTTCCGGTCTGTTGGAATCTACGGCAAACGATCGCGATGGCGTGCTGCGGTGGCACGATATGTTGGTGCAACGCGGTCTGTTGCCCGCATCGACTGTCGAAGCATTCAAGCGCCATGTTGCGGTGGATTACGAACTTGGGCATGGTCGCACCTGGCGCAGGGTTCTGCGTGCACTCGGCCCGACCGTCCATTCCGACCGGCTCGCGATCGCACTGAACGCCAGTACTCAAGTTGCCGAAATGCTGTTTCGCTGGTTCTCGGCGTTTCAGCAAGGCAGCTCGGGTATGGCGGTGCTTCTGCTTTCACAAGACGATGCGGGGGCCGAAAGAGCCGACGAACCGGCAGCAGATCGCGACCGCTTCTGGTCGGGCATACCCGTTTGGCCGGCAAGCGTCATGCACGCAACGGCTTACGCGGCAAATCACACGTTCGCCGTTCGCGCAGCGCTGTCGAGCATGGTGTTGTTGGAACAGGCGCCGCCCGCGGGTAGTTCGCAGGCGATTGGCGAGCTTGCAGCCTCGAGCTGGCAACCCGAGATGCGTCCTGTGCCCACTCATGCGCGGGACTGGGTGCGCGTAATAGATGGCCATCGATTATGGGACCTGATGCTCAGCGCGAAGGGAGCGTCTGCCGTTGCACTTGCGACAGGTTGGATCGTGGAGAACATTTTCTATTTGCGCGCGGCGGCACGTCACAACGCCAACGTAATCGCATCGTGTCCGGACCAGCGCATCAGGAACTGGATGGTGCACCACATGGAGGAGGAGCAGGGGCACGCGTCGATCCTGAGACGTCATTTGCCGGAAAGCATCAATTTGGAGGCTTGGCGCCCGCTCCCGACCACGACGGCTTTCGTTGGCGCACTGGTCGACGCGGCGCGGATCGACTGGAAAGCCTACTGCCTGGCTCAGATCTGTCTGCAAGGGTCCTTGCGGGATAACAGCGACGCATTCTACGAGGCAGTCGCGACGACTTCCGCGCAAGCCGCACGAATCATCGCCGGAATGCGCGACCACGACCACATCGATCGGGATTGTGGACACTGCGACGACGCCGAGGAACTTGCCACACTCCTCAGTCCCTACATTCTGGAACCGATGACGCTGGAGCATGGTGCGTTGATTGGACAACTAGCCTGGAGCTTCCTCGATGGAATCGCCGATCATTACGTGCACGAGGCCTCCATTGCCCAGCGAATCGGCTGGATCGGTTAGTCATCCCATGCTGCTCGATACGCTTCGATCACGTGAGCTGGACTCAGACGCGATGGCAGCGCTCGAGACGCTTCTGGACGATCGATCCGCACTTGAAAATCTGCTCCAGGCAACCAGAGACCCGCGCATGCCGGTCGCGATATGGCGCCAAACGCTTACCGCTGAACTGCTTGAGCTGAAAGCGTGGTCGTATCGCAAACTCATGGCGTGCAACGCCGCCGGAACGAACTGCGGCGACGATGGTCTGGTGTTTTCGCTGTTGCCCGGTTACGGATTTGCCTTGCACGTCATACGCCGCGCGCTGCCCTTCGCCTTTCTACGCATTCCGGTTATGTGCGCATTCAGCCGGGAGCATGTCATCTCGGGTGGTCGGGTCGTTACCGAGTTGGCGAGAGCTCTCGGGGTGGAGGGCAGACTCGGTCCGGCGCGAAGCGACGCAAGAACCCTGCTCGAACAATACCCGCTGCAGCGGATCGCGCTTGCAATCGTCACCGGGCGCCGCGAAACGGTTGTCAAAGTGCGCCACCTGCTGGGAGCGGAGCGCGTGCTCGGCTGCACGGGCCGCTGTGCAATCGAAATTCTCGAACGCTCCAGCCCGGATTCGACCGCAAGTTCAAGCGCGGGTCGCAGCTGTACGGCCATACGCGCCGCTTTCGTCAAGGAAGGCGCGCGCTGGCGCGGCAGAAAGACGTTGTGGGAGCCGTCCGTCGCGGTGCATCGGTTGCACCCGTCAATCATCCTCGACAGGACCGGTACGCTCGAGAGCGCCATCGAGGGCTACCGGTGCATTGAACCGAATCGCGCCCTGAATCTGCGCGGCTTTGCCGCTGATCCGCAGTTCGGCTGGCCCGGAGATTATCTGCTCGCGCTTTGACGCCGGATCCCGAGCCACGAGGGCTTCGTGAAGACCGGTGAAGTCGGCCGTGCTACCCCTTTGGCTCGCGGCGCCAAGGTCGGTTTTACGGTGTTGCGGGGGTATCGTCAATGTTCGCAGCTAAGCTCGTTCCCTGCGCATTCCTCTCCGCCAAGGCACCGAGGGATGGCATCAGGCCCCGGCTGAAAGACCGCCATTGCTTGATTTGATTCGATTGCGACGAGGCCCGGCCCACCCCGCCCATCCACGCGCGCGCACTGACCGGGATGCGGCCACTGCGATAACATCATGTAATCGCCGACCGCCCGAATGTGGCGGCCGCAATACGGAGGATTCTTTATGCCCGTGATCGGCTTCAGTCACTACAACCTGCGGGGCGATCGATGCACACTCGACGCGTTGCGCGATTTTTATGTCGACGTGATCGGGCTACGGGTCGGCGAACGCCCGCCGTTCGCGCATTTCGGCTATTGGTTGTACATCGGCCAGCAAGCGGTATTGCATCTGAGCGAAGCGCGCCCGAACGAAGTGCGCGAAGCGAACGTGACGGGCACGTTCGATCACGTCGCGTTCTCATGCACGGCGCGCGCCGAATTCGAGGCGCGCTTGCACGAGCGCGGCATCGCTTACCGGCGCTCGCATGTACCGCTTACGAACCAGCACCAGCTCTTCCTGGTCGATCCCGCCGGCAATGGCGTAGAGCTTAATTTCGCGGATGACGAATAAGGCAGCTGCACCAACTCAAACCAGCGAGCCCCGCTATCCGGGGTCTATGGGCAGGCTCGATCACGCGAGCCAACGGCGCGGGCCGCATTTGGCGGACGACGTGATCGACGGGTGGCAATATAGTACAAAACTATGTACAATTGGCTGTCCGCTCCCAAGTTCGAGGGCGGCCATTGCGTAGCAGACACGCCTCGCCTCGACAACTCGAGGCGCTGGGCAAAGTGAGAACAGAGATGAATATCCTGACTTTCAGTGAGGCGCGAGCCGGCTTTAAGCAGGCGCTGGACACGGTATGCCGAGATCATGAGCCGACCGTCATCACGCGGCAGCGCGGCGAGCACGTTGTTATGATTTCGCTGGACGATTACAACAGCATGCAGGAGACGTTGCACCTTCTGGGAACGCCAACGAATGCTGATCGACTGCGCCAGTCCATTGCCGAATTCAAGGCCGGCAAGACCTTGATAAGGGACTTGCCAAAAGATGTCGCAACAGAAGAAAGCAAAAAACAAGGCCGCAGCCGCAAGTAGCTGCAAGGTTGCTTGGAGCACGAACGGTTGGGACGACTACCTGTACTGGCAAAAGCACGACCGAGATATCGTCGAAGAGATCAACGGTCTGATCGAGGAAATTTGGCGTGACCCGTTCAGAGGTACAGGAAAACCCGAGCCCCTGAAGGGTGATCTCACAGGCTACTGGTCGAGGCGCATCACCAAAGTTGACCGTCTGGTGTACATCGTTCAAGACGGCATCATCCACGTGATGCAGTGCCGATTCCACTACTAATTTCGACACGACAAGGGCGGCGCAATGGCGTCCTTGTCGGTTCGATGCCGCAGACCCCGCAGCCTAAACCACCGAAACCCGCCCATCCGGCCCATACACGCCCGATGCATTATTCGCGGTCGCCCCACGCAAGATCGCCAGCGCCTTCTCGTTGTAATTCATGCGCACGCGAATCATGAGCCCATTGGTCATATTGGCGCGCCGGGCGCGGTCGACCACGTCCTGAAGCAGCTTCCATTGCTGGGCGAGCCGCGGCTCGTCCGCGCTCGCGAGCTGCATGCCGCGCTTACCGGCAGGCAGGCCAAGCGCCTTCAGCTGAGCGTCGCGCGCTTTCTCCAGCGACGCCAGCTTGTCGGTCAATTCGGTTTTCTTTTCGAGGATGGCAGGCAGCGTCTCGAGCGGTGACACAGCAGCGAGCGCTTTTTCCTCATAGACCAGCAGCGACGCAAACGCCTCGAGCGTCGCATGTTCTTCCGTCACGGTATTGAGCAGGGCGTCTTTCATCGGATTCGCCAAAATTCGCGCGTGAGCGCTCGTTCATCAGAATCGCCCCGCAACAATGCCGTGCTTGAACGGCCTCAGCCGCCGGACGATTGAGGTTTTTGCAACAAATTGCGCGCGGTTTCGAGGATGCCGTCCGCGATCTTGCCCGTATCGATCGACAGCGTGCCGTCCTTGATGGCCTGCTTGATCGATTCGACTTGCGCAACATCGATGTCGGCTGCGCCCGATGCCGCGAGCGAACGCAACTGGGACGAAAGGCCCGACAAGCTGACGCTCGCGTCGCCGCCGGCCGATGCGCCGGCCGCACCCGCGCCCGCCGTGCCGGCAGTATTGGCCGCCGGGGCCGAATCTCCCTGGCGCGCGTTTTGGACGCCGCCCTTGGGCGACGACACGCTGGAGTTGGTGGAGGAGTCGATTTTCACGATTGGCTTCCCAAGGTTCTCGATTTGAATGTGATATCGGCACACCCAAGTCGAACTTTAGCGCAATCGAGTCCGTCGCCTCCCCCGCCAACTGGTCTCCTTTCCCTTCAGTCCCGAGGCCGTAGGCGCTCCGGTCTGTCCCCGTTACATCTGAATTTCCACGGTGGAACCGTCCTTGACGATCCCCGAAATGATCTGGCCCCCCGCGGTCTTGACCCGCACTTGCTGTCCCGGCGACGCGTTGTTCATGACGGCGCCTTCGGACGAAATCGAGAATCCGGTGCCCACCGCGATCACCCTGACCGTCTGACCGATCGTCACGGAACTGGCGCTGCGCAGCATGTCCTCGCGCAGCGGCGAGCCCGCGCCGATCCGCGCGAGCGCGACGGCGCCGACGGCTTGCGAAGGATCGGTCACGATCGTACGCGGCAGGTTGGCGAGATCGCCTTCGCGCGTCATCAGGTCCGCGGGGGAGACCACCGCACCCGGTTCGATCTGCCGCGCGGCCAGATAGTAGGTGGCTTCGAGCGAAACGCGCGCTTGCAAATAGAGCGTCCACGGCCGTTCGCCGGCGCAGCGCACGCCCACCGTGGTGCGGCCCCACAGTCGCGCGCCCGGTGGCATGAACGGCACTAGCGTCGTGCACGAGGCGAGGCCGCGCGGGAAGGCGGGCGCGACGGTGATCGTGATCTTGCCCGGCAAGCCGGCCGATTGCTGCTGCAAAAACGTCAGCGCGGTGCGGCGAACGGATTCGCCGTCCTGCTGGCCGGCCGGCACGGCGGCGGCGACCGGTGTGGGTGCCGCGTTGGCCGCCGGGGCGGTGGTTTCGACAGTCCGTGCCGCAGTTTGTGCGGGTGTGCCGGTTTCGGCGAGCCTTGCGGCCTGCGAAGCGCCGTTCGTGGCCGCCGCGCTCGGCCCGCCCGCGCTGGCCGGCCGGTCGACCGGAATCGGCTGCGCGGCCCTGGTCGCGCGCGGCGAAGGCGTGACGACAACCGGGATTACCCGGGACGTGGCTTGCATGGCCGCCACATGCGGCAGCGCGCTGCGGGACGCGGGTTGAGCCGCGGCCTGTTCGCCGGGTCCTGGAATGGTGATTACGCCGGTCGTCGCGCCCGGCTGCATGGGGCGCTCGCCGGGACCGGGGATCGTAATCATGCCCCCCGGTGCGTCGCTACCGTTGCTGGTGGCGCTTAGGGTGCCGACGGCCGGGCCGGCCGGTGTTGCCGAACGCTCGCCGGGCCCTGGAATGTAAATCTGCGTGCCGCCCGTTGGCTGGGCGTGGGCCGCCGTTGCCAGGCCCAGGCACGTCACGACCGACGCCGCGAGCCCTAGAACGGCGCCGGCGAGCCGTGCTGAGCGCGGAACTGCGGTGGCGGCGAAAAGCGACATCGTGTGTTTCTCCATCGAACTTCGGACAGCCCTCGAAGCGCGGGCTCGTCATGACAACGAATTCTAGAAGCCCGCCCCATCGCGCAAACGTTGAATAGAGGCCTGCTTCCCCGGTTATTCGTCCGATTGGTACTTGAGTGCCGCCCATAAGATGCAGTCCATGCAAAAAGGTCTTGCCGGACGGCGCCCCAGGGCTCTCCGACAAGGCGAACCGCCTGACTCATTGCTTGGCAACGGAGAAACATTCGATGCTGGACAAACTCGATGCCGAATTCGCCTTCGGCCGTGAAGCGCTCGATGTGCGCGCTTATCGGCAGGAGCTGCTCTCGTCGAACATCGCGAACGCCGATACGCCCGGCTACCGGGCGCGCGACGTCGATTTCGCCTCGTCGCTGGCCGGCGCCCTGAAAAAAGCGGGTGCGCCTGGCACGAGCGCCACGGCGAGGGTGGCCGGCACTTCGAATGCGGCGCCGCTCGCCATGGCGCAACCGGCCGGTGTGACGAGCGGCATGGCGATGAACGCGACGGCGCCCGGCCATATGGCCGGCGAGGCGCGGCTCGTGGCCACGGGCGGCTCGAGCCAGGACTACGGTCAACTGAAATACCGCAATCCGACGCAGCCCGCGCTCGACGGCAACACCGTCGATCTCGACGCGGAGCGCGTGCAGTTCGCGGACAACTCGCTGCATTACGAATCGGGCATGACGGTTCTCACGCAGCAGATCAAGACGATGCTCGCGGCGATTACGTCGGGCGGCTGATGCCGCAAGCCCGACACTTCGCCGCAGCCAACGAATAAATCGCTACGGGGCATTAACAGGAAAGCAAGGAGGCCACGCCGTCATGTCATTGATGAACATCTTCACGGTTGCCGGTTCGGCGCTCTCGGCACAGTCCGAGCGGCTCAACGTAACCGCGTCGAACCTCGCCAACGCGGATAGCACGACGGGCCCGGACGGCCAGCCGTACCGCGCGAAACAGGTCGTTTTCCAGGTCAAGCCGGTGGGCGGCGCGCACACGGCGTCGGGCCAGCAGATCGGCGGCGTCCAGGTGAGCAACGTCATCGACGATCCCACGCCGATGAAGACCACCTACGACCCGAGCAACCCCTCGGCGGACGAGAACGGCTACGTCACGCGTCCGAATGTCGATCCGGTCCAGGAAATGGTCAACATGATCTCGGCATCGCGCTCGTATCAGGCCAACGTCGAGACGTTGAACACGGCCAAGAACCTGATGCTGAAAACACTCACGATCGGCACCTGAGGAGAAACTTCGTGACTTCATCCAGTACGACCATCGCCTCCGGCGGCACGGTCTCGCAGTCGCTGCTCGACACGATGAA
>Ga0068855_100007991_pt1 | contig 12778 bp, 7 predicted proteins | sample KBSCornC52_FD_66592 | JGI IMG/M metagenome (GOLD analysis project Ga0068855, IMG submission 66592) | Corn rhizosphere microbial communities from Kellogg Biological Station, Michigan, USA - KBS Corn C5-2 | ecosystem: Host-associated > Plants > Roots > Rhizosphere > Soil ...
TCGCCCAGCGTCGGCGAGCGCCAGCGGATCAGCGCCTCGAGGCCGACGATGTCGCCGTCCTGCGTGACCTTGGGTTGATAGACCAGGCGCAGTTCGTTTTCACGCAGCGCCATCACGATCGACTGCTCGATACTCAGGCGCCGCCGGATCAGCGCGGCTGCTTCGTCGTCGAAGACGGTGATGTCCTGGGTGCCGGAGCGGCGTGCCGAATCCAACGCCAGTTTGCCGCGCTGGATCAACTCGTCGCCGCCGGTTTCGCCCGGCCGCGAGAAGGCCATTGCCATCGACACCTGCACCGGATGACGCTCGCCGCCGACCAGCAATTCTAGCGGCAGGCTGCGCCGGATGTGCTCGATCTGGGGGATGGCGTCGCGACTGGCGTGACTGGTCTCGACCGTGAAACAGAACACCACGCTGCGCAGCCTTGCGATCAGGCTGCCGTCCGGCAGCAGCCGGCGCAGCGCATCGGCGAAGGCCACGATCAGCGCATCGCCGGCGGCGCTGCCATGGGCGTCGTTGACGTACTTGATGCTGTCGAGACGAATCACTACCAGCGCCAGCTGGCGGCGCGGCGACATGGTGCGCATGTACTCTTCGAGTTGCCGGTGCAGCAGATCGCGGTTGGGCAGCTGGGTGAGCTGGTCGTGATTACTGAGGAAAGTTTCGCGCTCCTTGCTGCGGTCGAGCGCTTCTTCGATGCGGCGCTGCTGCGAAATGTCGCGCAGCAGAACGATGTAGTGCCGCTCGGCGGTAGTCGAGATATTTTCTATCGCGATCAGGCGGCCGTCTTTGGTGGCGTATTCCTGACCACGCTTGAGCGCCAGGATGTCGGCGGCTTTCTCTGCGTTGCTGCGGCATTTGTGTTCAAGCAGTTCGAACAGGTTGGCTTCCCGGCCGCCTTGCGCGGATTTCCCGGGATCCCGGCCGATCAGATTGTCGGCCAGCGTGTTGGCCTTGAGGATGCGCGCCTGGGCGTCGCACAGCACGATCGCGCCACCGGCGTTTTCAAAGATTTCCTGGTACTGCGCATGGCTGCTTTCAAGCTCGCTGCTGGCCGCACGATGTCGACGAATCGAGGCATCCAGCGCATGCAACAGGCGGAATACGCTGAGCGGCACGCAGATGTTGAAGAACAGGAACAGCAGCGATTGAATGTAGGCGTGCGCATTGGCCAGCGGCGCAGCGAGTCCCGGATAGACCGGCAATGGCTCATTGCGCAGCAGTAGCATGAACGGGAAGACGTTGATCGTCATCAGCACCAGCGCCAGGCGCGAACCGAAGAAGATGCGGCCGATCAGCGGCGCCGTGTAGACGAACATGATGCCGTACTTGGCGATGTCGGAGTCGTTGATGAAATACACCATGCAGAATGAAGCCGCATAAACCGTCGCGATCAGGATCGCGCTGCCGATCACGGGACGTCGTATCGATGCCAGCACGCCCAACATCAGCGCGATGAAAAATCCGACCACGACGGCGATGATGTAGTACGCGCCGACCTTGAACGCGTCGATGGCGCTGAGCAGGCCGATGCCGAGTTCCAGCAACAGGCCGGACACCAGAATGATGCGCAGCGCGCTCTCTTTCCAGACCGTGTTTTCCGCCGCACTCAAGGCGTTTTCTTTAAGCAGTAGCCACTGGAACATTGTATTTTTTCTTCGTGTAGGTGTGGTCATGTGGAGCACGCGGAAGCACTTGCGTCGGACGCATGGCTCCCGTTACTGCCGTCGGGCACTGGCTCCTGCTGCGCTTACCTTGGCGAATGGCTGAGGGGTGGCATGCCATCGTGATCGCGGGCGGCAGCAGCGCAAGGATAGTGCGCGCGTTGCCGGCGTCATCGGGTTGCCCGGTCGAACCCGGTTGGAAATTCGCTCTGATTGAAACCCCGTTAGTTACTAACAAACTCTAGTCCAATTTCGCATAGTCTCACAAACAATTTCCATTAGGCAATGATAATTCACATGAGGCGATACGCTTGTCTCATTATCGACTCGCATAGAGGGACGTGAAAGTAATTGAAAATCGGGAGGAAAATCGCTCGCTGTATGGCATTGACGGGGATACACAGTCTGAACGCGAGATGACGTGCGTGATTGTAGACTCGCATTCCTGACAGATACATTACGCGCGGTTCGGACTATAAACATAAAAAAGCCCGCGACGGACGTCACGGGCTTTTTTGGCTTGCCGGTCGGGAAACTGCGGCACTTCCTTCCCGGCCCGCGTTGTAGTCGCGATGTCAGCGTCAGCGCCGCAGCTTGAACACGCTGACCACCTGCGCCAGCTTGCCGGCTTGCTCCTGCAGCGACTGTGCGGCGGCGGCGGCCTGCTCCACCAGAGCGGCGTTCTGCTGCGTCACTTCGTCCATCTGCGTAATGGCGCGATTGACTTCTTCGATGCCGGTGCTCTGTTCAGTGCTGGCCGCGCTGATCTCGCCGACGATGTCGGTGACGCGACGCACGCTGGCGACCACTTCGCTCATGGTGACACCGGCCTGCTCGACCAGCTTGCTGCCCGAGCCGACCTTTTCCACCGAGTCGTCGATCAGCACTTTGATCTCCTTGGCCGCTGCGGCGGAGCGTTGCGCGAGGCTGCGCACTTCGCTCGCCACCACCGCGAAGCCCCGGCCCTGTTCACCGGCGCGGGCGGCTTCCACCGCAGCGTTCAGCGCCAGGATGTTGGTCTGGAAGGCGATGCCGTCGATCACGCTGATGATGTCGACGATCTTGCGCGAGGATTCGTTGATCGAGCCCATGGTGTCGACCACTTTCCCGACCACCGCGCCACCCTGTTGCGCGACTTCCGATGCCGATACCGCCAGCTGGTTGGCCTGGCGTGCGTTGTCGGCATTCTGCTTGACGGTCGAGGTCAGTTCTTCCATGGCCGAAGCGGTCTCTTCCAGCGAGCCTGCCTGTTGCTCGGTGCGGCTGGACAAATCGAGGTTGCCGCTGGCGATTTCGGTCGATGCGGTGGCGATGGTGTCGGTGCCGGTGCGCACTTCACCGACGATGCGCAGCAGGCTGTCGTTCATTGCCTTGAGCGAATGCATGAGCTGGCCGGTTTCATCGTTGCTGTCGGAGCGGATGTCGGCGCCGAGGTCGCCTTCGGACACGCGCTGGGCAATGTCGACGGCTTTGGTAAGCGGCACGGAGACAATGCGCGCGACCCATACCGCGAGCGCCATCGCGGTCACAACAATCGCAATCAGCAGACCAAGAATCCAATTGCGCGCTTCATTGAACGTGCGATCGGCACCTGTGCTGGAACGTTCGGTACCGTCGTCATTGATCTTGACCAGGCCGCCCAATTGCTCGACCGCCTGACGGAACAGCTTGTTCGACTCGCCCTTGAATTGCAGACGCGCTTCATCCTTCTGGTTGGCGCGCGACAGCTCCATGATCTTCTTGTTTTCGGCAAGATACTTTTGCATGGTCTGTTGGAATTGCGGATAGAGCACTTTCTCTTCCGGTTCGGAGACCATCTGCTCATATGACGTCATGTCCTTGCGGATGATTTCCATGCGCGTCTTCATTGCTTTTTCGGCGTCGTCATAATCTTTTTCCTCCGTCGCCAGGATGTGCTGCAACTCCGAAATGCGGAAGCGCGCCATCGAGGCCTGCAACTGCAAACCGACCTTGATGCTCGGCATCCAGTTGGTGGCGATATCGGTCGAGGCCCGGTTGACCTTGATCAGTTCGACGATCGAGAAGGCACCCAATCCCGCGGTCAGGGTGATGACGGCCAGGAACGACAGGACCAGTTTTTTTGCGATTTTGAGGTTGTAGAACCAGCGCATATGATTGCCTCGGACGGAGATGGTGAAAATGGTGCGCAGCGGAAAGGACGCGCAAAGATGACGTCGTCAATGACGGCATCGTCCCATGATGGTACGCACGCAACCGCCCTCTTCATCGCTGAAGAAGGCGGTTGTTTACCATTCATTTTTGCGGGAAGTGTGCTCGCAAGGGCCGTGCTTGCTGGCCTGCAAGGCGATTCAGAATTGGCAGCGCAGCATTTTCACACGGCAATGTGATCGGATGATGACGTCGTGCAAGAGGCCGGCGACGTCTTACGTCAGACGCCGTAGATGCGGAAGAACGCGTCAAGCGAGCGTTCGACCGACTCCTTGATCTTGGCCGGCGGCATCGAAGTGATCACGCCGAGGATGCGGCCCTCGGCCCATTCCGCCTCGACCAGCACGCGAAACTGGATCGCTGTCAGCCACGGGTCAGCTTCGCGCAACTCGCCGCGATCCATGGCGCGTTTCATGAACTCGGAAATCACCAGCCAGCCGCGCTTGGGTCCGTTCTCGTAATACATGCAGCCGAGATCGGAGCGCTCGGCGTTGTAATACAGCAGACGGCGCACCGCAATCACTTCCGGCGACAAGACCAGGTGCAGGTATTTGTTGGCAAACAGGCGCAGCGTGTCGCGCATGTCGGCAGTGCCGTCATCCTGGATCAGGATGGCGAAGAGCGACTCGAACTGCATGCCGGCCTGCTGCTTCATGACCTGCAGGAAGATCTCTTCCTTGGAAGAAAAATAGTTGTACAGCGTCGCCTTCGAACCGCCCAGGCGCGCCGAAATTTCCGCCATGGAGGCGCGATCGAATCCGATCTCGTTAAATATTTCCGCCGCGACATCGATGATCGATTGCCGCCGCTCTTCACTCTTCTTGCGCATGTAATTTCTTTGTCATTGCGGCGAAACCCTTTTCCTGACTGGCTTCGCCTGATTTTCCCCGGGCTGTTGCTTTTTTGTGCGCTTGCAGCATTTACGCAGTTTGCCGTGTGCCATTTTCCTCTAGTTTTGCTTGACGCTCTTTAAAAGTCAATACTATACTGAACTGTACAGTTTACTTATGAGTGGATTTCGATCATGCAAGTTCCATCTATTTCAGGGAATCAAAGCGCATCCCATCCCCTGCCCCAGCTTGCGGCGCTGGCCGTCGCGGCTTTGACGCTGGCCGGCTGCGCGCAGTTTTCCGACCTCGGTCCGCGCGCCGAACCCAAGGCCATCGACGCCTATCAATCTTCACAATCGCTGAACGCTGCTGCCGGCGAGGTTGCCTGGCCCGACGACAACTGGTGGACCGCCTACGGCGACAAGCAGCTCAACACGCTGATGGGCGAAGCGCTGCGCGGCGCACCGTCGATGGCGGTGGCGCGTGCGCGTTTGCTGAAAGCCGAAGGCGTGGCGCAGCAGCAAGGTGCGGCGCTGCTGCCGCAAGTCAGCGGCAACGCCTCGCTCGATCACATGAAGCAGAGCTACAACAACGGCGTGCCGCCCGACTTCGTGCCGCGCGGCTATAACAACGAAGCGCGCGTCACGCTCGACTTCAGCTACGAAATCGACTTCTGGGGCAAGAACCGCGCAGCGCTGGCGGCCGCCACTTCCGAACTCGAAGCGGCGCGCGCCGACGCTGCGCAAGCGCGCATCACGCTGGCGACCTCGATCGCCGCCGGCTACGCCGAACTGGAGCGCCTGTTCAGCCAGCGCGACACCTCGCAGGCGGCATTGCAGGTGCGCCAGGAAACCGAGAATTTATTCGTGCAGCGCCGCCTCAACGGCCTCGAAACCGAAGGCAGCGTCAAGCAAGTGGTGGCGCGCCGCGCGATGGCTGAAGCCGACCTGCTGGCGGTAGACGAATCGATCGCCCTGCAACGCAACAAGCTGGCCGCATTGGCCGGCGCCGGTCCGGATCGCGGCCTGCAACTGGCGCGTCCGGTGATCGACATGTCCAAACCGTTCAACCTGCCGCAGGAGATACCCGCCAACCTGCTGGGCCGCCGTCCCGACATCGTCGCCGCACGCCTGCGCGCCGAAGCCGCCGCCAAGCAGATCAAGGTGGCGCGCGCGCAGTTCTATCCGAACGTCAACCTGAGCGCCTACTTCGGCTTCCAGTCGCTGGGCACCAATCTGCTGACGCAGTCCGGTTCCAGCATCGGCAGTTTCGGACCGGCGATTTCGTTGCCGATCTTCGAAGGCGGTCGTCTGCGCGGCCAGTTCCGTTCGGCCAGCGCCAGCTATGACGAAGCCGTCGCCAACTACGACAGCGCCGTCACGCAAGCCTTGCAGGATGTGGCCGACGTCGCCGTCAGCGAACGCGCCTTGAGCGGCCGCCTGGACCGCACCGAAGCAGCTGCGGACGCCGCCCGGGATGCTTACCGCATCGTGCGCAACCGCTACGAAGGCGGCCTCACCAATTACCTCGATGTGCTTAACGCGCAAGACACGCTGCTGACCAACCTGCGCGAGTTGTCGACCTTGCGCTCGCGCCTGTTCGCCCTCGACGTGTCGATGGTCCGCGCGCTCGGCGGCGGCTACCAGCACGCCAGCTGAACGCGCGCCGCACCAGCATCGACTTCATACAGACAATATATCCACGAAGGAAAACGCCATGTCGCACAGTGATTCTCAAGCCATTCAAACTATCTCCACGACCGATAACGCTCCCGGCAATGCGTCCGGCAAGCGCAAGAAACTGTTCACCATTTTCGCCGGCGTGGTCGCCGTGGTCGCGATTGGTTACGGCACCTACTGGTACTTCATCGGTTCGCGTTACGTGACCACCGACAACGCCTACACCGCCGTGGAAATCTCGCAGGTCACGCCGGCCGTCAACGGCATCGTGTCCGAAGTCAAAGTAGTCGATACGCAATACGTACACCAGGGCGACGTGCTGGTCGTGATCGACAGCCGCGACGCAACACTGGCGCTGGCGCAGGCCGAAGCCGACCTGGGTCGCGCCGAACGCCGCGTGCAAAGCTACTTCGCCAACGACACCGGTTTCGTCGCGCAAGTGCAGGCGCGTGAAGCCGAACAGAAGCGCTCCGCCGCGCAGCTGCTGTCGGCGCAAGCCGACCTGCAACGCGCCGAGCTCGACCTGCGTCGCCGCGAAGCGCTGGAGAAATCCGGCTCGGTCTCGGGTGAAGAACTGACCAACGCACGCACCACCGTGCTGACCATGCAGGCCAACCTGAAAGCCGCCGAAGCCGGCCGCATCCAGGCCGACGCCAATCGCAACGCCACCGTCGGCGCACAGAAGGCCAGCACCGTGCTGACCGCCAACACCACCGTCGACACCAATCCGGAAGTCACGCTGGCGCGCGCCAAGCGCGACCAGGCCAAGCTGGATCTGGAGCGCACCGTGTTGCGTGCGCCGGTGGAAGGCGTGATCGCCCGTCGCCAGGTGCAGGTCGGCCAGCGCGTCCAGGCCGGCACCGCCTTGCTGTCGGTGGTGCCGACCCGCTCCATGCACGTCGATGCCAACTTCAAGGAAGGCCAGCTGTCGCAAGTGCACCTGGGCCAGCCGGTGACGATGAAGGCCGACATCTACGGCAGCGCCGTTGAATATCACGGCACCGTGGTCGGCGTGGCCGGCGGCACCGGCTCCGCGTTCGCTGTGATCCCGGCGCAAAACGCCACCGGCAACTGGATCAAGGTAGTGCAACGCCTGCCGGTGCGCATCTCGATCGACCGCAAGGAACTGGCCGAGAAACCGCTGAGCGTGGGCTTGTCGATGGACGTCTCGATCGACACGCGCGGCAAGAGCGGTAGTGGCTCAGAAAACACGGCGATGAACTCCTCCGCTGCAAAGTCCCCGACTCTGTAATCAGGCGGCAACCATGTCATCCCATTTTTCCGATGCATCACTGAAGCCGCTTGAGGGCGCGCAGCTGATCGGCGCTGGCCTGTTGCTGGCCGCCGCCAACTTCATCGCCGTGCTCGACACCACCATCGCCAACGTGTCCGTGTCGACCATTTCGGGCGCGCTGGGCGCGTCGTCGAGCCAGGGCACCTATGTCATTACCTCGTATGCGGTAGCCGAGGCGATCACGGTGCCGCTGACCGGCTGGCTGGCCAACCGCTTCGGCACGGTGCGCGTGTTCATCACCTCGATGATCCTGTTCGGCGTGTTCTCGGCGCTGTGCGGCATGGCCAATTCGCTGGGCATGCTGATCGCCTTCCGCGTATTGCAGGGTCTGGCCGGCGGTCCGTTGATGCCGCTGTCGCAAACCCTGCTGCTGCGCATTTTCCCCAAGGAGAAAGCGGCGGCGGCGGTCGGCCTGTGGGCCATGACCACGCTGATTGCACCGATCGCCGGCCCGATCCTGGGCGGCGTGCTGTGCGACCAGTACAGCTGGCCTTACATCTTCTTCATCAACGTGCCGGTGGCGCTGATCTGCGGCTACATGGGCTGGAAGATGCTCAAGCGCTATGAGTCGCCGCTGCTGAAACTGCCGATCGACAAGATCGGCCTGATCCTCATGATCGTCTGGGTCGCCGCGCTGCAACTCATGCTCGACGAAGGCAAAGAGAAAGACTGGTTCGCCTCCACCGAAATCGTGGTGCTGGCGCTGGTCGCGGCGGCCGGCTTCATCGCCTTCCTGATCTGGGAGCTGACCGAACGCAATCCGATTGTCGACCTGCGTGTGTTCCGCCATCGCGGCTATACCGCCAGCGTCACCACGATCTGCCTCGCGTTCGGGGCGTTCTTCGGCGCCACCGTGCTCACGCCCTTATGGCTGCAGGGTTACATGGGCTACACCGCCACGCACTCGGGCGAGACCACCGCGCTGACCGGCATCCTGGCGGTGCTGACGGCGCCGTTCGTGGCCAAGCTGTCGACCAAGGTCGATCCGCGCAAGCTGGTGTTCATCGGCGTGATGTGGCTGGGCGCGGTGACGCTATTCCGCAGCTTCAACACCACCGACATGAGCAACTTCCAGATCGGCTGGCCGCTGCTGATGCTGGGCATCGGTCTGCCGCTGTTCTTCGTGCCGCTGACCGGTCTCGCCCTGAGCAGCGTGGAAGAATCGGAGACCGCATCGGCGGCCGGCCTGATGAGCTTCTGCCGCACCATGTCGGGCGCGATCGCCACCTCGCTGGTCAACACCAGCTGGGAGAACAAGTCGATCTACTACCATGCGGAACTGGCCGGCCTGGTCGATCAGTTCGGCGATACGGTCAATTCGCTGACGCAGGCCGGCATGTCGCTCGACCAGTCGCGCGCCAACATGGAACAGATGCTGCAGTCGCAGAGCATCATGCTGTCGACCAATCACATCTTCATGATGGCGGCGATCTCGTTCGGCCTGGCGGCCGCGGCAGTATGGTTTGCGCCGAAGCCGACTCGGGTGGCGGATACCTCGGCGGCGCATTGATTGTGATGTAGTCGCAGCATGAAAAAACGGGGCCGCGGCCCCGTTTTTTTGCGTCGTTTTTTCTTGTTCGGCTACTTTTGCGCGACCTGCGCATCCGGCCAGTCGCCTCCCAATGCCTTGATCAGGAACACCGATGTCAGCATGCGCTGGCCCAGCAGCTGCGCCGCCTGGCGTTCGCTGTTGAGCAGCGACTGCTGCGCCGAAATCACGTCGAGGTAAGTCGATACGCCGCCTTCATAGCGGCTATTCGCGAGATCAAGCACACGCCGAGCGCTGACGATGGCCGCCTGCGCTTGCGTGTAGGCGCGGTCCAGCGCGGCGACGCCGGTGATGCCGTCTTCCACTTCCTGCATCGCGGTCAGCACCACGCGCCGATAGGAAGCCACCGATGCTGCATAGCCGCCCTTGGCGAAGTCGACGTTGGCGCTGATGCGGCCGCCGTCGAACAGGGTCTGCGCCAGCGACACGCCGAGCGACCACACCACGCTGGGCGCATTGAACAAGGTGTCGATGTTGCGGCTGTCGACACCGTACGACGGCGCCAGCATGATGCTCGGATAGAACGCCGCCTTGGCCACGCCGATCTGTGCATTGGCGGCGGCCATCGCGCGTTCGGCCGAGGCGATGTCGGGACGGCGTTCCAGCAGATCGGACGGCACGCCCAGCGGCACCGCCGGCGGCGTCATCGGCACCAGTTCCGGCGCCAGCGAAAACAGCGGCGCCGGTGTGCCGACCAGGGTGGCGATGGCGTGTTCGTATTGCGCGCGTGATTTGCGCAGAACATCGACCTGGGTCAACGTGGTGTCGAGCAGCGCCTGCTGCTGGGCGACGTCGAGGCCGGAAGTCGCGCCCAAATCATGGCGCGAAGTCGCCAGTTCCAGCGCCTTGCGTTGCAGCGCGATCGAGCGCGACAGCACGTCGAGTTCGACGTCCAGTTCGCGCAGGTTGAAATAGTTGCCGGCCAGGTCGGCGCTCAGCAGCAGCCGCGTATTCTCGAAATCGGCGGCCGATTGTTGCGATGACGCGCGCGCACCTTCGACGTTGCGCTGCACGCGACCGGCCAGGTCGACTTCATAGTTGACGTTCAGGCCCAGCGCAAAATCGTTCTGCACCGTGGCAAAGTTGGGCGAGTTGTAATTGGTCAGCGGGCGATTGCCGGCGATACGCAGACGCGATGCGCGCGTGCTGACGCCGACTTGCGGATACATGCCGGCAGAGGCGACGTTGGCCGACGCGCGCGCCTGCGTCAGACGGGCGGCGGCGATGGCGAGGGTCTGGTTGCCGTCGATCGCCTGCTGCTGCAAGGCGTTCAGCTTGGCGTCACCGAAACGTTCCCACCAGGGACCTTTGGCTTGCTCATCAGCCGGTGTGCCTTGCCGCCACGGCGCATCGAGCTGCCAGGTCACCGGCATGTCGACGTCGGGCTTGCGGTAGTCGGGACCGACGGCGCAACCGGCCAGCGCAGCAGCGATGCCCGCGGCAATAACAATCGAGCGCAGGCGCAGCATCACGACTTGGCCTTTTCTGCAGCGGGCTTATTGTCTTTATCCTTGTCCTTGTCCTTCGATGCGGCAGTTTCAGCGGCGACCGACACTTCATCGCCTTCGGCCACGGAATCCGACGGATTGAGGATCAGGCGTTCGTCGCCGTTGATGCCTTCCAGCACCTCGACGGTCTGGCCAAAATTGCGGCCGAGCTGTACGCGCTTGAGACGGATCTTGTTGTTGGCGTCGACCGACGCCACCATCGAACCGTCACGGCGGAACAGCAGGACATCGGTGGAGACCACCAGCGCGCCGCTCGGCTTGAGCGGCAGGGCCACCTGCACGAATGCACCCGGCATCAGCGCGCCGTCCGGATTGGGCAGCGACACCTCGACCTGCATGGTGCGCGTGGTGGTGTCGATCGAGGCGGCGGTGCGCGCCACCTTGCCGTCGAACTTCTGGCCGCGCAATTCGGCTTGCGTGACGACCACTTTCTGGCCCTGCTTGATCAGGTTGGAATACGACTGCGGCACGTTGATGTAGACGCGCAGCGGATCGGTCTGCGACAGCAGGAACAGTGCGCGTGCAGCACCGCCGCCTGCGCCCGGATCAACCAGATCGCCGACGTCGACGTTGCGGCGCGTGATCACGCCGGCGAAAGGTGCGACGATGCGCTTGAAGCCTTCCACCTGGCGCAGGCGCTCGACGTTGGCGTCGGCGGCGGCGAGGTTGGAACGCGCTTGCGAATAACCGCTGCGGCGTTCATCAAGTTCTTGCTGCGAGACGGCATCCTTCTTGCGCAGCGCTTCCCAACGATCGACGGTACTCTTGGCCAGTTCGAGGCTGGAAGCGGTCTGCTGGCGCGCGGCTACGGCCTGTGACAGTTGCTGGTCGATTTCCGGCGTGTCGAGTTCAGCCAGCAGCTCGCCCTTTTCGACGCGGGCGCCGATGTCCTTGTGCCAGCGTTTCAGGTAACCGCCGGCGCGCGCCGAAATCGGCGACTGCACGTAGCCTTGCAAGGTGCCGGGCAACGACAGCGTCTGGGTCGCGTCGCTGCTCTTGGCGACGGCGGTCTTGACGTATTGCTTGGCGCGCTCGGCGGTGCCGGCCTCCAGTTCACGTGCGTTGAACACGCGGCTGATCACGGTGCGCGCGGCGCCGACGGCCAGCAGCACCAGAATGATGATGACGATGATGCGGGTGCGGCGCACGATCTGCCGGCGCTTCAACAGCTCTCCAGCCTCGCCCGGGTCGAGGGGATGGATGCCGAGTTGGGAATGACGTTCTTGCGACATTGCTTCAAATCTCCTGTTACGGCTGCTGAGGCTGAGGCGGCTGGTCGGCCGGTCCGTGCCCGTGTTGCTGGCGCGCTTCTTTGCGGCGCGCCAGTCGTTGGTGAACGCCCGCGAAAACCACGGGAACGAAGAATAAAGTAGAAATGGTGGCGAAGATCAGGCCGCCGATCACGGCGCGTCCGAGCGGCGCATTCTGTTCTGCACCTTCGCCCAGGCCGAGCGCCATCGGAATCATGCCGATGATCATCGCCAGCGCCGTCATCAGCACTGGCCGGATGCGCGTGGCGCCGGACTCGAGCGCGGCGGCCAGCGGCGTGGCGCCCTCTTCGCGGCGCTGGCGTGCGAACGAGACGATCAGAATACTGTTGGCGGTCGCCACCCCCATGGTCATGATGGCCCCGGTCAACGCCGGCACCGACAAGGTGGTGCCGGTGATGAACAGCATCCAGGCGATGCCGGCCAGCGCGGCGGGCAAGGCGGCGATGATGATCGCCGCATCGATCCACGACTGGAAGTTCACCACCACCAGCAGGTACACCAGCACGATCGCCATCGCCAGGCCGACACCCAGGCCGATGAACGACGACTGCATGGTCTGCACCTGGCCGCGCACGGCGATCTGGCTGCCGCGCGGCAGTTTCGGACGCATTTCCGCGACCAGCTTCTCGACCTTGCCGGCGACGCTGGCCAGGTCGGTGCCCTGCACGCTGACGTAGACGTCAATGGCCGGCAGGATGTTGTAGCGCGAGGAAATCGCCTGCTGGCGGGCCGGCTTCACGTCCACCAGGTTGCCCAGCAATTGCGTGTTGGTCGGTGCGCCGGTCGCGGTGGC
>Ga0068855_100007993_pt1 | contig 12777 bp, 10 predicted proteins | sample KBSCornC52_FD_66592 | JGI IMG/M metagenome (GOLD analysis project Ga0068855, IMG submission 66592) | Corn rhizosphere microbial communities from Kellogg Biological Station, Michigan, USA - KBS Corn C5-2 | ecosystem: Host-associated > Plants > Roots > Rhizosphere > Soil ...
GTGAGATCTGTGCGGGAAAGATGGGGATTGAGCCTGACGGTCGGGATTCTGGTTGCGGGTATTGCGATCGGTTTGAGAGCGCAGAGTGATGATGTGCGCAAGAAAAAGCAAGAGCCGCCGGATCCGCTATTGTCGCCGCGACCTGCGTCGAAACCACAGGGTCTGCTGATTACGCAGGCGAAGATCAAGCTGGATGTGATGGTGAATGACGCGGAGGGGAAGCCGGTGCTGGGGCTCGAACCATGGGAGTTCAAGATTTTGGACAATGGGCAGCCGCGGAAGGTGGTTTCGTTTCGCAGGTTTCACGGGGAGCATGCTAAGCCGGATCCACCGGTCGAGGTGGTGCTGGTGATCGACATGCTCAACTTGCCATTTCAGCATGTGGCGTATGTGCGAACGCAGGTGGATGCCTTTCTAAGACAGAACGGAGGACAGCTAAAGCACCCGGTGAGCGTGGCTGTGCTGACTGATGCAGGGTTACGTGTTCAGCCGCGGCCTTCGACGGATGGAAATGCAATAGCGAGCGTGGTGAGTGGGATCAAGGAGCACGTGAGCACGATCAATCCAGCGATGGGGGCCGAGGGATGGGTGGAGAGGTTTCAGCGGTCGGCGAGGGCGATGGACAACATCGCGCAGAATGAGTTGAAGAAGCCGGGACGGAAGCTGGTGATCTGGGTGGGACCGGGATGGCCGATGCTGAACAGGCCGTCGGATGGCTATACGGACAAACAGCAGCGGAGAAATTTCGATTCGATTGTGGAGCTGTCGGCCGCGTTACGAGAGGCGCGGATCACCATGTATAGCGTGACGCCGGTGATCGTGCTTCAAGGTGGTCCCAATCCGATGCTTTACCAGAGCTTCCTAAGCCCGGTTAGGACGGCTCACGATGCGGAGGCGGGGAATCTAGGGTTGAAGGTGCTGGTGACACAGACGGGCGGGAGAATTCTTGGCCCCGGCAACGATGTGGTTGCGCAGATCAATGCGTGTACCGAAGATGCGAATGCGTTCTACCAGGTGTCGTTTAGTCCACCGGCAGCGGAACATGCGAATGAGTATCACGATCTGAAGATCGTGGTGGACAGGCCAGGAGTGACAGTGCGGACGGTAACGGGGTATTACGATGAGCCAATCGCCCGGTAAGATTGGGGGGAGATCTGGTGTGGCGCACGGGGGCAAGAGCGGAACGCCATCTGGGCGCAGCGGTGGAGAAGTGTACCACTGGCGCGGAGGATACAGGGGATATCACGACAGCAGCCAGAGAAGCAGGGTAGAGTACCAGCAACGTTTCTTCCATCCATTGCAGAGAGTGACCTTTCCGATGCGCAAGCTGGGCTTGTCTTTCTTCCTTTTCTTTTCGTTTGTCCTGGTAGCATCTCACGCACAACAGAGCGATCCCGCAGCAGCGGAACAGGCTGCCCCAATGCAGCAACGGCCGATCTTTCTGGACGTCGTAGTGACTGACGGAGCGAATAAACCGGTTGCGGATCTGGAGCCGTTTGATTTCTCGGTTCTGGACGAGAGTCATCCACGGAAGGTGATGGGTTTCAGGCGCACGGATGGCGCGACTGGATCGAAGGTAGATCCGGCGGTTGAAGTGATCATCGTTCTGGATGCGGTGAATCTTCCCTACCAGCCAGTGACGCGGCTAAGGCTGGAGCTGGAGAAATTTCTACGTGCGAACGGCGGCCATCTCACTCAGCCAGTCTCAATTTATATCTTCGCGAGCGATGGGTTGCACGTGCAGCCGGCACCGTCAAAGGACGGGAATGCGCTAGCGAATCTGCTGGACGAATCGGGCGGTACGATGCGGGCGCGCGATATCACGGGAGGGGTGTATGCGCTGGAAGAGCAATACAAGGACTCGTATAAAGCGATCACGGGGATTGCGGAAAACATGTCGCACAAGCCAGGGAGAAAGGTTCTGATCTGGCTGGGATCAGGGTGGCCGTTGTTGAGTGAAAGATATTTCATTCAGACAGACGTGTCGCGCCAGACGTACTATCACCAGCTGGCCGCTTTGCAGAACAAGCTGCGGGAAGCACGAATGACGATTTACTGCCTGTACGGGACCGCGGGCTTGACGAACAGGTTGTACGAGAAATTTCTGGAGCCAGTGCGGGAGGCCCGGAAGATGGAGATCGGAAGCATGGGGCTTCAGGTGCTGGCATTGCACACGGGCGGACGCGTCCTCGGGCCGAGCAATGATGTGAAGGGATTGATGGATGCGTGCCTGGGAGAAATCGGAGAGTATTACACGCTGGCCCTGATACCTCCGCAAGCGGCAAAGCCCGATGAGTATCACGATCTGAAGGTGCAGGTGAATCGTCCGGGCGTGACAGTGCGGACGGTGGTGGGATATTACAACGAGCCGGTGAATCGAGCAACCGAATAGTTGCGGATTACTTTTCGGGCTTTCAAGCTGGCGGTGAACAAGGGAGAGATGAAGAGGTTGGCGGAAGAAAACACGTCGATAGAGGGGTCTTCATTCCGCGGCTAAAGCCGGGGTCATCTTCTAACTATCGCGTACTGACAAGAGATGGGCACAGCACGTACTCAGTAAGCGACGGATCAGCCACCATCTCCGTTCCGATCCAATGGATTTTTGGTCAGCACACTCAAACTTGGATCGTTGAGAAAGACGGCCAGTTCTACGAAACTCTCGTCAGCTTCTATCCCCACGACAATACCCTTGCCGTCACCCCCGATGATGCAAACATCGAACCGGCACTCTGCTTGAGGCCATGGGTGCTATGTCTCCCTTTCCGAGGTCCGTTCGTGCTTCGACTGCCATGCCTCCGGTCTGGTGGCCGGCGAGAGACTGGATCCATCGAAAACAACCCCGGCATCGCCTGCGGACGCTGTCATCAAGGTGCACTGCAGCATCTGACGGACGCCGCTCTGGACAACTTCAAAACAGGTCCCAAATCACTCAAGCGCCTCGACTCTCAGCAGATTTCGGCGTTCTGCGGCCAGTGCCACCGCACATTCGACAACGTGACCCGCGATCGCCTGCACGGCAACGGCACGGTCCGGTTTCAACCGTACCGGCTTGAACTAAGCAAGTGTTTCATCGGAAATGATCCTCGGATCAACTGCATTGCATGCCACAACCCGCATCAGCCCGCCGATCGGGTAGCTGCGCACTACGATGCGAAGTGTCTGGCCTGCCACAGCAAAACCCCAGACACCCTCAGCCGCACCCGCCCAAAGACTTGTCCAGTTTCACAATCGAATTGCACCAGCTGTCACATGCCGAAAACGGAGATCGCCGGAAATCACGCGCAGTTCACTGATCACTTCATTCGCCTGGTTAAGCCCGGCGAGGACTACCCCCAGTAGGGTGCATCGCTATGGCTCGATCCAGTCCAGCGCATACACGTCCTGTGTCCCGCGATCCCGCAACAGAAGCGCCGAGCCATCCGACGCAACCGAAACCGATCCGCCACCCAGACCAGTGAATACAAAGTTCCCGAGATCCGTAATCTTCTCCACCCTGCCATCCGCCACGCGAACACGCTGCACTGCTCCCGTGCCGGACAGATTCTTCATGTAGATGTACCGCCCGTCTTGCGACCAGTTCAGCCAGCTCAGCGTGCCCTTACCGATCTCCCGCCATTTCTGCGTCAGGAAATCAAACAGCATAAGGTGGCTCGAGTCACTCGTCATAGCGGCAAGAAAGCGCCCATCCGGTGACCATCGTGGCGAGAACATCCTTTCCGAACCAGGCACCGCCGACACATCACCGCTCTGCACATTCAGAATCTTGATGGCGGGCCCGCTCACTCTGTTAGCGTCGTTTGCGTCGCCGCCAAAAGCAATCCGCTTTCCATCCGCCGACCACGTCGGGTCCTGTTCGTTTTGATTGTCATTGGGCAGCAGTTCATGTGGAGATCCCCCCGCTGCAGGAATCTCGTACATCTTTCCAGGATGATTCGGGCCGCCAGGAAATTCGAAGAACAAGATTGTCTGTCCGTCCGGCGACCACCGAGGCAGCACCGGCTTCAACGGTGCAAAGGTCAGCTGCACACGATCCGTCCCATTCGCATCGCTCTTCCACAAATCGCCTTGGGGATACGAAACATACAGAACCTGCTTGCCGTCTCGGGATGCTTCCATCCAGTCCGCCGAAATCCCACCCATGAACAACGAAGGCTTACCAGTCTTCGCATCGAAACTGGTCAGTTCGCCCCGAAAGGTCATGCCTACGACAAACAGCTTCTTCCCGTCTCTGCTCGGCAACGGCGATTGCAGTTGCATTGGGCTCGAGGTCAATTGGACCGGCTTGGGTTGCTTTAAAAAGAGGCCCCTCCTGCTCGGCAAAGTCCAAATTTGTCCCTGCGATTGGAAAACGAAGTATTTTCCGCCCTGGGTCCATTCTCCGCAGCACTCGTTTCTCGTATTCGGCCAATCGGCAACCAGCGGCTGCGGACTCGAGCCCTTGGTCAGAACGCTCCACATTGTCCGCTCGCCGGCTACCACGTTTGATCCGCTCTGGGAGATCTCCTCCGTCTCGACCCGCACTTCGGTGTCATCAGGCGAAATCGCCACACCAGAAACAAAATTCTTCATGGTCGCGATCTTGCGAGCTTCCGACCCATCGGCGTTCGCAATGAAAACATCGGCCCCATTCGCAAACGCCATCAGCTTCCCGTCAGACGACCACGCTCCCGAATTTCCGGTTGCATCCCCCAGCCGACGTGGTGAATCGCCCAGAACGGGCAGGCTCCACAACGGACCGGTCGGTGGATACCCCGTTCCATCCACAATCAAAAACGAAGACCCGTCAGCCGACATACTCGCTGGCACCATGTACGGCCCGGGCATCGCGATCCTTGCCGGTTCCCCTCCTCCAACTGGAATCGCCGCCGTCTGCTCCCTGCCCGAATCGCCCATCGTGAGAAAAATTCGAGATCCGTCCGTCCCGATCAGGCTCTTTTGTACGCCATCGTGTGTCAGCTGAATGTAGTTCGCAACCTGCGGCTCCGCTACGGGCCTTAACCAAATCCAGGCTCCTACCCCTCCAACGATCAGGAGAACGAACAGCACGGCAGCGATTAATCGAGATCGCGAGCGCGCGCCCGGCTCCCGTGCAAATCTCTTGGTGGTCACAAATGTCGAATGTGTCGCATCCGAAAGCGATTCCAGCGCGAAACCCAGATCCGATGCCGATTGGAACCGCTGCTCGGGGTTTTTTTCGAGCCCGCGATGCAACACCTTCTCCAGAGCCACCGGAAGCTCCGGCTTCACATGCGCAAGTGCCGGCGGCTCCTCGTTCAGAATCGCACTCATAGCATCAATCGAGGTAGCCTTCTGAAACGCTCTCTGCCCTGTCAGCATTTCGTACAGCACCGCGGTGAACGTGAAAATATCTGATCGATGATCGGCAACACTCCCGCGCACTTGCTCGGGCGACATATACCCCATCGAGCCCATCATCATCCCGGGAATTGTTTCGACTTCTTGCGGCGCTTGCGACAGAGATGACGGGGCCTGCGTCAGCCTCGCCAGTCCGAAGTCCAGAATCTTTACCTGTCCGTCCTTGGTCAGAAACAAATTTTCCGGCTTCAAATCGCGATGGACAATTCCTTTCTCGTGTGCGGCCGCGAGCCCTTTCGCAATCTGTATCCCGTAGTCGATGACCTTCCGCAGCGGCAGTGCGCCCCGTTTCAATCTCTCCCGCAGCGTCTCGCCTTCCAGTAATTCTGAAACCAGGTAGGGCGCGTCCTCATACACACCCATTTGATGAACCGCCAGGATGTTCGGATGATTCAGCGCTGCTGCCGCTCTCGCTTCCTGCTCAAATCTCCGCAGCCGGTCAGGTTCGGGGCTGGAGAACCCGGGCAATACCTTGATCGCCACGTCGCGATTCAACCGCGTGTCTCGCGCGCGATACACCTCTCCCATTCCTCCCGCTCCAATCAGCGCGAGGACTTCATAGTGATCGATGAACTGGTGTTCCCCCAACGGCATCTTGCGCGATTATACGCCGCACCAATGACTGTAAGGAGTTGATGCTACAGACAATATGCTGTCGCAGGTTGATTACTCCTCTGCCTCTCCCACGGTCTCGTTCAGTTCTTTTTGCATTTCACACGCGGTATACTTTAGCGATTCCGGGTAATCATTGGTCGACGAGGTTCATCCCGATTCCAGCGAAGACGTACTCGCATCTTCGCTTCTTTAGGCGAGCCGTCCTCGGCATCTCAATCGCACCTGGACCCTCAAGTTCGTTGGGCGGGTGCCTTCACTCGAGGTAGACATTGCCCAAGATCCTCTCCCAGCCAGAAGCAAAGACGACAGGCATCAAGCCTTTGTGCGTGGATCTGGATGGCACCCTGATAAAGTCCGACACCCTCGTTGACTCTCTCTTGGTCCTGGCTCGTACGCACCCTCGAGTCCTTCTTCAGCTACCCGCCGCCTTGATGAGGGGCAAAGCCGCCTTTAAGGCCTCTGTAACCTCGCACGTCGAACTCGATGTCGCTCACCTGCCCTACAACCGAACAGTTCTTGAATTCCTGCAACAGGAACATGCGCGCGGCCGGGAACTTTATCTCGCTACCGGCGCCGACATCCGCCTTGCAGAGCGCGTCGCCGATCATCTAGGCCTATTCCAGGGCGTTCTCGGCAGCGATGGTGCCACAAATCTCACTGGCCCCAACAAACTCGCCATCCTCAACGGCCAGTTCGGACCAAACGGTTTTTCGTACATTGGCAACAGCTCTGCCGACCTGCCCCTGCTGAAGGCTGTAACAGAGACGATGCTGGCCAATCCCAGTGCTGCCCTGCGAAGCAGTATTCGCAAACACCGTATCGCTCCTTCGCACGTGTTCGAAGAACGCGCCAATCCTCTTCGCTCTCTCTTGAATGCATTCCGCCCGCACCAGTGGGCGAAAAACCTCCTTATATTCCTTCCCTTCCTCCTCGCGCACGACCGCTCCATTTCCGTTGTCGGCAAAGCATCGCTCGCGTTCTTCTGTTTCTGCTGCGTGGCCTCGGCCACATACATGGTTAATGATCTCCTCGATATCGAGGCTGATCGGCGAAGCCCTCGAAAACGGCTCCGTCCCTTTGCTTCCGGTGACCTCGCGCCGGCTAATGGCCTCGTTACTTCCGCCGCACTGCTCGTCATTGCTTCTGTGGCGGCGCGGGTGCTGCCTGTTCAATTCATGTTCTGGCTCATCTTGTACGTTGCCAGCACACTCGCTTACTCCCTCTATCTCAAGCAAATTGCGCTCGTCGACGTCCTGGTCCTCTCAGGCCTGTATACGCTTCGTTTACTCGCCGGCGGTGCCGCAACACACACTCTAATTTCCCACTGGCTTGCAGGTTTCGCGATCTTCCTTTTTCTCTCACTCGCATTTGTCAAACGTTTTGCCGAACTCGAAAGCATTCGTCTCGCCGGAAACCAACTGAAGAATGGCCGGGGATACCTGATGACCGACATCGAACAGATGCGCTCCTTCGGTACTGCCAGTGCCTTCGCCGCCATCGTCGTCTTCGCCAACTACATCAGCAGTGTCGACGTTGTCAGGCTCTACCACCACTCTCACTACCTCTGGCTGATTGTGCCCTGCATGATTCTCTGGCTCTGCCGTGTGTGGTTGCTCGCATCGCGTGCAGAGTTGAATGAGGATCCAGTTGCCTTCGCCCTCACTGATCCAGCGAGTCTGGTCATCGGCGCTGCCGTAGGCGCCATCGTGTTGATGGCGATCTAGATTGACAAGGACCAAAGCCTAGTCGTGTCGTCCAACATCAAAAACGGAACCTCCAGGCCGGTATTCGAGTCTTGGCGGCGCTATCCCGACCATCACGCGAATGTATTCAACCTGGGCTGACTCTCGGGAGACCGCCAGGAATCGTCGATGCCGATGAACTATGATGCCTTCATATTTGATTTTGCGCGAGACGGATCGGGCGAAGCTGGATGTCCGCCCAAGTAATGAGGCCGGTGAGACCGGCAAGAGTAGCCACTGCGTCGCACAAGGCCCGCAACTGATAGCCCGGCAAGCCTCTATCGCCACACCCGTAACGCCTGCCGGTCCCTCCCATTTCGCCTCTAGCTGAACAGGTCCTTCATCTTCTCCAGCAACCCGGGAGATGTCGGTTTGTTCTCCACCGACATCGATTTCCCGAGTTCCGCGATCAACTCGCGCTGTGCCTTGCTCAGCTTCTTCGGAATCTGCACCACGACCTTGGCAATCAGATCCCCGCGTCCCTTCTCGTTCAGATACGGAACGCCTTTCCCGCGCACCCGAATCTCTTTGCCGCTCTGAATACCTTCAGGCACCTTCAGCATCACGGGTCCATCGACTCCTTCAATCTCTATCTCCGCGCCCAGCGCCGCCTGAGGAAAGCTGATCGGAATCACGCAGTGCAGGTTCTGGCCCTCGCGATGGAAAAAGTCATGCGCCCTGATCGACAGCACAATATACAGATCGCCGCTTGGCCCGTTGCTCCGCCCGACATCGCCCTCACCGCCGTAACGGATCCGCGTTCCCTCTTCCACGCCCGCCGGCACCTTCACCGTGAGCTTGATCTCCTTCGTGATTCGCGTCTCACCACGGCACGTGTCGCAAGGGTCGCCGATGATGGATCCCCGCCCTCCGCACGCATTGCATGTCCGCGCCACGGAAAAGAATCCCTGCTGGTATCGAACCTGCCCGCGTCCCTGACATTGCGGACAAGTTGTCGGCCCACGGCCCGACTTGCTCCCCGTCCCCTTGCACGTCTCGCACGCCTCGAGCCGCCGGATGCGAATCTCCTTCTCCGTCCCGAACACCGCTTCCTGGAAGTCGATCGTGAGGTCATAGCGCAGATCGTCGCCCCGCATCTGCCGCGACGTTCTCTGTTGCCCGCCCATGTTGAACATTTCGCCGAACAGGTCGCCGAAAATGTCTCCCAAGTCGACCGCTCCGGAGAATCCTCCGAACCCGCCGGGACCTCCGCCGCCGCTCACTCCCGCATGACCGAACCGGTCGTATGCAGCGCGCTTGTCCGCGTCGCTAAGTACTTGGTACGCCTCGCTCGCTTCCTTGAACTTCTCTTCTGATGCGTGGTCTCCCGGATTCCGGTCGGGATGGTACTGCAGCGCAAGCTTGCGGTATGCGCTCTTGAGCTCCTGCTCACTGGCACCCCGCGACACACCCAGTACCTCGTAATAATCTGCTTTACTCACTCTGCTATTCAAACCTTTTTGTACCTTCTCTCAATACAGATGGGCATCGGGCACAAACGGACTCAGTCCCCTTTCTCGCAGGGGCCTCTGCCCGGGCCCATATACGTTCATTCACTCTTCTGTTTAGGGTTGGATACTACGCGCACCAGCGCCGGTCGCAGCAGCTTCTCCCGCAGCCGGTATCCCTTCCGAATCTCTTCCGCCACCTGCTGATCCGGAAGATCATCCCGCTCCACAGACCCCATCGCCTCGTGATGCCGCGGATCGAATTCATGGCCAACTGTCGCCACCGGCTGCACCTGGAACCCGCGCAGAATTTCTTCCATCTGCTTCACAATCAGTTCCACCCCTGCCTTCAACTGCTCCGTCGTCCCCGCCGATTTCAGCGCGAGTTCAAAATTGTCCAACACTGGCAAGAACTGCTCAACGACCGATCCCGTCGCGTAATCGCGGAAATCTGCTTTCTCCTTCTCCGCCCGCTTGCGCGCGTTCTCAAAGTCCGCCTGCATCCGCGCCAGCCTGTCGATCAGCCCATCGCGTTCCTTCTTCAGTTGCTCGTACTCCGCCTGAAGCTGATCGAGTTCACCCCGGCTTACCGGCGCACCCTCGTTTCTAACCTCTGCAGCAGGACTCCCGCCCGATTCTGCAACCGCGTGCTCCGGCGAAGCGCTTTCCGTCGCTTCCAAAGCTGTCAATTCTGATTCCTTCTCTGGCATATCTCTACGCATTCCCCACATGTTTCGCTTCTTATTCAATGATAAGTTCCTTTGCCGCTGCTCGCTCACAACCGGCGTGCACAGTTCCAACTTTTGACTCGACTATTACCCATGCTCAAAACGATTACGTTCACAAACCCATACCGGTCAGTGTCTTGGGTAGGCACCAACTCAATCGATCGTTCTCTCAGTTTTGGAATGGGCCTTTAGCCCCTGCGCATCGGTTCGTGTACTACTGCTCCGGTATCTCCAGAATCCGCTCCGACAGCCCCGCCACGTACCGCACTGCTTGGATCATCTCCTGGTATTGGATGCGGGTCGGTGCAATCACTGCCACGGTTCCGAGGCTCGAACCGCCGAGCCGCGTCGGCGCCCCAATCAGCACCAGGTCCTGCATCGCTGGAGAAGCTTCATCAAGCCCGACCACCACCCGCACTTCCTGCTGACTTCCATTTACATAAGCTGTAAGTAAATCCACGAGCCGCTGCTTGGCCTCCAGCGCCAGAAGCATTTGCCTCAATCTCTCCCGATCCGCCTCCGCCGCAATCAGGTTGGCCATGCCTTCCACATACAACACCTGCGCACCTTCACCGACACTCAGCGCGCCCTTCCGGCAAAGCTCCTCAACGGAGGCAAGCAGTTGATTGTAGGCCGCTTTCTCCTCGTCCATCCTCAGCGAAATCTCTGCCCGAATTCGCTCCATAGGCCAGCCGTGAAACGTCTCGTTCAGGTAACGCCCCGCCGTCTCCAGTTCCAGATGCGTCATCTCGCGATCCAGCACCAGCACGCGGTCCAGAACCGCCCCTGCCCGCGTCACTAGAACAGCCAGAACACGTCCCGCAGACAATCGCGAAAAATGAATGTGTTCCAGCACCTGATCGGCCGTGCCACTCGCCAGTGCAACGCCCAGACCGCTCGAAATCAGCGCCAACACATGCGAGGTCCGCTCCAGGTACTCATTCGAACTCGCAACTCCCGAAAAAATTTCCTCGATCTGTCCTCGCCTATGCTCGCTCAGCGATCCGCCGCCAGCGGCAGTTGCAGGTCTCACCCCAATGCGTCCCAGAGAGTTATCTGCACGCGTGATCTGCTCAACGTAATAGCGAAACGCCGCGGCGGTAGGAACCCGCCCAGCCGATGTGTGTGGCTGCTCCAGCAGTCCAGCCTCTCCCAACGACGCCATGACATTGCGAATCGTTGCCGAGCTCAACCCTTCTTTGTTCGCAAAATGGTCGGCTACGGCTTGCGAAGCCACAGGCTCGCCGGTAGCGATATAGAGCTCGATAATCGCCGTAAGAACCAGTCGCTCGCGCGGACTGACGCGTATCTCAGGCATCGGCATCGCTCAGCTACCTCTTGGCCATGGTCGCTGCAACATCAATGGCCAGGACAAACCTCTCCCAATGAGAGACTTACAAGATCTTATCAGTAGAGTTCGCCTATTCCATTCTAGAAATCGCACACCAGCAGTGTCAAGGTGAGACTGCTAATGGCCGCCTCTCGTCATCAACCTGGTTTGGAGCAACCGAAACAGCCTCATGGAACTTCTACCAATGTGAAGGGAATGTTACAGCGGAGCCGCGCATGTCCAAGAAGCTATCCAAGAGTCTGTCCAATCCGATACTGCTCAAGCCAGTAGACAAGAACGCCGGCCTGATCCAAGTCATTATCGAAACTCCAAGGAATAGCCGCAACAAGTTCGCCTACGACGACGAACAGAACATTTTCATCGTCAAGAAGGTCCTCCCCGCCGGAATGAGCTTTCCCTATGACTTCGGGTTCCTGCCTCGAACTCAGGCGCCCGATGGCGATCCCATCGACGTTCTGCTCCTCATGGATGAGCCCGCTTTCCCCGGCGTTGCGGTTCGTGCCCGCCTTATTGGCGTAATCCAAGGTGAACAGATTGAAGGTAAGAAGAAAACCCGCAATGACCGCCTGCTCGCCGTCGCCGAAATGAATCACGAGTACGCCTATCTGAAGGCATTCGACGACCTGCCGAAACAGTTTCTTCACGAACTAGAGCAGTTCTTCGTCAACTACCACCGGCTCGAAGGCAAACAGTACAAACTTCTCGGCTGCAAAGGAGCTGACGTAGCGATGCGGGCCATCAAAGAGGCCCAGCGTGCCGCCTGAGGAGAGACATGTCAGCTGAACTCTCTGAGAGCCTCGCCCGCTTCTTTATCGGGGGAGCCGTCGTCAGTTTCTTCGCCGTCCTGGCTGAAATCTTTCGTCCCAAAAGCTTTGCGGGACTCTTCGGTGCCGCGCCTTCCATCGCGCTCGCCACGCTCGGGCTTACTATTTCCTCGCACGGCCCCCGTTACGCTGCCATCGAAGCTCGCTCCATGGTCCTCGGCGCCATCGCGTTCCTCTGCTACGCCGCCGCAACTGCATGGCTACTCTGGCGCCACAAACCCCGAGCCCTCAGCGCAACCGTCTCGCTGATCCCCATCTGGTTCGCGGTGTCGTTCGCCCTGTTCCTGGTGATCAGGTAACCCCATGATTGTAGGGGCCCGCTTTTCCGCCATCAAAGGAATCAAACCGCACGAGTGGATTATCCGCTTCGTCTTCGGCGGGGCCGTGTGCGTCGCCGCTGGCCTCATCGCCCAGCACTACGGCCCGGTGGTCGGCGGCCTCTTTCTCGCCTTTCCAGCCATTTTCCCCGCTAGTGTCAGCCTCGTCGAAGCCCACGAGAAACAACACAAACGCCGCGCCGGGTACGACGGGGCCAACCGAGGCCGCATAGTCGCTGCCATTGACTCCTACGGCGCTGCCATCGGCTGCATCGCCCTGGCCGCCTTCGCACTAGTCTTCTGGATCTGGCTCCCGCGAACCAGCACGTGGGTCGTCTTCCCCCTCGCTACCCTCGTCTGGCTGACCGTCGCCGTC
>Ga0068855_100007997_pt1 | contig 12774 bp, 7 predicted proteins | sample KBSCornC52_FD_66592 | JGI IMG/M metagenome (GOLD analysis project Ga0068855, IMG submission 66592) | Corn rhizosphere microbial communities from Kellogg Biological Station, Michigan, USA - KBS Corn C5-2 | ecosystem: Host-associated > Plants > Roots > Rhizosphere > Soil ...
AGGGTCACGAGGCCCACGTACGCGCCGATCATGTAGATCTCGCCGTGGGCGAAGTTGATCATGCCGATGATGCCGTAGACCATCGAATAGCCGATGGCGATCAGCGCATAGATCGCACCCAGCGTCAGGCCGTTGACCAGTTGCTGGGCGAATTGAGGAAAGAAGTCAGTCATGTGCGGGAAGCTCCCGTTGGCGCTGGGTCGCATGCCGTCGCCGGATCACGGCGTTCGGCCGCGCGCAACGCACGGTGTCGTCTCGGGCCGCCCCTTGGCCGCGCAACGGCCAAATGCGCACCGCCCTGCCCGGGTGACGGGCAGAGCGGTGCGCGGGGCGGGTACTCCGTATTACCGGGCGGCGGTCTTCGTCGCGTCCTTGTGCCACGTGTAGACGACGAACTTGAACGACTTCAGGTCGCCCTGTGCGTCATACGCGACCTTGCCGATCGGCGTGTCGAACGTCGTCTTGTGCATGTACGCGGCGACCTTCGTCGGGTCCGTCGTCTTCGCTCCCGCGATCGAGTCGGCGATGATCTTCACCGCTGCGTACGACGGCATCTGGAACGGGCCGTTCGCGTCGCGCTTCTTGTCCGCGAACGCCTTCACGAGGCCTGCGTTGGCCGGGTCGGCCGAGAAGTCGGCCGGCAGCGTGACCAGCATGCCTTCCGACGCCGGGCCGGCGATCGCCGTCACGTCCTTGTTGCCCACGCCTTCAGGCCCCATGAACGTTGCCTTCACGCCCTGCTCGCGCGCCTGACGCATCAGCAGGCCCATTTCCGGGTGATAGCCGCCGAAGTAGACGAAGTCGACGCCTTGCGACTTCAGCTTCGTGATGATCGCCGAGTAGTCCGAATCGCCGGCGTTGACGCCTTCGAACAGGACCACCGGAATCTTCGCGCCTTCGAGGTCCTTCTTCACCGACGACGCGATGCCCTGGCCGTACGACTGCTTGTCGTGCAGGATCGCGACCTTCTTCGGCTTCACGTTGTTGATGATGTAGTGCGCGGCGGCCGGGCCTTGCTGGTCGTCACGGCCGATCGTGCGGAAGATGAAGTGGCGCTTCTTGCCTTCCGTCAGCTGCGGCGCGGTGGCCGACGGCGTGACCATCACGATGCCTTCGTTTTCGTAGATGTCGGATGCGGGGATCGTCGAACCCGAGCACACGTGGCCGATCACGTACTTGATCTTCTGGCTGACGATCTTGTTGGCGACGGCGACGGCCTGCTTCGGTTCGCAGGCGTCGTCCATCATCACCACTTCAAACTTGTTGCCGCCCGCGCCGCCTGCCGCGTTGATCTGTTCGATCGCGGTCAGCGCGCCGGCCTTCACCATGTCGCCGTATTGGGCGACCGAACCGCTCATCGGACCAGCGATGGCGATCTTCACGGTTTCCGCTTGCGCGGCGGCGGCGCCGGCGGCGAACAGCACGGCGGCGGCGGAAATGGACGTAAGACGGGACAGCGTCATCAGGAGCTCCTCGATGTTGTTAGTCATACGGGCAAAGGCGGCATGACTTGCGCAATCGAACAGCACCCGGGGCGAGGACATGGGACACGCCCGAGACACATGAAGACGGACCTGCGGAGGGATGATGCGTAGCGGGGCCCGGCTCTTGCAGTCCCCGGAGGGGACGTCTGGTTCGGAAAGACATCGTGATGCGTCTTGCATTGCGCAAGCGTTTCGCCTGCCCCGCTTGCCAAAGTGCTCGTTCGGAGGGATGGTCCGACAGCCATTGGCAAGGCAGCCGAAATTATATGGGCGTTTTTAAATCGTCTGTCAAAAATGCCGGTGTTATGAGGGAAAACACGGAGAAACTTGCCGGGCGGTGGGTGGCGATGGGGGCGCAACTTGGCGGGAGCGGTAACGTTTGCGGTGGGTGCAATTGGGTTGCGATTTTGGGTGGGGAGGTGGGGTGGAGGCTTGCTGGTCGGGCCTTGTGGTGTATTTCGGGTGCGCAGCGTACGATTTTTCGGTTTCACAGCGACGAATGTGTGTAAATCAATCGACTGACGATTGGGTCGGGGTGCAGCGGGGCGGGGCGTCGGGTCCGGGCGGTCAATCCTTCCATTTGCTGACGCATCTGGCTAACACGAAAGCTCTTTGTTATTTTTGTGAAATAATGTGAACTCGCCTCTGCAATCCAGCCAGCCTTCCTGCGTGTCGCGTCCACCGCGCCTCGTAGTCGCTTCAGGGCCGCTTCGACGGCCTTCCGTCGCCCAGCCGCCAGCCAGTGATCTGCTGTTTCTTCTCATCGCAAATCACCTGGTTCGGATCGCCAATGAATCATCCTCTCCGTTTTTCTTCCGCTGCCGCGCTTGCTTGTGCGCTTTCCGTTTCTACTGTTGATGCTTCCGGCCGCGATTCGCTGGTCGATCGGGCCGGCGGCGCCAATGTGTTCCGTTCGGAACGTCGGGTTCTGGCTCGGGATGACGCGCGCGCGGCGCGGACGACGCAGCGCGTGAAGTACGCTGCGCCAGTCGAACGTGGTCCGTTCGATACGCCTGATACGCGGCCGTTGCGGGTTTCGGGCGATACGCTTGCGCCGCAGTCTCCGGATGAACACGGATCCGGCGATTCGGTGTGGCCTTCGAATCGCGTCGCGCTCGGTTCGGGTGGGAGCGACAGCTTCGGGCGCGCGTTGCCCAGGCACGAACAGCGTGAACTGAACTGGAATGAATATCTGCGGGCCAGTGGGTCACACGCTCCGGGCGGTGGCAAACCGTATGCGCCGGCGCGACCTTTCGATGCCGCTCGTGGGCCACGCGGTGCGCCGAATCCGTACGATCCGTCAGTGCCGCAACCGGAGACGCGAACGTTCTATGACAACGGCGCGGGTTCGCATTGCACAGCTACGGGCGGTGCGGGGACGGCGCGGTCTTCTTGCAATATCGCTTGGTGATGGTTGGGGGTGGCCGGTGGTGGCCGCCCTACTGGCTTGAAGTGCAGCTATGCGCGGTACGGTCGCACGCTGCGCCGGGATTCACATTTGCGCGGGTGAAATTCGACCAGGCCAAGCGTGCTGTCTGCGCGCCTTTTCTATCGCCGGTTCAGCAGCGATCACGGGCCGGAAGTAGTTGTTCGCGCCACACTAGCCGATCGGCTGCTCCGCCTCCGCACGAATCGAGTCGATGTGCAGCGCGGCTGCCGCATCTCAAATCGCTGCCCTTGATGCGGTCGCAGTCGCGATCCAGAAAAACACAAGCCCACGCTTCCCAAAGCGTGGGCCTGATGAAAGGCCGTCGACAGGACCGCAACGCTGACGTGGTCAACTCGGCTGCAGAAAAACAACCGCAGGCGACCGGGCGAACTGTGCAACCCGGCTTCACCGAACTACTACACAACGCAAAACGAATACGAATACGAATACGAATAATGGACGAGCACGGAGACCTACCCAGCCGACTTATTGAAACTCCCATCTAACATCACGCATAAGCGTCGCCGTAATCTCTCGTTTTCCAAAAAACATCTATCCCTGAACTTCTATATAGCAAGCAAAGCAATTCTGAAAAACTTAGCGCGATGATCGGACAACTTCCAGCCACACCGTGAATTTCTGAATTGCTGTCGTAACACCTTCCACTTCTTTCTTTGGACGTATCAATGGATATGAAATCTCCATTATCCGTTTTGCAGACGGCATACCATGAAAAAGAAATGTCATCCTCGCAAGGCTCACCCACAATAAGCATATTGGTCTGCAGCACCTCGCCGGCGGGCAATATCTTGAACGAGATATTACTCCTTCCCGCCCTGAACAAAATGACGCCACCACAAAGGCTGTAGAACTCTACGAGATCATTCGGGTATCCATATCCGCGTTTGGCAGGAGCGGAAGAGCACCACTCACCGGCAACACTTGGCATCCGCCATCGGATTTGATGATCTCAATGATTGATTTAATCGACATCACATCAACCGAAACGCATGCATCTCCTTGACAACGGGAAACACATTCTCCATCGCACGCGAATGCGAAACCGGCCGAACCGCGTAAGGTTCACGCCATTCGGGAAATGAACTCACGGCAATTTTCGCGCCGGCCTATTCGCGGGCGCCTTTTGCCAGGCGATCAATATCCCCGCCTCTCCGCAGGCGTTGTTTATTTCAGCCAAGTTCATCTCATTGACCGCCCAGAGCCACATGTCGTTTGGAATGCTCTTCAGGGATCCCCGAGAGGAGTCAGATATAATCCATTCCCTCAAAGAAAGATCGTTGATGCGAATTCCCAAGTGCTCCTCGTTGAGTACATTCAACGGATAAATCATTCTGAGCTTCACTCTTTCATAACTCGCCGATCCCGGCACCCTACCGGGGAGCTCCTTCGTGAAAAGAGACGTATTTTCAAAAGGGAAAATTTTAACCAAATTGACGCCGGTCGAATACTTATATGCAACGGACGATTTTTCCGCATCGTAAGCGATGGCGTATTTACAACTCAAATTCTCCACAACATTTTCCAGAAACGCCTCTATCTGTTCATTTATCTCACAAACTGACCTATCGATCTGTACATCGATAAATGACAGCCCTCCGAATTCCGGAACATTGCAACCGAATGAAATAGCCGGAGCGCCCCCCTTTTCTCCGCCGTCAAAAACCTGGAATGCAGTGACTTCCCCAGTCGAAACTTTCTCTCTCAAGTCAGAGAGAGATATTTCACGATCTTCAATAATCCTCTCCCCGTCACGAACAACGAACTCCAGAAAAATCGCCGTGCTCGCTTTTTCACCAAACTGAAGAAAGAGGTTTTCAGCGACTTCCAGAGCGGGCTCCGTCTGAGCCGGATCAGTCCCGTAAATTACGATGCCTGTGCTCATGTTTTCTCAGATTCCCGATATTAAATTATCCAGATCAGTCTTTATCGATTGCGCATCATACGGATGTTCAAACACAAGAATATCCCCTCGCGCATTCGGTGGAAGATTTTGCATCGCGTCATAGTTTCGCGTCGTTAGCGTTCGCAATTTCGCACCCATATCGGTCCGGGACGCCATTTCGATGGCATGCACTCTCCCATTAATGTCTACAGCCATAATATCGGGGCGCCGCGCCGAAACAGCATTGTCGCTCGCAAAATTGTAGGATCGGTTCAGATAGATTTCCTTGAATTTCCCACTCATCGCGAGCTTGTTAGCGACCACTTCTGAGAACTGGTCGTGTCCAGGTGTTCCGTCCTTTTGCCCCTTGCCGTATATCTTCGTTCCATTGACTTCTCGTTCCGGGCATTGCTGTAAACCGAACGGATCGACCCACTGGCTGGGTTCATGAACATAGCCCTGGGTCCGGAATCCGCCTGCAAGTCCGAGCGGGTCAACGCTCAGGTACTGCGCTGAGTCCGGGTCGTAATAGCGATGCAGGTTGTAGTGCAGGCCGGTTTCCTCGTCGCACCATTGTCCCGGAAACCTCAATGTCGCATCGATCGATACGGCATCGTCGTCGTTAGCGGCGCCTCGTACCTGCATCACTCTCCCCCAGAGCGTATGAGACACTTTGAAGACCGTCTTGCCACGCACGTCGAATACCGCCTTCGCCCGACCAACCTGATCGGTCAAGATAGGGTAGAGACCATCATTTGTCTCCTGTGCCAAGGGGGAGAAGCTTCCTGGCTCGATATGCCACGTCGCCACCTGTCCCGTCGTACCGTCCCGCTGCTCAATCCAGCGCTCGGCTAGCGTCGAACCGTCCCAGAGCAACTTCACTGCTTCGCGACCGCCGAGTTGCTGCTTCTCGATCCGGCGATGGAAGGCATCGTAGCGGTATAGCCAAACGCCACGGTCGGGTGTCACGACCTTTACGATCCGGTTGAGGCCATCCCACGTGTATTGCCACGTCTTCGGCCGAAACCCGGGCTGTTCGAGGGTCTTCTCGATTGTGCGGCCGCGTGCGTCGTACCGATAGCGCGCATAACCGATTCGCTCCGGCAAGCCCCCTCGGCCGTAATGATGCGTATCCACGGGAGCTTGCCGCCCATGCGCGGCAATGTTCATCACCGCGTCGTAACGGAAGTGCTCGGCAGTCTGTAGCAGACTTTCCACTGAGACGATCTGGCCACGTGCATCACGCCGGTATGTGAGCCTATCGGCGTCGGTATCGATCCGCTCCAGTTGTCCGGCCGCGTCGTAGTGATAGACCTGCCGCGTCAATTGCTCGAACGCACGGGCTGGATCGGTTTGCAAGGCGTCGAACGCTACGGTAGGGCCCGCGATTTGTCGGCGAATTCGGCCGAGGGTGTCGTAGTCTTGCTGCGCAACAAACTCCCCCGCTCGCCGACCGATCTCCCGTCCCAGGCTGTCGCGCTGAATCGTTAGACCGCCCACCTGTGTCACGGCACCCAACGCATCATATGCATACTCCGTTTCCCGCCGAGGCGTCATCCGCACGCGCCGCTGTCCAGCAGGATCGTAGACGTGCCGCAACAGTTCGCCATGCTGATCCTCGCCGATCACCCGTCCGTTCCTATCGTAAGCAAAGCGGGTCACGTGAGGGTGCTCGCCTCGAACTTCCGCCGATGCCAGTCGCCCGGCCGCATCGTAACGGTAGGCAAGCCCCACGTCACCCGCGTCTACCTGGACGAGCCTATCGTACGCATCGTACGAATAGCGCCACTGACCACCGTCCGGCAACGTCTTGGTTATCAGGCGACCAGCAGGATCGCGCTCGTACCGAGTCTCGCGGCCTCCCCAATCAATCTCTTCCACGAGACGACCGGCCGCGTCGTAGCAGTATGTGTACGATTCACCCAAGGCGTTGATGACCTTCGTCAAACGGGTCGCGTGGTCGTACTCGAAACGCGTGGCATGTCCCGCCGCGTCGATCGACGCCGTGAGCAAATCAAACGGACCATACGCTCGCTGAATCGTACGGCCGAGCGGATCGGTCCATTCGACCGGCAGACCCTCGCTGTTGTATCGGGTTCGCCACACAGAGCCATCGGGACGCGTAACCGCGCTCAGCAGACCTCGCGGATTGTCAGGTCCATCGGCATAGTCGAAGCGGGTCACATGGCCATCGGGCGACGTTTCCTGCAGCACCCGGCCCAACACGTCGATCTTGCGCCGGAAGCGCGCACCGGTCGGCAGTTCGATGACGGCAAGTCGTAACCGCTCGTCGTAGTCGAGGCGCGTCTCGCGGTCACCGACAACGATGCGCAACAGCTCACCGTTCGATCCGTAGCGGTAGGTCGTCGTGGTGCCATCCGGCTCGGTGCGCGAAATTAATCGACTCCGATGATCGTAGTCGAGCTTGATCCGCCTACCATCGGGCAGCGTAGCGCCGGTGAAGCGCTGCTCGGCATCATATTCCAGCCGGGTCGCTCGCCCTGACACGTCAGCTATCGAAATCAACTGACCGTGATCGCCATAGCGATAGTCGGTCCGTCGTCCAAGCGGATCGGTCCGTGCCATCAAACGACCGAGCTCCCATTCCGAGCGAGTGCAATGGCCAAGCGGATCGGTTTCGGCCGTTACAAGACCTTCGTCGTCATAGTTGTAGGTCCATTCGCCGTCGACATCGATCACGCGAGTGCGGCCGGCTTCGTAGATGAACCGGCCCGTGTGATAGCCCTGCTGTGTACCGGTCTCGACTACTCGGCCGGCGGTGTCGTATTGATATCGGACTTCGGTCTGGTCAGTATCCCGCCATTGGGTCATCCAGCCGTGCGCATCGTACGCGTAATGGAACTGCCCAAACTGGAAGCTCGCCACGTGGGTAAGCATGCCGTTCTGGTAGTCGTAGTCCACGAGTGTTCGGAAACTCCCGTCCGCATCGTGGAGGACGATCCGTTGCAGCCGCCGGTCGCGCCCGGGATAGGTAATCTCAAGCCGATAGCCATCGCTATGGGCCATGCCACTCAAACGGCCAGCAGGATCGTAGCAAAGAACGATTGCGTTACCGTCGAGGTCCTCGATCCGCTCGAGGCGCGAAGACCCTCCGTCGATAAGAGGCGTGAAAATACGCAGTTGCCGCGTATCGCGATCGAAGATCCGCGGTTCAAGTCGGCTTCCGACCAGCCGATAGCGCGGTTCGCGCAAGTTGATGCCGTTGAGCGCCATGTCCGGCGCGTCGAAGCCGATCGCAAGACCCGCTCCATCGTGAAATCTGACGAAGCGACCGCCGTCGAATGTCAAATGCTGCGACCAGTTGTCCGACCAGCGGTGACCGAGCAATCCATGATCGTCCGACCGAGTCCGATAGCGTCGTTTGAACTCAAGCGGCAGGACGCCGGGAATGGCGAGGTCCATGCGGATTTCCAGCATTTCACCGGATACCGGATCAACCGGATCCTTGCACTTCGGTCGGTTCTCGTCCCTGATGCCCGTCTGTTCAGCGGACCGGGTCGGCTCCGGCCTGAATTTTTCGCGCATCCCCTTGCCGGCAAATTTTCCGACTCCGCCGCCTACAATCCCGCCGAGCAACCCCGCCAGGAATTCCTGAGTCGCGGTCAACTCCGGGTTCTTCGGGCCATAGTGCCCAGTCGTCTTGTCGATCCAGATACTGTTGCGCCCCGAATTGACCTTGCCGCTACAATGAGTCTCGTGACCGATCCGTACCAGCGGCAGGCCGTTGACGAACACTGTCTTGCTGCCATCGACGAGTGGCTGCGGCACGCCGGAATGGTGATCGCATTTCACCAGGTCCGTGACGCGCGCCACCTTTTTGCCTTCAAAGTACACATCGCCCGAGCCGGTGACAATCTCACCACAGTTACTGCCCATACTTTGGCTGGCAGACGCAAGTGCGCCACCGAGAGTCAGGCCGCCCGCCAAGCACGCCCCGACGATCAACGCCCCGGCGAGTCCTCCCGTCGCCACGGTGGCTGCCACCGCCACGCCGATCGCGACCCCCACGGCGATACCGGCGAGGATTCCCATGAAGCCCGACGAGTGTGCAATCCGGTCGCCAATGCATGCGGGGTGTGGATCGCCGCGGCCGATTGTGAGGCCAAGTGCGTCACCGACCTGCGTAAACTCCTTTGAGAGCCAGCCGGTAACACCGACTTTGTCGAGCGCCCAAGCTCCGCCGACTGCAATCGCGAGCGGCAGCATCACCGTACCCGCGGCGACCGCACCTGCGCCCAATGCCGCTCCACCAGTTGCACCGCCTGCCAACGCCGTACCCGCCGCACCCAACCCGGCGGCGGTCCCCTCAATCGCGGTCAGGCCTGCATCGGCACCGAGCATCCCATAGTTGAGATTCTCGTAAAACGGCTGCTCGGCCGCTTTGGCGGCTTCACCGTCTTCCAGCTTGGCGATCTGATCGAGACGTTCTTGTGCGCTGCCGCTGGGCTCGTTGTAATTCGGCGTGTCCGACATTGCAGCCTCAGATCGGATCGCGCAACTGAAGGCTCTGAATCACAGCCTCGATTTGTTCGCGCTGGGTGTCGCTCAGCGTACCGGGCGCAGTGAAGGTCAGCATCAGGACGACGTGCCCGTACTCCACCATCGTCAACCGCTGGTGAATCGGCGCATGGTTGTTCACCCACGTAAACTCGTGCACGTGGGCGGCGCGCCCGGCCACAGTGGCATCTTCATTTGCAACCTCGGAATAATCCGGCACCTGCTTCGCCACCTTCCGGATTTCGCTTGACACATACTCGGCGAACTTCATTCCCCACGGCAGGCGCTCGCGCGTGATCACGAAACTCACGCCCTCCGTACCTGTCGCCGCCGACACGAATACGTTCATCGTCTTGTCCTGCCACTCCATGGGCAGCGCCAACGTGCCTTCTTGCATCTGGTACATGCTTTGTTATCCTGATTGGTGTTAGCCGTTCTTCGGATTGATGTCGGTTCGGGATGCCTGGATATTGATGTTGCTATTGTCGAGGTGAATCACCGACTCGCCCTTATAAATGTCGATCGAGTCAGCCGTCATGTGAATCCGCGTGCCGCCATCGCCACCGATCTTGATCCAGAGTTCCTTAGCTTCGAGCGTATGCACACCTTGCGGAGTCTGATGCGACGTATTGCCCTGCGCGACAACGTCCGACAGATTGCCGACCGCGATGGATGTCGTATGGTTGCCCTTCCCGACCTCGACGGTCCGGTCGCCTTTAAGAACTTGAGTCCATTGCGCGTCCTCGACAACGGTATGCATGTCCTTCTGCGCATGCATGTAGAGCATCTGCGCACCATTGACGTCGCTCATCAGCAACTCGTTGCCCCCCTGCCCCTTATGCGTCTGGCTCTTGATCCCCATCGTCTGGCCGCCCGCGCCGTGATACGGGTTGCCTTGCTCGCCGTTGAACACGCGGCCGACGATCACCGGGTTGTCCGGATCGCCCTGATTGAATGCCACGAGCACTTCCTGCTTGATCCGCGGAATCGCCGCCGCACCCCAGCCGTCGCCCGCCCACGGTTGCGACACGCGCACCCACATAGAGTCGGAGCCGTCCTTCTTGCCGCGTCGATCCCACGGAAAGTGCACCTTCACCGCGCTCCCGTTCGTATAGATCTCCTCGCCCTTCGGGCCGACGACGATCGCCGACTGCGTGCCGTGAATCACCGGTTTCGGCGTCGCACGCGGCGCGCGGTACGGAATCTTCTTCGGCAACAGCGCGAAGCTGTTGCGGTACGGCAGTTTTGCGCTGTGCTGCGTGTAGTCGTTCACCGCCTCGTGACGCACGTGCAGGATTACGTATTCCTGGTTGTTCTCGAGAACCGGATGATTCGCCACGGTCACGGCGCCGGCCGTCGTCATGCGCCACGCATAGCCGCCGCCGGTATAGCGATGGGCCTGCGCCTCTTCGGCTTCCATCGCGAAACGCGCGTAGCGATTGCCATCGTCGCCGTGGTCGTACAGCGACTGGTGCTCGAACCGTTCGGTCGCGTCGAGCCGCGCATGCTTGAGGTTCTGCGGCTCGGCTTCCACCAGCATCAGCGGCGACGACGGATTCTGATAATTGAAGTCGCGAAACGTGACCTTGCCGACACCGAAGCGCCGGCCTTCGTGCAGTTGGTCGATACCGCTGTCTTCGCTCGCCTCGGTCGCGGCGAACGGCACGGTGGCCAGCCCGTCGATCGGACGGAACAGCAGGTTCGTGTCGCCGATCACGAGAAAGTGCTTGTCCTTCTCGTAGCGGTGCGTCCAGACCAAACCCTCCTGCTCCATCAACCGCGCGCAGAAGTTGTAGTAAGACTCCTGGTACATCACGACGTACTCGAGCGGCTTCTGGCTCGTCCGGATATCGAACACGAAGTCGGAAAACCCGTGCTCCTGGAAAATCTCGGTGAGGATGTCCTGCGCGGTCTTGTTCTGGAAAATCCGGCAGTCGGTCGAGCGCGTCAGGAACCAGAACCACGGCACGGCCGTCAGGTGATACTGCGTGACATTCCCGGGGTTGCCGGCCCGGTCGAACGACGCGACGTAGCCGTCGAAGTAACGGTCGTTCTCGCCGGTGCCCGCTGCCACGACGCGCTCGAGCGTCGACAAGCGCGCCTGCTGGTCGAACCGGATCTTGACCTGCTGGCCGATCAGGTCGTCCGGGCGCAGGTCGTGGCGATGCGACAGCAGGTCGAGATGGATTTCCGGCAACCGGTTCACGTACTCGTCGACGACGGCCGCGCTCACCAGCAGCACGTCCGGGCCAAGCGGCGTATCGAGCGTCACGTAACGATTGAGCTGGGTCAGGCGCGCGGGGTTGGCTGCGCCGTTGATCGCCTCGGCAATCGCGCCGGGCGTCTTGTCCATCAGCGAGAAACCGGTTTGCGCGAGCTGCATCGCGCGCTGGACGGTGTCGACGTGCCCGGCCAGGCCGGCAAGCGGCCCAACGCTCCCGGCAACACTCGACGCGATCGGCGCGGCAAGGCCGCCGAGCGCGCTCAGGGATCCGAGCGCACCACCGCCCAAACCGTTGGGAATACCCCCGTTCGGAGCGAAACTCATTCTTGTTCCTTGCTTATGTTCTCAGGTTCTATCGGCCGGTTTCCCATGCCGAGGCCTCGATAATGTAGGTCAAAACCCGACCGCGCGAAAGCGCCGCGCAAACGTTTTCGTTCGCACCCCGATAATCGGAAATCAGACCAGCTGCTGAAGGCCGGGGCACGGTTGTCCGCGCCGAAGCAGCGCTCCGGTCTGCGCTGAAAAGAACACGACCTGCACGAAGCTGGTGACTGGCACGTACGGCGCTAAAAACCGGTCCATCACGTGCGCGAACCCACCCAGGCTGAATCCGGCGAAACGCTGCTCGTCCACGACCAGTCGCACTTCCAGTCCCGACACGAACGCCGATGCCGGCTTGCCGGGCAGCCAGCACCGTACACGCGCGGTCGATAGCGAAACGAGCGCATCGAAGCGCCGACCGGCGTCGACGGAGCCTTCCGCCCAGCGTACGCAAAGCCGCCGAAGCTGGGCCAGTCCGCCGTTGTCCAGCCGGACCGCCTGCGGGACGAGGAGCGACAGCAAATCCCACAGTTCGCCGTAGCGGAAAACCGGCGGGCCGGCTCCGGGTCGGCCGGTTCAGCAGCATGATCGCGCCCACCGGGTCGCCTTCCGCCAACGCCAGTTCGCACGCCTGCATCCCGGACAGGTCGCCTTGCGTACAGGAAAGCCGGATCGCCAGCTTGCGCTTGCCCGGATCGGCTGGCCGGCCGTCGCGGTCGGTCAGCTGGAGTTCGATGCCGTGGAGCGGTTCTGGCGTCTCACCCGGGGTTGGCGTCCGCGCCTTGTCCGTCGGTTTGGTGTGTCGCCAGACGGCAACTCCAAATCGCCGCGCGACAGTACGCGACACGCCCCCTCACCGCGGCGAAACCACAATCGCCGCCCGCCGATTCTGCGC
>Ga0068855_100008000_pt1 | contig 12772 bp, 8 predicted proteins | sample KBSCornC52_FD_66592 | JGI IMG/M metagenome (GOLD analysis project Ga0068855, IMG submission 66592) | Corn rhizosphere microbial communities from Kellogg Biological Station, Michigan, USA - KBS Corn C5-2 | ecosystem: Host-associated > Plants > Roots > Rhizosphere > Soil ...
ACCTTCTGGAAGGTCTTGCCGCCGTCGGTCGAGCGGAAGATGCCGCGCTCGGGATTCGGCCCGTAGGGATGGCCGATGGCCGCGACGAACAACCGGTCCGGATTGTGCGGGTCCACGATCACCTGCGAAATCTTCTGGGTGTCGCGTAGACCGAGGTGGGTCCAGGTCTTGCCGGCGTCGGTGGACTTGTACATGCCGTCGCCGATGGTGCCGTCGGGGCGGATGATGCCCTCGCCGCTGCCGACGTAGATGATGTTCGGGTCGGAAGGGGCCACCGCGATCGCGCCGATCGAGCCGGTCGGCTCGGCATCGAAAATCGGAAACCAGCTCTGGCCGTAATCGGTGGATTTCCAGACGCCGCCGTTGTCCGCGCCGGCATAGAACACGTTCGGCTGGCTGGCCACGCCGTCCAGCGCGCGCATGCGGCCGCCGCGCATCGGTCCGATTGCGCGCCACTGCATCTGCGAAAAGAATTTCGCATCCGGCCCCGGCGTCGCTGTTTGCGCCTGTGCGGTTGCGCCGAGCGCGCCGAGGCTCAGCACTGCCAGCGTCAGCATTGCAAGGACCCGGGATCGATTCACGAGGGCTACTCCGGAAAGGTTCGACAGCATAGGTTTTCCCCGAATGCGGTGACGCGGATCGAATCACGAATCCGCACGGTGCAGGCGCGGCGCGCGCGATGAGGTCAACGCGCAGCCGGCCAAGTGCTGGATCATACGTTCGCGCCGGGCGAGCCGCCCATGGCGTTCGTAATGCCACCGCTGCGCGGCAGCGATCAGGAATGTTCGCTCAATGCGTGCCGGCTGCGCCCACCGCCCAGGTCCGCCGCAGCGGATGCGCCTCGGTGTTGAAAGTGACCGCGTCGAAATCCAGCGCCTGAGGTGCGAACAGCAGGTAGTAATACTTGAAGGTTTCGGCGAACACGAAGCTTTCCATGTCGTCGCGCTTCTGCTTGGTCACGACGCTTTTCAGCGCGGCGTAACCGGCATCGGTGCGACAATATTTCACGAAGTCATCGAACAGCGTGCGGCCCATCGCCAGGTATTTCGGGTCGTGGGTGTAGTGATGGAGGTAATACGTGGATTCGACGATCTCCGGCCGCAACGCGTAGCCGTCGTAGTCCACTTTCATCGTGCGGTAGTTCAGGACTTCGGGCTCGATGCCGTAGAGGTTCCACATCTTGAATGACGATTCCTGCAGGCGTGCCGCGCGCGACACGTCGCCCGACAACGCCAGTAGTGCGGGGAAGAACGCATCCAGCGCGCCGTAATCGGCGGCGGTGCGCTGGCCGGTGTTCATGTCGGCGTGGCCGTACCAGAGTTCACCGCGCACCTCGTCGGCCAGGTATTTGTTGACCGCCGGAATACTGGCCTTCCACATGGCCAGGCAATCCTGGTCGCCGAACAGCCGCCAGCACTTCCAGAGATATTCGTAATAGCTGTCAATGCCACCGCTGATGCTGGCATCGCTGTCGGTCCACGTGCCGGTCTCGACATTCAGGCCCACGCCGACCAGGCCGATCTTCGAGGTGCGCTTCCAGGTTTCCACCAGCGCGCGCTTGGCCTTGGCGTAGAACACCGGATTGCCGGTGAGTTTTGACAGGGTGCCGAATTCCAGCAGCAGCGTGCCGGTTTCGGCCGGATTGGAATCCACGCCGCGGGTCTTGCCGGTTTTCAGGTTGACATAGACATACGGCAAGCCGGTCGGCGAATTGAAGACCGGCAGCAGGCGCGTGCCGAGGTCTTCCGCCTTGTGCAGCAGTTGCGGATCGCCGGTGAGCTGATAGCCGGACAACAGACCGCCGAGCAGGCGGATGGTGATCTCGAAATTCTTGACGTAGATGTCCTTGTCGAAGTCGAGCTTGCTGTCTATCAGCGCACGATCCTCGTCGGCATCCTTTTTCAGGCCCATCAGCACCAGCGTGTCCAGCGCATCCACCGGCGTCATCAGCAGCGACTGCCCGTACCAGTCGTGCGGCGTCTTGCTCAACGGTTGCAGTTCGTCGTGGCCCCAGGCGTAGCGCTTGTAATTGTCCCAGGCGTGCAGGAATTCGGTTTTCACGCGCGCAGCCATCGCCGCGGAGTCCGCGGGCGCTTGCGTCGGTCGTGCAGAGTCGGCGAAAGCCGTTGATGCGGCCGTCAAAAGCACGAGCGGGATCAATATCCGAACGATCTTGAACATGGGCGATCTCTCTTGGCTGGAGTCCCCCCTCACCCGCCAGGCGCTTCGCGCTTGTCTCCCTCTCCCCGGCGGGGAGAGGGTTGGGGTGAGGGGCTCAATTCGATTTCGATGGCGGCGGAAACGAAGGCGGTGCATCGTCCGGATCGCTGCCCCAATGTGTATCCGGTTGCGCGCCGAGTGTGAAACGCAGATGGCCGCCGTGCCCGGCAAACGATGCCGGAAGCCACGGCTTGTCGAGCGGCTTGCCATCCAGTGTCAGCGATTGCACGTAGAGATTCGCGTCGTTTACATCCGGCGCTTCGATCACCACGTCGCCGCCCTTGCGATGGATTACCGCCTTCGGGAACAACGGGCTGCCCAGCACCAGTTCGGCGCGGCCGGGGATTTCCGGATACATGCCGAGCGCGGCCCACACCAGCCACGAGGACATCTCGCCGAGGTCGTCGTTGCCCGGAATGCCATCCGGCGCGTTCTTCCAGATCGTGTCGAGCACGATGCGCACCGCCTTCTGCGTCTTCCATGGTTGACCCGCGTAGTCGTACAGCCAGGGCGTTTCGATCGAAGGCTCGTTGTCCAGTTCCGCGTGCAGCGGGCCCGCGCCGCTCAGCGCCCACTGGCCATCGGCTGTATGGAAGAAGGCATCCAGTCTTGCGGTCGCCTTCTCGCGACCGCCGAGCGTCTCAAACAGGCCGTGCACATCAAACGGCACCATCCACAGATACACCGCCGCGCTGGCTTCCACGAAGCCGTCGTCGCTTTCCGGCTTGAACGCCGGCCAGGTGCCGTCCGCATTGCGGTTCTGGATGTAGCCGCCTTGCGGCGTCGCGTGCGGATTGTAGAGATTGCGCCAGTAACCGGCGCGGGCGAGGAATTGGTCGTGCCCGGCCTGATCGCCCGCGGCGCGCGCCAGCTGCGAGAGCGCGAAATCGGCGGTCGCGTCCTCCAGCGTTTCGGCGGCGCCACCCCAGGCGTGCGACTTCGTCGCGATGTAATGCAGCGTCAGCCATTGATCCAGCGAGGGGCGTTGCCCGACGCACTCGACCGCGCAGCCTTCGTCGCTGAGATCGTCCGCGGTCGGTACCGTGGCCGCGTGCTTGAGCGAAGCGTAAGCGCCGCGCAAGTCGAAATCGCGACCGCCGAAGGCGTAAATGTCCGCGAGCGCCGGCGCCGACGGATCGCCACTCATCACGTGGGTCGCACCGGAGGCGTGCGTCCAGCGGTCCCATTCGCCGTGGTTCTGTTGTGCCTGATTGAACAGCGATCGGGCGATGTCGCTGCCGACCTTGGGCAACAGCCAGGTCAGCAGCTGCAGTTGCGAGCGATACACGTCCCAGCCCGAGAAATTGGCGTACTGGGCTTTCTGCCTGCCTTCGACGCGATGGATTTTCTGGTCGAAGCCGCGGTATTCGCCGTTCTCGTCGCTGAAGATCGTGGGCTGCAGCAGGGTGTGGTACAGCGCGGTGTAGAACACGCTGCGCTGGTCGGGTGTGCCGCCTTCGATCGCGATGCGGCCCAGCGCGTCGTTCCACGCCTGGTTCGCGTGTTCACGCACCTGCGCGAGCGTGGTGCCTTGCGGGATTTCGGCTTCCAGGTTGGCCTGCGCATTCGCGGCGCTGACATAGGAAATGCCCACGCGCACGTTCACCGTGGCGCCGGCATCGAAACCCACCCAGCCGCCGGAACCGGTGCCGGCGGGGAGAAAGCGCTTGTCGCCGTAGCCGGTGCCGCCGTGCGCGGAGGTGCCATGCGCATGCACCGTGCCGTCGTGCCAGGTGCCGCTTGCCGTGAATGGCTGGTCGAATTGCGCGACGAAATACAGCGTGTAATAGCTGCGCCGATCGGCTTTCGCGAGATAGCCGCAGAAATTGCCGCTGGTCACCGCGCCGGTGATCGTGTGCGTCGCGCGGTCAATATGGATTTGCGCATCGCTGCTGCCGACCTCGGATTCCGACACCCGCACCAGCAGGTTGGCCGGCTCGCCTGCGGGAAATGCGAACTGCGCGATACCGCTACGCAACCCGGCGCTCAATTCGACCTGGACACCGTTCGCCAGCCGCACGCGGTAATCGCCGGGCGCGGCGTGTTCGTCGGCATGCGAGAAATCGCTGGCATAGCGGCTGTCGTCGGCATCGAGCGCAGGCGATGTGGTGACCGGAACCGTGATCGGCATGAACGGGATATCGCCGCTGGCGCCGGCGCAGCCGGTGCCGGAAAGATGCGTCAGGCTGAAGCCGCGGATGCGCGTAGCGTCGTATTGGTACCCGCCGGGCGCTGCGGTGCGGTCGTGCTGGCCCTTGGTGTTCTCCGGGCTCCACTGCAGCATGCCGAACGGCAGCGATGCGCCGGGAAAGGTGTTGCCGCCGTGGCGGCTGCCGATCAGCGGATTCACTTCCGCAGCGGGTGATGATGGTGCGGCTTGTGCGCCGACAGTTGCCGTCGCGAACAGCAACGCGGCGATCAGCGCGCGGCGGATCGGGTCATGCATGGGCCCGGCCTCCTGCCACCGGCGCGAGCGCTTCCGGCACGCGCGAGCCGCGCAGGCCGTAAAACACGATATACGCATAGCAGGCAAGCGGCAGCACGAACGCGTGCTGCACGCCGACGTGGTCGGCCAGCACGCCCTGCAGCAGCGGCACCACCGCGCCGCCGACGATTGCCATCACCAGCAGGCTCGACACCTTGCCGGTCAGCGCGCCGAATTTTTCAATCCCGAGCGTGAAGATGTTGGGGAACATCACCGAGTTGAACAGTCCGATCGCAATCACGCTCCACATTGCCACGTGGCCGGTGCCGAGCATGGTGGTCAGCACCAGCGCGCCGGCGACGGTGGCGAAGACGGCCAGCAGGCGCCGCGTGTCCACGCGTGTCAGCAGCGCCGAACCGATGAAGCGCCCCACCATCGCGCCGCCCCAGTAAAGGGATACGAAGCCGGCCGCGCGTGCCTGGCTCATCGCGCCGATCTGCGGCAGCGAGAGATAATTGATCATGAAGCTGCCGATGGAAACCTCGGCGCCAACATAGACGAAGATCGCCAGCATCCCGAGCCACACGCGCCGGTGCTTCAGCGCGTCGGCGAAGCGGTGGTGCGCATCGTCGGCTTCCTGCGTGTTGATCACCGGCGGCAGCCGGAACAGCCAGACCATCGCCGCCAGCGCGAACAGGACCAGCGCGATGCCCAGATACGGTGCCTGCACCATCTGCGCCTGCTGCAACTTGTAGGCGAGTTGCTGCGCCGGCGTAAGCTTCGCCAGCTCGGCCGCGCCGAGCACCGCGGTGGAAAGGATCAGCAGGCCGCCGATCTTCGGCGCCAGTGTGGTGCCCAGCGAATTCAGCGCCTGCGCAAGATTGAGCCGGCTCGACGCCAGCCGCGGTTCGCCGAGCATGCTGACGTACGGGTTGGCCGCGACTTGCAGCAGGGTGATGCCGCTCGCCAGCACGAAGAAGGCGAACAGGAACAGGGCATACGATTGCGCCTGCGCGGCCGGGATGAACAGCAGCGCGCCGATGCCGGTGACGCACAGGCCGGCGATGATCGCCAGCCGGTAGCCGATCCGCGACACCACCTTGCCGGAAGGCAGCGACATCACGAAGTACGCGCCGAAAAAAGTGAACTGGACCAGCATCACCTGCGCGTAGTCCAGCGTGAATACCGATTTCAGGTGCGGGATCAGCACGTCGTTGAGGACCGTGATGAAGCCCCACATGAAGAAGATCGTGGTGACCACGCCGAGTGCGACGCGCGGGCTGGCGGTTCTGGTGCTCATTGGACGTTCCAAATGGAAGATGCGCCGCCGCGAAGCGGCGTGCTAGTTTCACACACTTCCGTCGTCGTCCAGCAGGTACTTTGGTCATGCTTTTTGCACGCCGTTTGCGGCACGCGATGCGTCCGTGTTCCGCCTTGCTGATCCTGGTTCTGGCCGGAGTTTGCGCTGCCGCGGGCGCCGCCGATCGAAGCGCGCTGGCCGACGTGAACCCGCTGATCGGCACCGGTGGCGATGGCCACACGTTTCCCGGCGCCACGGTGCCGTTCGGCATGATCCAGTTGAGTCCGGACACGGCGATGCCGGACTTTCATCACGCCTACAAGTGGGCGGCCGGCTATCGCTACGACGATCACAGCATCCTCGGGTTTTCGCACACGCATTTTTCCGGCAGCGGGCATTCGGATCTCGGCGACGTGCTGCTGATGCCGGGCGTGGGCAAGCCGCAACTCGATCCCGGCGATCCGTACAGGCCGGGCAGTGGTTACCGCTCGCGTTTCGATCACAAGAGCGAAATCGCGCAGCCGGGTTACTACGCGGTGACGTTGCAGGATTCGGGCGTGCGCGTGGAGCTGACCGCGAACGCGCGCGTGGGCTGGCATCGCTACACGTTTCCGCAAGGGCAGGCCGCGCACGTGCTGCTGGATCTTCGCCCCAGCATTTACGATTACCCGGGCAAGGTGCTGTGGGCGCGGCTGCGCGTACGTGACGACGGCACGGTCACCGGTTATCGCGAGACGCGCGGCTGGGCGCCAGGACGGCAACTGTATTTTGCGATCCGCTTCTCGCAGCCGATGGTCGCGCACCAACTGGTCAACCGCGAGGCCGACATTCCCTACAAGGGCTTCAAGGGGCCGGATGCGAACCCGGCCGGCAACGATGCACTCGCCGGCAAGCAACTGGAAGGCGTATTCGAGTTTGGTGAACTCAAATCGCCGCTGCTGGTGAAGGTGGCGATCTCGGGCGTGAGCGAAGCCAACGCGATCGCCAACCTGGAGGCGGACGGCAAGGGTTGGGATTTCGACGCGCGGCGTGCGGCCGCCAGCGACGCATGGGCCCAGGCCCTGTCGGCAATTGACGTTGATGCCGCGCCGGATGTGCGCACCAATTTCTACACCGCGCTGTACCACGCACTGATCGCGCCGAACCTGGCGATGGACGCGAACGGCGACTACCGCGGGCCCGATCACGGCGTGCATCGCGCCGAGGGCTTCACCTTCTATTCGACCTGGTCGCTCTGGGACGTCTACCGTGCGCAGCAGCCGCTGATGACGCTGATCCAGCCGCAAAGGCGCGTCGGCGATTTCGTGCAGTCGCTGGTTGCCGCGCAGCAGGCCAGTCCGTTCGGCATCCTGCCGGTGTGGGCGTACCAGGGGTTGGAGACCTGGTGCATGATCGGCTATCACGCCGTGCCGGTAATCGCCGATGCCTACATGAAGGGCATTCGCGGGTTCGACGCCAACGCCGCATTGAAGGCAATGGTCGCGAGCGCGACGTATGCACCTTACGGCGACCTGCGCGACACCATGCGCCTCGGCTACGTGCCCGAGGATCGCGAACCCGAATCGGTTTCGAAGACACTCGAGTACGCCTTCGACGACTGGACGATCGCGCGCATGGCCAAGGCGATGGGCAAGGACGACATCGCCGCACAGTTCGAAAAGCGCGCGGGCAACTGGCGCAACGTGTTCGATCCGTCGGTGGGTTTCGCGCGGCCGAAGTTGAGTGACGGCAAGTTCCGCGAACCGTTCGATCCGGCGCGCGCGGGCGAGGGCAGCGGTTTCACCGAAGGCAACTCGTGGCAGTACTCGTGGTACGAGCCGCAGGACGTCGCCGGCCTGAGTCAGATGCTGGGTGGCGACGACAAGCTGATCGCGAAGCTCGATGCCGTGTTCGACGCGAAGATTGACCCGAAGGTGTTCGCCAAACTTGAGGATGTCTCAGGTCTGATCGGCTGGTACGCGCACGGCAACGAGCCCAGCCATCACATTGCGTACCTGTACGACTACGCCGGCGCGCCGTGGAAGACACAGCAGCGGCTCGCGCAGATCATGCATTCGCAATATGCGCCGACGCCGTCGGGCCTGGCCGGCAACGACGATCTCGGCCAGATGTCGGCGTGGTACATCTTCACGGCGCTCGGCTTCTATCCGGTCGCGCCGGCCAGCAACCAGTACGTGATCGGCCGGCCGTTCGTACGCCGTGCGGTATTGCATCTGCCCAACGGCAAGACCTTCACGATCGTTGCCGACCATCTGGATGACGCGCACCCCTATGTCGGCAGCGTGTCGCTCAATGGCAAGCCGCTGCAGCGTGTCTGGATCGGCCACGACGAAATCATGGCCGGCGGCGAACTGCACTTCACGATGGCCGCGCAGCCGAACAGGCAATGGGGCACGCAGCCGCAGGATCGGCCGTATGCAATGAGCGCCTATCGGTAGCATCCGTGGTCGAGTCATCGCGTAGCAGCTACTTCGTTCAGGCGAGGACTGGCGAGTGTTCGACTTGGATGCGTTCGATCCATCGCAAGAAGGCATCCAGCCATGCGCGCAGCCCATCGCGCGCGGCGGGGTCGCGCAAGGCTCCGGCGTCGTCGAACACCTTCCGCGCTTCGGCCAGGAACAGCATCGGAGCCGGCATCACGTGCGCTTCGGTCGCGGTGAGCGTGTGGCGCAGCGCGGCTTGTGCAAGTCGTGTTCCCCAGCGCCCCGCGGAAACGCCCGCGATCGCGACCGGTTTGCCGGCCAGGACCTCACCGGCCGCAGGCCGCGACAGCCAGTCGATCGCGTTCTTCAGCACACCCGGTAGTGACTGGTTGTATTCCGGCGTTGCGATCAGCAAACCGTCCGCTGCGGCAACGGCATCGCGCAACCGCCGAACGCCGCCCTGCCGGATCTGCCCTGCTTCCGTGTCCTCGTTGAACATGGGCACATCCGTCAACCCCTCATACAACTCGATTCGCAACCCGGAGGGAGCGCATGTCATGGCTGCTTCCAGCAGGCGGCGGTTATAGCTGCCGGCGCGCAGGCTGCCCGGCAGGGCGAGGATGTGGCGGATGGATTGATGTTGCAGGTTCATGCACAAGCCTCATGAGGAGCGAAGGATTTCAGACAAGTAGCAGCGAGGTCACGATCAACAGGGCACCCAGGATCCGGTCGGTCCACGTGCGCACCACCGCGCGTGAGAGATGCCGCGACACAGCATCCCCAAGTGCCGCCCATAGCAACAAGCAAAAAGAGGGAATGCAGACGAACAACGGGGCAAGATGCAAGAAGGTGTCGGCCGTACCGGTCGCGGGCATCGCTGCCACGACGGTCAGCACCATCACCCAGCCTTTCGGGTTGAGGAACTGGAAGACGAACAACCCGCGGAACCCGGCGCGGAGCGCCATTGCGCTGGTCTCGCGGCCGGCCTCCGCAAACAGCCGCACCCCCAGCCAGACAAGATAGAGCACGCCGCCGGCTTCAACACCCGAACGCAGGGCTGGCCACGTGATGAAAGCACTCCCCGCGCCGACAATCACCGCGCCCAGCAGGGCGAGCCCGCCCGCCACTACGCCGACAATCGCCGGCAATGCGCCCCGCCACCCGTTCCTCGAGGCCGTACGCATCACCAGCAAATTGTTGGGCCCCGGCGTGATTGCGGTGACGATCAGAAAAAGGGCGGCGGGGAACAGGGAGGCCATCATGATCGGTATTGGGAATGGAACGGCGGGAGGATCGCCGCGATGGCTGGATCGTGCATGGGCTTGACTGGTCTAGAATTGAGAACATGAAGGACCTGCCGTTGAACGCGCTGAGGGTGTTTGCACTGGCCTGCATGCACGGCGGCGTGCGCGCGGCGGCGCGCGAGCTTGGCATCGCGCATTCCTCGGTGAGTCGGCATCTGGCCGAGCTGGAGGCCTGGCTGGGCGTGCCGCTGGTCCAGAAAAGGACCGGCACCCGCGCGTGGGCGCCGACGCCGCAAGGGGATGCGCTGGGCAAGGTCGTGCTGGCCGGCTTGCGGGAGATCGACGCCGCGACCACGATCGTTCGCGAGGCACGCTCGCCATTCGCGGTCACGATTTCCACCTCGCCTTCGTTCGCCTCGCGCTGGCTCCTGCCACGACTGCCGTCGCTGGAGCGCGCGCATCCACGCATCGAGCTATCGCTGCTGGTCAACCAGCATGTCGAGGATCTCGACGCCAGCGGCATCGATGTGGCCGTGCGCATGGGCGCGGGGCCATGGCCGGGCTCGCACGCCGAGGTTCTGATGGACGATGCCCTGTACCCGGTGATGGCGCCGGAACTGTGGAAGAGCGCGAGGCGGCCCTCGCGTCCCGAAGATCTGGGCTCGTTGCGGCTGTTACACGATCGCGACCCGCAAGCGTCGTGGGAACTCTGGCGTCGGCAGTTTGGGCCTGCCTCGTTGAACCTGCAGCGCGGGCCGCGCTTTGCCTCGACGGATTTGGTGTTGCGCGCGGCAGCGCAGGGGCAAGGGGTGGCGCTGGCCCGCCACCGGATGGCCGTGGATGACATTATCTCCGGCCAACTGCTGCGGCCATTCGGTGACCGCGCGGTGCGCATCGAAAAGGCCTACTGGATTGTTCGCGCGGAACGCGCGCCGCGGCACGCGGTGGCGAACGTCATGGCCTGGTTGAAGGAGCAGGCGTCCGGCCCGTGATGATGGGCGGCCGGCTCACCGGGAGGACGTGCGCCTCAATCTATCGCCAGCTTCTTCAGCTTGTAGCGCAGCGCACGGAAGGTGATGCCGAGTTTCTTGGCCGCGGCGGTCTTGTTGTAGCGGGTTTCCTTCAGCGCGCGCAGGATCGCCTCGCGCTCGACATTGGAGATGTAATCGTCCAATGCCACGCTGTCGCCGCCATTCATCAGATCGTCGTCGTCCTCGTCGTAATCCTCGTCCTCGTCGCGCGCGCGGCGGGAAGGGGTCAACATCAGGTCGCCGACCTCGATCACGCTGTGCTCGCACAGCGCCACTGCCCGTTCGAGGATGTTCTCGAGTTCCCGCACGTTGCCGGGGAAGTCGTATTCGGTCAACGCGGCCAGCGCGTCGGGTTTCAGGCGCGGCGCGGAGACGCCGGATTGTTCGGCGAGACGATCGAGGATGCGCACCGCCAGTTTCGGCACGTCGCCGCGGCGCTCGCGCAGCGGCGGCACGCGCAGCTCGATCACGTTGATGCGATAGAACAGGTCCTGGCGGAACTGGCCCAATTGCGTGAGCCGCGCCAGGTCCTTGTGGGTGGCTGAGAGGATGCGCACGTCCACCGCGACTTCGCCGCGACCGCCGATCGGGCGCACCGCCTTTTCCTGGATCACCCGCAGCAGTTTCACCTGCATGTGCAGCGGCAGTTCGGCGACTTCATCCAGAAACAGGGTGCCGCCGTTGGCGGCCTGGAACAGGCCATCCTTGTCGGCATGCGCGCCGGTGAACGAACCCTTCTTGTGGCCGAAGAATTCGCTTTCCATCAATTCGGAGGGAATCGCGCCGCAGTTCACCGGAACGAAAGGACCGCCGGTACGCGGGCCTTGCTCGTGGATCAGCCGTGCCACCAGTTCCTTGCCGACACCGGATTCACCGCTGATGTAGACCGGCGCCTGGCTGCGCGAGAGCTTGTCTATGCGTGCGCGCACTTCCAGGATGGCCTGCGAGTCGCCGACCAGCCGGCCCTGCTGCGCGGCGATTTCGCCGTGCTTCTCCTGCGCCAGGCGCAATGCGGTCTGCACCATCCGGCGCAGCATGTTGATGTCCACCGGCTTGGAGACGAAATCGAAGGCGCCGGCCTTCAGCGCATCCACCGCGGCCTCGACGTTGCCGTAGGCGGTGATCATTGCCACCGGCGTGTCCGGATACTGGCGTGCGATCAGTTCGATCAGCTCCTGGCCGGTGCCGTCGGGCAGGCGCATGTCGGTGAAACACAGGTCGTAGGCCTGCTCCGCCAACAAGCGCTTGGCTTCGGCAACATTGGCGGCCGCGTCCACGTTGAGGTCCATGCGTCCGAGCGTAATGCTCAACAACTCGCGAATATCGCGCTCGTCGTCAACGACCAGGACGGTCTGCTTGCTGCTGCCCATTGGACCCCAAAACCCCGGAATTTCGCAAAGTAGGAGGGTAGCGCGGTACGGCCGCAGGGGAAAGCGCCGGGCGCGGGAATTGATAGCTGGTTGACGATCGCGGGTTGTCGCAGTTGACGTTTGTCTTCCCGGCAGGACCAACCTGGTCCTAGGCCTCGCTGCCCATCGGCATCCGCACCGGTGCCGTGAGGGTAATCCGGAAGCAACTGCCGCCGCCGGCCACCGGCACGTATTCGAGGCTGGCCTGATTGGCCTCGCACATCTGGCGCGCGAGGTACAACCCCAGCCCGGTCCCGTATTCGTGGGTGGTGAAGAAGGGTTCGAAGATCTGCGCCGCCACCTTGGGCGGGATGCCGGGGCCGCGGTCAATCACCTCGATCAGCGGCGGGCCGTCATCGCTCGCCAGCCGTGCCACGATCATCACCCGCGCCGGCTCGTCGGGCATGCGGCCGTAGCGGATCGCGTTCTGGACCAGGTTCCACACGACCTGCTGCAGATGCTGCGGATCGGCAACCGCTTCCACCGCGTGCGGATACAGCAGCGCGCGCAGGTTGTCGCCGCCGAGGTCGTTGGCTTCCTTGTATTCGTCCACGAAGGTCAACACCCAGGCGTTCAGATCCAGCGCCTCGGGCCGCGAACGCTCGCGCCGCGACAACTGCAGGATGTTCTCGATGATTTCGTTCAGGCGCCCGCAGTGGTTATTGATGATCTCCACCATGCGCTGATCGGAATCCGGCAGTTCGCGCGACTCCGCCAGCA
>Ga0068855_100008002_pt1 | contig 12770 bp, 9 predicted proteins | sample KBSCornC52_FD_66592 | JGI IMG/M metagenome (GOLD analysis project Ga0068855, IMG submission 66592) | Corn rhizosphere microbial communities from Kellogg Biological Station, Michigan, USA - KBS Corn C5-2 | ecosystem: Host-associated > Plants > Roots > Rhizosphere > Soil ...
CCCCCGGGCGTCAGAGCGGTGGATGCCGCGTCCAGGCACTCCCACGGAGCCAGCATGTCGAGCACCACCCGGTCGACGCTCGCCGGCTGCGTCGTCGTCGGCAGCGCCTCGGACAGGTCGCCGATCGTGACGCTCCAGTTCGGCGGCTCCGCGCCCAGGAAGGCGGCGACGTTGGCGCGCGCGACGGTCGCGAACTCCTCGCGGCGCTCGTACGAGAGCAGCCGTCCCTCCGGGCCGACCGCTCGGAGCAGCCAGAGCGAGAGGGCGCCGGATCCGACGCCGGCCTCGACCACCGTCGCGCCGGGGAAGACGTCGGCGATGCCGATGATCTGGGCGGCATCCTTCGGGTAGACGATCGCCGCGCCGCGCGGCATCGACATGACGAAATCGCTGAGCAGCGGGCGCAGGGCCAGGTACTGGTCCCCATTGGTGGCGCTCACCACCATGCCATCGGGCTGGCCGATGATGGCGTCGTGCTTCACCACCCCGCGGTGGGTGTGGAACTCGCCGCCGACTGCCAGCGTCACCGTGTTCAGACGACCGCGCGGCCCGGTGAGCTGCACTCGGTCGCCGGCCGCGAACGGGCCCGAGTGGCGCGGAGCCTCCCCCGCGGTCATCGGCTCACCCGCACGGCGTGGAGCGCGAACAGTTCGTCGATGGCGCGCCCCTCGAGCGTCTCCCACTTCGTGTATGCCGGGCTGTCTGGCAGCGGCACGTGCAGCGGGAGCGCCAGAGTCGTGGCCCCGCTCGCCACCGCGGCGGCGACGCCGAACTCGGAGTCCTCGATGGCCAGGCAGTCGCTGATGTCGACCTCGAGGGCGGTGGCCGCGCGCAGGTATGCCTCGGGATCCGGCTTGCCGTTGTCCACCTCGTCGCCCGCGACGACGGCGTCGAACGCCGGGAAGCCCGCAGAGGCGGCGATGGAGTCGGCCATCCGCCGGATCGACATCGTCACGAGCGCCATCGGGATGCCTGCTGCGTGCACCTGCTCGAGCATCTCGCGCGAGCCCGGGCGCCACGGCACCTGGGCATCGAGCTGCTCGAGCACCCGATCGGTGAGCAGCTGCACGATCTCGTCGGGCTCGAGCTCCACACCGCGCGACACGAGAACGCGCGCGGCGTTGCTGAGCGACGACCCGACCAGCTGCAGCCCGTCCTCCAGGCTCCAGTGGCCTCCCCAGGCGTGCACGAGCTCGGTCTCGGCGGCCAGCCAATACGGCTCGGTGTCGACAAGAGTGCCGTCCATGTCCCAGAGAACAGCGGCGGGGCGGCGAAGGTCGTCGGTCACGTCGCACGAGTCTACGAGCAACGGATGCTGAGCTTGCGCTGATGGCGAACGCCGCGAGCCCGGCGGTCTGCAGGGCGGGGTCCTATTCTGGAGGGACGGCGCGGAGCACGTTCCGCGCCGGGACGCCGGGCGACCGGCGAGAGGAACCACGTGGCGGACGCATCAGGATTCGGCGAGAACTCCCTTCTCGTCGTCGCCTTCGAGGGCTGGAACGACGCAGGCGAGGCCGCCAGCGGCGCGGCGCGAGCCCTGCGCGATCAGCTCGAGCTGGTGCCCGTGGCCGAACTGGATCCCGAGGACTACTTCGACTACCAGTTCAACCGCCCGAGTTCCACGTTCGACGAGAACGGCGACCGCGTGCTCGAGTGGCCGGGCGTGACCCTGTGGGGTCCGCTCGATGGCGGGGCCGGCATCCACGTGCTGCTCGGCACCGAGCCGTCGCGCGGCTGGAAGACCTTCTCGACCGAGGTGATCGACGCGCTCGCCGCGGCCGGCATCGACGGCATCGTCTTCCTGGGCGCCATGCTGGCCGATGTGCCGCACACCCGTCCGATCTCGATCTTCGCGACCAGTGAGAACGAGGCGGTGCGCGACCGGTTCGAGTTGGAGAAGAGCAGCTACGAGGGGCCGGTGGGCATCCTCTCGGTGCTGTCGGACGCCGCTGAAAAGGCCGAGATCCCCACCCTCTCGATCTGGGCATCCGTGCCCCATTACGTGCACAACGCTCCTTCCCCCAAGGCCACCCTCGCGCTCATCGAGCGGCTGGAGGAGTTCGTCGACGTCACAGTCGACCGCGGATCGCTCGAAGAGGACTCCGCGGCGTGGGTCGAGGGCATCGACGCGCTGGCAAGCGACGACGACGACATGGCGGCGTACATCGCCCAGCTCGAACAGGCGCGGGACACCGTCGACTCCCCAGAGGCGAGCGGTGACGCGATCGCCGAGGAGTTCGAGCGCTACCTGCGCCGCCGTGAGGGGCGCGCCGGCGAGAACAACTCGGGCAACAACGCGCCCTGACGCGTGATGCCCGCCTAGTGGCGGCTGGTTCTGAACACCCGACGGGCCACCAGGTTCCAGAGGTCGGCGAACAGCAGCGCGCCCGCGATGCCGTTGACCACTCCGCCCACGGTGTCGGTCAGATAGTGCACGCCGACGTAGAGCCGGGATGCCGCGACCATCACCGCGATGACGGCGAAGACGATCACGATCGCCACCCGTGCCGCGCGACGCCGGATGGCCAGGAACAGGGCGGTTCCCAGGGCGGCGACGAACGCGACGTGCCCGCTCGGGTAGCTCAGGGTCGACGCCGACTTCAACAGCTGATGCGGCACGTCGCCCAAGTCGGGCCGCGGCTGGTGCACCAGGTATTTCACCGCGAGGACGGTCACCCAGCCGGCTCCTGCTACGACGACGATCCCCAGTGACCGGCGCCACCCCTTGAGCAGCCACATCACGCCGAAGACGACCAGCAGGATGACCGCCACCACCACGGGTTGGTCCAGCTTGTCCAGGGCCAGCGCGATCGAGTCGAGCCCCGGAGTGTTGCTGCGGTTCAGAGCCGCATCGAGCGGGAGCTGCGCGGCGCCGAGCGCGGGAAGCAGTTTGACGGCGAATCCGAGGGCGACCGTCACGACGAACAGCACGACGGTCACCACGATCCAGTGCCGGGGAACTGCGAAATCGGAGCGCGGGGGAACGGTCATGGAGCTATCCAATCGGATGCGGGGGCTGGGAACCGCATCGGCCGGTCAGCAGTCCCTGAGAAAGTCTGCAAGAACCCGGCGCCCGAACGCCAGGGCATCCAGCGGAACGCGCTCGTCGACGCCGTGGAACATCGCCGGGAAGTTCAGATCGCCCGTGAGTTGCAGGGGCGCGAATCCGTATCCGTCGATGCCCAGCTTGGCGAGCGCCTTGTTGTCGGTGCCGCCGCTCATCAGGTAGGGCAGCACAGGAGCGCCCCGATCGTGCTTGTCGAGCGCGGCGATCATCTTCTCGACCAGCGGCCCCTCGAACGGCAGCTCGAGGCCGATGTCGTGGTGCATCACCTCGATCTCCACGTCCGGGCCGATCAGCTCTCGGACGCGCGCGAGCACCTCGTCCTCTTGGCCCGCGAAGGGGCGCAGGTCGACGAGCGCCTCTGCGCGGTCCGGGATCACGTTGTGCTTGTAGCCGGCGGTCAGCACGGTCGGGTTGCTCGTGGTGCGCAGCGTGGCCCGCAGGAAGCCGGCTGCGGTGCCGGTGGCGTCGACCACGGCATCCGGATCGGCGCCCGGCAGGTCGAGGATCCGCTTCAGCCGGGCGAGCAGATCGGTCGTGGTCGGGGTCAGACGCAGCGGCCACTGCTCCTGCCCGATCGCGGCGACCGCGAGGGCGAGCTTGACGATGGCATTGTCGCGGACGACCCGCGACCCGTGTGCGGCCGTGCCGTGCGCCGTCAGCTTGATCCAGACCAGGGCCTTCTCCCCCGTCTGCAGCAGGTATGCCCGCCTGCCGTTCAGGTCGATCGAGTAGCCGCCGACCTCGCTGATCGCCTCGGTGGCGCCCGCGAACAACTCGGGGTGCTCGTCGACCATCCAGTGCGAGCCGAACACGCCGCCGTTCTCCTCGTCGGAGAAGAACGCGACGACCAGGTCGCGCGCGGGCTGCTCGCCGCTCTCGAGCAGGTCGCCGAGCGCGGTCAGGATCATGGCATCCATGTCCTTCATGTCGACGGCGCCGCGGCCCCAGAGCAGCCCATCGCGGATCTCGCCGCCGAAGGGATCGACCGTCCAGTCGGCAGCCACCGCGGGCACCACGTCGAGGTGGCCGTGCACCACAAGGGCCGGACGGTCGCGGTCGCGCCCCTCCACTCGAGTCACCACGCTCGTGCGCCGCGGTGCGGCGTCGAACAGCCGGGGCGTCAGCCCGAGCCGCTGCAACTCGGCCTCGACGTACTGCGCGGCCTCGGCCTCACCCTCCGACCGGCCGCCGCCCCAGTTCACCGACTCGAACCGGATCAGGTCGCGCGCGATGCGCACCGTTGCTTCGAGGTCGGGAGTGTCGTCCAGCTCGGGCATGCACTGAACGCTACCCGGCGGTCGGCTCCGGCGTCGTGCGGGGCGGCTCTGCCACGTGGGTGGCCGCCTCGCCGTGCTAATGTCGTTCCTCGGCCGCCGTTCGTTGGCGGCCGATCTCGCGCGGGTGGCGGAATGGCAGACGCGCTAGCTTGAGGTGCTAGTGCCCGTAAGGGCGTGGGGGTTCAAGTCCCCCTCCGCGCACGAGATGCGAACAGCCCCGGATCGTCATGGTCCGGGGCTGTTCGTCGCTCTGGGCGACGGTTGTGAATGACACGTCACCGTCGGGCGTAGCGTGGAGAATATGCAGCTCGGCATCCACTACATGAACTTCACGCATCCTGACACACCGCCCGAGAAGATGGCGCCACTTCTGCGGAACACGGCCATCGCCGCGGAAGAGATCGGCAGCACCTGGTTCACGATGATGGACCACTACTTCCAGATGGAGGCGTTCGCCACCGCGCACGACCCGATGCTCGAGGGCTACACCTCGCTCGGCTACGTCGCCGCCATCACGGAGCGGATGCAGCTGGGCCTGATGGTCACGGGCGTCACCTACCGGCATCCCGGCCTGCTGGCCAAGATCGTGACCACCCTCGACGTGCTCTCGGAGGGGCGCGCGTTCCTCGGCATCGGCGCCGCCTGGTACGAGCGCGAGCACAATGCGCTCGGCGTGCCGTATCCGGAGTTGAAGCACCGCTTCGAGCGCCTCGAGGAGGCGCTGCAGATCGCCGAGCAGATGTGGAGCGACGAGGAGGGGCCGTATTCCGGCAAGCACTACCAGCTGGCCGAGACCATCAACATCCCGTCCACGGTGCAGAAGCCGCGACCGCCGATCCTGATCGGTGGAGGCGGCGAGAAGAAGACGCTGCGCCTGGTCGCGCAGTATGCCGACGCGTGCAACCTGTTCGGCGGCGACGTCGACATGATCGCGCACAAGATCGACGTGCTCAAGCGGCACTGCGATGAGCTGGGTCGCGACTTCTCGACGATCAAGATCACCATGCAGGGCGGTCAGCTGAAGCCTCACGACGACCCGGACGGCTTCCTGCGATCGATGGAGCAGTACGCAGCGCTGGGGGTCTCGCTCGTCGGGCTGGCGCCGGGTGTCGCTCCCGACCCTGTGGCGTACGTGCGCGGGCTCGAGCCGCTCGTTCCCCGCCTGGCAGCGATCGGATCCTAGGGCCGCCCAGCAAACGTCGCCTAGCATCGAAGGATGTCCAGCCGCACCGCACACCGACTCGGTGGTGTCGTCGCGACCTGGAACGATGACCGCGGCTTCGGATTCATCACGCCGGATGGCGGCGGCCCCGACGTGTTCCTGCACTTCAGCGCGGAGCCCCGCGGCACGACTCGGCCCTATGAAGGTCAGCGCCTGACCTTCGAGACGGAGCAGGACGAGAACGGAAGATTGCGCGCCGTGAGCGCCGAGCCGGTGCTGGTCTCCGAGCGCGCGGAGCCTCCTGTGCGGCCGACCTCGGTGGTGGTGGCCATCGGGTCGATCCTGGCGTTCGGCACGCTGTTCTTCGTCGCGCACGTGCGGTGGCAGGTGCCGTGGACGATCGCGGGCTTCTACCTCCTGCTCAGCATCCTGACCTTCGTGCTCTATGCCGCAGACAAGCGCGCGGCGCAGGCGAACCGGTGGCGCACCCCCGAGAACACCCTGTTGCTCGTCGGGCTGGTGGGCGGCTGGCCCGGTGCCGCGGTCGCCCAACAGGTGCTGCGGCACAAGACCAAGAAGCTGAGCTTTCGAACCCGGTTCTGGTCCACAGTGATCCTGAACGTGATCGCGTTCGTTCTGCTGGCCTGGTACATCAGCGCGCACCCGATTCCCGGGCTCGATCTGTTCTAGACGGGTCGTCGCCCGACCACCACGACGGTCAGGTCGTCGTCCTCGTCGTCGAGCTCGGTCTGCGGCCACAGCCCGGCATCCGCCATCAGGGATGCGGCGACGTCTGCCTGCTCCTCGCTCACTTCGATCAGCAGCCGCCCGCCCGGCGCCAGCCAGGCCGGAGCCTCGGAGATGACGCGGCGGTGGAGTTCCAGCCCGTCCGCCCCACCATCGAGCGCGATCCGGTGCTCGTGCTCGCGCGCCTCCGGCGGCAGCAGCGCGATGTCGGGGGTCGGCACATAGGGCGCGTTGGCGAGCAGCAGCTCGACCCGGCCGCGCAGCGAATCCGGCAGCGGATCGAAGAGGTCGCCCTCGTAGACCGCGCCGGGCAGCACATTGACGCGGGCGCAGCGGACGGCCGCAGGATCGAGATCCGCGGCGTGGAGCTCGACCCCGCCACCCAGACGGGATCGCACGGCGACCCCGAGGGCGCCGACTCCGCAGCAGAGGTCGAGTACGACAGCATCCGGATGCCCGAGCCGCGCCGCCGACTGCACGAGGAACTCGGTTCGGTGACGCGGCACGAATACGCCGGGCTCGACGACGAAGCGGATTCCGTCGAACTCGGCCCACCCCACGATCTGCTCGAGCGGATCGCCCGCGACGCGTCGCACGATCATCCGCTCCAGGTGAGCGGCGTCCGTGGCCTCGGCCCGGAGCACGACTGCCTCCTGCTCGGCGAAGACACTGCCTGCGGCCCGCAGGCGCGCCACGATCTCGGCGTCGGTCACTCAGCGACCTTGCCACGAAAGACCGCGTTCCGAATGCATGTCGTGCATTCCGACCGGGCAGGGGCGAGACTGGACCCACGATCGAAGGAGATCCCATGACCATCTCGGATCGGGCCGTGACGCCCGCGACCGCCGCCCCCGCCGCCGAACTGCCGGCCGCGCAGAAGGCGGAGCTCGACGCGGACATCCAGGCGCTCGCCGCCGGAGCCGCCGCTTGGGCCGAGTTGCCGCTCGACAAGCGCGCCGCCCTGCTGCGCGAGGTGCACGCCACGGTGTCTGCGCAGGCCGAGCAGTGGGCGCACACCGCGGCCCGCATCAAGGGCCTCGAGCCCGATTCGCCTCTCGTCGGCGAGGAGTGGATGTCGGGCCCGTACGCCGTGCTCACCGCCGTCGCCGCTCTGACGCACACGGTCGACGCACTCGCGTCCGGCGTCTCCCCGATCGCCGACCTGACCCTGGGCACGGCTCCCGGCGGACGCGTCACCGTCCCCGTGATGCCGTTCAACGCGTACGAGGGGCTGCTTCTGCACGGCTTCCACGGCGAGGTCTGGCTGAAGCCGGGCGTCAGTGCGACTCAGGCGCGCGGCGAGGCGGGACTCGGCGAACTCACGCCGAAACTGTCCGGCGGCGTCGGCCTGGTGCTCGGCGCCGGGAACATCACGTCGATCCCGCCCCTCGACGTGCTGTACGAGATCGTCGCGCACAACCGCGCGAGCCTGCTGAAGCTCAACCCGATCATGCAGGGGATCATGGACGTCTACCAGGCGGCGCTCGCTCCCCTGGTCACCGCAGGAATGCTGCGCATCGTGCAGGGCGGCGCCGCAGAAGGCAGCTACCTGGCCCATCACGACGGCATCGACCACGTGCACATCACCGGCAGCGCAGCCACCCACGACGCGATCGTGTGGGGGGTCGGGCCGCAGCGGGCGTCGAACAAGAAGGCCGCGACGCCGTTGCTCAAGAAGCCGATCACGAGCGAGCTCGGCGGGGTCTCGCCGATCATCCTGGTGCCGGGAAAGTGGACCACGCGCGATCTGCGCTTCCAGGCGGAACACGTCGCGACGCAGCGCCTGCACAACGGCGGCTACAACTGCATCGCCGGTCAGATCGTGGTGCTGAGCGCCGACTGGCCGCAGAAGGCGGCGTTCCTCGACGAACTGCGGGCCGCCCTCGAGCGCACCCCGGGCCGTCGCGCCTGGTATCCGGGAAGCGACGACCGGGTGGCGGATGTCGCCGCGCACTACCCGAAGGCGCAGAGGCTGGCCGACGGCGCACGCCTGCTTGTCGACATCCAGGCCGACGAAGACGCCTCGCACTTGCAGACGACGGAATCCTTCTCGCCGGTGCTGGGGGTCATCGAGGTGGCGGGCACCGGTCAGACCTTCCTGGATGCCGCGGTCGCCACCGTCAACGCCGACTTCCTCGGGACGCTCGGCGCCAATGTGCTGATCGCCCCGGCCGAGCGCAAGGCGCTGGGCGCCGGATTCGACGAGGCGATCGCCTCGCTGCACTACGGGTCGATCGCCATCAACAGCTGGACGGGCTTCGCCTTCCTCGCCGCGGGGGCCTCATGGGGCGCGCTCCCTGGGCACACGCTCGACAACGTGCAGTCGGGCATCGGCGTCGTGCACAACGCGCTGCTGCTCGACCACACGGAGCGCACCGTGGTGACCGGGCCGTTCCGTCCGTTCCCCCGCTCGGTCGCGGGCGGCGAGTTCGCGCTCTTCCCAAAGCCGCCGTGGTTCGTGACCGCGCGTTCCGCGAGGCGGACCGGCGAGCTGCTGACCCGATTCGCGCAGAAGCCGAGCTGGTTGAAGATGCCGGGGATCTTCATCTCGGCGTTCCGCGCCTGACGCTGGTCATCCTGACGTTATCCACGTCATCCTGAAGTCGGAGGCTGCGTGGTGACAGAACTTCATACTCTGGGGGGATGACGAAAGCCTGGACCGACGATGTGGCCCGTTACCTGCTCGACGATCGGTTCTGCCCACGCTGCGGCGCACGCCTCACCACGCCGGAGTGGTGCGCCGCCTGCTCTGCCGACCTGAGCGGTGTCGATGCCGTCAGTGCCCGCGGAGCGTCGCGCGACGCGGTCGACGCACTGGAACGGCGCCAGCAGTTCATCGAGCGGATCCCGACCATGGCGCCGGCTGCGGCAGCCGCTCCAGCACCCGCCGCCCCTCCGGCCCCGACCGGCGCGCCTGTCGTCTCCGGATCGGTCGACGAGGCGCGCAGCTCGGTCAGCGTGCAATCGGTGCTGGCGGTCGCCGGTGCCGCCCTGGTTGCCGTCGCCGCCATCGTGTTCACCTTCCTCAACCCCGACCTCACCGACTTCACGACCCGCAGCCTCATCGTCGGCGCGATCACGGTCGTCTTCCTCTGCAGCGCCTGGCTGCTGGTCCGGGCGCGCCTGCAGTTCTCTGCCGAAGCGGTCGGCGCACTGGGCATGGTCTTCGTCGCACTCGATGTCTGGGCGTTCTCCTCGCTGGCGCCGCAGCTGAGCGGGTGGGTGTTCGCCGGGATCGGAACACTCGTCGCCGCGGGCGTGATGGTCGTGATCGCGTGGCTGGCCCGCATCCGCACCTGGCTCTGGACGGGATTGCTCGGCCTCACGATCGTGCCGGCCCTGTTCGCGTACGCCGCAGGCGATCCGTGGATCACGATCGTCGGCCACCTGGCTGTCGGCTTCGCGGCCCTCGCGGTGCACGACGCGGCGCGCGCACTCGCCCCTCGTTTCGGCAGCACCCTGCGCACCGACCGCGTCACCGCGACGGTGGTGCAACTGATCGTCGTCGGTGTCGTGCTGGTCTCGGCGATCCGCTTGCCTCACCACGGGCCGCTGGATGCACTCGGTGCCGCGGGCCTGCTGCTCGGCCTTGCCGTGCTGGCGGCGGCGAGCACGCGGCACCAGCTGCCCCAGCTCTGGAGCGTGCTCGCGGGCGCATTCCTCGCCACGGCGTTCGCCATCGTGCCCTTCGCGATCGAGGGGCTCGAGCCGGAGTGGCTGCTCGCCCTCATCCCTGCCGCGGTAGCGGTCGCGGTCGGGCTGCTCGCGGCGCTGCCGGTGGTCGCGTCGATCCGCCGGGTGCCGCTCCTGGTCGGCGCGTGGGGCGTCGCGCTCCTCGTGGCCGTGCCGGCGGTCCTGCCCGTCATCAACCGGGTCCTGACTCCGCTGGCACAGACCGATCCCGGTGGATTCCAAGACGGCGCCGACGGCCGGGACGCGCTGGCGGCCATGCTCGGTGTCGCTGCCGCCGCGGCATCCTCGGGCCTGATCTGGTTCTTCGGCCGACGCCGCGCGCAGACGGCCGCGTTGGCGCAGGGCGCCCTCGCCACCGGACTGTGGATCGGGATGCTGGCGCTCCTGGCCCTCGCCGACTGGACCGCTCTCGTCCCGCTCGTCCGTGTCGGGCTGGGTCTGGCCCTCTCCCTGGGCCTCGCCCTCGCGGCACGAGTCCCGCGGGTCACCGCCGCGCCGCTCAAGGTGCGCATTCCGATCATCGTGGGCGCGCACCTGCTGCTGATCTCGGGCGCGGCCCTGGCCTGGACCGACTCGAACCTCACCGTCGCGGGGGGCGCGGTGAGCGTCGCGGTGCTCGCGGTGCTCGCCCGCACGGTGCCCGCCGTCCTGCGCCCGCTGTACCTCGCGGCGGGCTACGGTTATGCGCTGATCGTCTTCGCGGCGGGCTTGAACCTCCTGCACATCGAGACGATCGCCGTGCTCTGCCTGACGACGACGCTCGGTTCGCTGACCGCTCTCGCGGCGACTCTCATCCACCGGCTGCCCGCTCGCTCCTGGTACGCGGTGCTGATCGTCACCGCAGTGCCGTTCCTGATCGGGATCGGCTCGGTGCTCGCGGAGCGCAGTGGCTGGACAGCGCTCTCGACGGGCGTGACATTCCTGCTCGCCCTGACCCTGCTTCTGACGACCCGGCCGGGGCTCAACCGGATCGTTCGTTCCCTGGCAGCCGCCCTGCTGGTTCCGAGCCTTGCGGTGGTCGTGGTCTGCCTGGGGGCGCAGTTGCTCACCGTCAGCGGATCCCCGGTGACCCTGCCGGTCATCGCCGTGATCGTCGCCTGCACGCTGCCGAGCACGGGGTTGATCCGGTCCGCGCTTGAGCGACGCGGCATCCCGGTCGATCATGCGACCGCCGCCCGGGTCTGGATCGAGGTCTCAAGCCTGGTGACTGCGGCCCTCGCCGTGCTGCTGGCGCTCGTCCGCTCGGCGGCAGGACTCGGCACCAGCTGCCTGGTGCTGCTGATCATCGGCCTGGGCGCCGCCGCTATGGCCAGGTTCGCCAAGCGCCGTTACGGCTGGGTGCTGGCTTTCGCGAGTTGGACGGGCGCGCTCTGGTGCGTCTGGGCGCTGGCGGGTGTCGCGGTGCTCGAGCCCTACATCCTGCCGCCTGCCCTCGTTGCCGCGACCATCGGCGCGGTGCTGGTCGGTCGCGGGCGTCCCGGCATCGGCCTGCCCGCGGTCGGGTTGTTCTCCACAGGGCTGGCGACGGCGGTGGCGCCCTCGTTGGTGATCTTCTCGGTGGTCGGCGACGGCGAGAACGACGAGCAGCTCTGGCGCGGCTTCGCGCTGGCGGCCGCATCGCTCGTCTTGCTCGTGCTGGGCGCAGTCGTGGGCCGCATCCCGACGGAGTCGCTCCTCGCCCTCCTCGCCCGCCTGCGCGTCCCGCTGCTCGTCGTATCGATCGCGGCTGCGGCGGCGCCCGCCGCGCAGGCTGTGCGCTGGGGTCTTGCTCTCGACCACTCCCCTGTTTCCGATCAGCTGCTGATGTGGCCGGTGCTCGCGGTCAGCGCCGGCTCGGCGGCACTGGCTGCGGTAGCTGGACGGCTGCTGCTCAGCGGGAGGCGATCGGGCACTCCGGGGATCGGGGGGCGCTGGGTGTATGCCCCCGCCCTGGTCTTCCTGGCGATCGGCCCGATCGCCGCAGTGCGCGTGGGGGTGCTGCCGATCCTCGCGCTGTACCTGCTCGGCTTCACCTATCTCGCTCTGATGATCGTCACGGTGGTCCGAGCTCGCACCCGCACCGTCACCCTTCCACCGGTCTGGTTCACCTTCGCCGTGGCGTGGTGCCTCATGGTGGCCAGCTGGAGCACCCGAGAGCTGATCCGTGTCGAAGGGTATTCGCTGCCGCTCGGGCTCGCTCTGCTCGCGGCAGGGGTGATCGCGATGCGGAAGGAGACGGTCACCGTCTCCCCCGGACCGACGAGCTGGCCGGTCGGCTTCCGCGGATCGTGGCGGCTGCTCGCGCCGGGGATCGTCGTCACGCTGCTGCCCTCGATCCTCGCCACCGGGACCGACCCGCAGACCTGGCGCGCCATCCTGGTGCTCGGCCTCGCGTTGGTATCGATCCTGGTCGGCTCGCTCCGGCGGCTCGGCGCGCCCTTCGTGATCGGGTTGATCGTGCTGCCGATCGAGAACATCGTGGTGTTCGCCGTGCAGGTGGGCCGCTCGATCGGAGCGACGCCGTGGTGGATCACCCTGGCGACGGCCGGTGCCGTGCTGCTCGTGATCGCCGTCACCTCCGAGCGCCGCTCCGCCGGGCAGAAGGGCGTGGCGGCGCGGCTGCGCGACCTGCGCTGATCGCTGGGTGGCCGAGCTGCGCGAAGCGCGTATCGAGGCACCCAGCGATTGACACGATCGAACATATGTTCGAAAATGAAAGCATGGCTCCGGCATCCTCTTCTGCAGCCCTGCAGGTCGACGACGAGCTGAGCGCCGCGGGCACCGCCGACGTCGTGCGCGAGCTGCAGGCGCGCATCCGGGGCATGCAGCGCACCACGCTCGACAC
>Ga0068855_100008006_pt1 | contig 12766 bp, 12 predicted proteins | sample KBSCornC52_FD_66592 | JGI IMG/M metagenome (GOLD analysis project Ga0068855, IMG submission 66592) | Corn rhizosphere microbial communities from Kellogg Biological Station, Michigan, USA - KBS Corn C5-2 | ecosystem: Host-associated > Plants > Roots > Rhizosphere > Soil ...
CGTGTAGCGGACTCGCGCTGGCATTTGGCGCGCTCGGCGGAAGGGTTGGGCTGAGCGGCGCCGCGCTGGCATTCGGCGCGCTCGCCGGCGGTGGCTCGGCGTGCCGCGGGGGCGGCAGGTCAGCGGGCGGTACGCTTTCGAGAGCGCCGCCGGGCGGCCCGAACGACGGCACGGGCGTCATCACCGCCGAGCGTTTCTCGAGCGAGAACGAGCCTTGCGACGACGTGCCCAACGCGGGCACTGCCGGCACGCCGCGCGCGGGCGGCGGCACCGCGCCCGGCGGACGCAGCGTGGCCGTCGCCGACGTCGCAGGGCCCTCTTCGCTCAGCGTCGGCAGTGGCGAGCGCGCGCGCGCTACGGGCGCGACCGGATCGCGACGCGCGGTCGTCGCGGTAGGCTGACCCGCGCGAGCTCGGCCAATCACGCCGAAGCTGCTGGGTGCGAGCGTGTCCTTCGCAGGCTCGCTCGGCGCAGCGACTGTTTTCGCTGATTTCATCAGCGGCGAAAGCGGCGGCAGCCCGCCCGCGATCGGCGTTTGAGTCGCCGCGATCGGCGTTCGAGTCGCCGCGGTGGGCGGAGTGGCTGCGGTGGGCGGAGTGGCTGCGGCGGGTGGAGAGGCCGCGGCAGCGCGCGCGACGGGAGCAGCAGCGGCTGAGGGTTGTGCAGTGGCGCGAGCGGGCGATGGCGTGCGAGTCGCGGACGCGGCTGGCGCGTGCGGCGAAGTCGCGCGTGCTGCCGGCGCTGCAGTGCGTGGCACGGCGCTGGCGACTGCGCCAGTGGGCGCCGAGCCGGTGGCGGAGCGCGCGTCTGGCGGCGGAGGTAAGCTCGCCTTCGTGCGCATCGGGGGCGGCGGCGGCTGCGCGCGCCCCGGGGCAAGCGATGGACGAGCTCCGGCTGCACTGAGCGGCGGGCTCGACGGAGCGTTCAGTGGCGGGCTCACCGCAGCCTCCAACGGCCCAGCTGCTACCGCTTTTAACGGCGAGCTCGGCGAAGCCGTCGAGGGCTCGCCGGCCGGTGCGCCCGGGACGGTGGGCGGGCTCGCGATGCTCGGATTGCGGCGTGGCTTCAGCGAGCTCTGACGTTGAGCTTCGGGGATGAAGCCCACGAGCTCAGCGACACGATTCGCCGGCAGCCACTCGGCCCAACCCTTGCGCCAGACCAATGTAGTTGCGCTAAGCGTTCCGTTCGCGAGCAACGCGCCCAACGCGCGCTCATTTCCCGAGACCTGTTTGCCCTCGCTCGTGAGCCAGTGAAAGTACGCAGTGTCCGCGGGATCGACCAAACCGGGCTCCAGCCAACAGAGTCACCGATTATGGGCGCAATTACCACTGGCTCGCCCACGAACTGGCACACACCCGCGCACCCTCAGCCGAGCGTTTTGCTACAGTGGCCGAGCGTCCGCATAGGCGACGGCCATGCAGCCGACGACTTCATCGCCGGCTGCGCGCAGCGCGTGAACGCAGGCAGCGAACGTGGCGCCGGTCGTGACCACGTCATCCACGAGCACGACTCGTGCGCCTCGCCGCCTCGTCACGCGTGGCGATCGCGCCGCAAAGGCGAGTGCCACGTTTTCGATCCGGCCCTGACGATTCCTCTTCGCTTGTTGCTCCGTGTGGCGCACTCGCACCAGCCGACGCGCGTCGAGCTGGCCATGCCCAGTGCGAGAAAGTTCTCGCGCGAGCAGCGCGGCTTGGTTGTAGCCGCGCTCGGCGAGACGTAGCGGGTGAAGTGGCACTGGCACCCACACGTCAGCGGGCTCGATGCCCAACAGATCGATGCCGCGCGTGGCCAGACGGGCGAGTTCGGGGCCGAGCTCCGGCGCTGCGCCGTATTTGAAGCGATGGATGACCGAGGAGAGCGGCTCGCCGTAGCGCGCGCCCGCGAACACCGGGACCGAAGCGGCGTGGCAAGCGACGTCGAGCAGCAGCTCGGGCTCCCCGCAGTTGGGGCAATAGCCGGATGCCTCCGGCTCGAGCGCCTCGCACGAAAGGCAGCGCGGCGGCGCCAGCACGTCCAGGCACGTGCGGATCAGCTTTTGCCCGAGCCCGCCTAGGTTCACTTGGGGCAGGTCGGCCCGCGCGCGGCGCGAGTTGCGCGCCAAGCGCGAGCTGGCTGCGAAGCGCGCGCTACAGGCCGAGCAGCTTGGTCATCGAAGCTTCGTCGGCGGGCGTAAACAGATACGAGTCGAAATCGTCGCTCGCGACCCAGCGAAAGTCGTTCACGTTGACCGTGCTCGGCTCGCCCTCGACCAAGCGGGCTTCGTACAAATAAAGCTCGACCACGTAGTGCTCGTACGGGTGGCTGACGAAGCTCATCAGCTTGCCCGCTTGCACCGACACACCGAGGCGAAAGCTCACCTCGCGCGAGAGCGCACTCGTGTCGGTCTCGCCATCCTCGACGCGACCACCGGGAAACTCCCAGAGCAGCGGCAGCACCGCGCTCGGTCGTCGCTGCGTGATCAAGTAGCGGCCGCCGCGCTCGATGACGGCGGCCACTACCCGAATCGTCCGTGCTGCCACGGTGGTCAGTAGTCGATCCGGAACAGTTGCTGACCCATCAGCAAGATGTCGCTCGGGCCGACCTGGTGCTCACTGCGCAAGCGCACGAAGGTGCCGTTCGAGCTACCGACGTCGGTCAGATAAATCTTTCCGTCTTTGGCTTTGGCGATGCTGCAGTGCAGACCCGAGACATAGCCGTCTTCCGAAAACAGAATGTCGCCGCGTTCACGACCGCAGTGCACGCCGCGCTCCGGGATCGGAAACGAGTTGCCGGTCGTGTCGCGACCGATGACCAGCGCGAGCCGACCGATGTAACCCTTGGAAGGGCTGCCGAAGCGCTCGACGTTGTCGGGCGATTTCCCTTGGCCTTTCAGCTCCTCGAGCCGAATGATCTCTTGACCGATCCGGAACAGATCGCCAAATTCGAGCAAAACCGGCTCGTTCGGCCGCAGCTTCAGGTACACGCCGTTGAGCGAGCCTTCATCCTTGATGAACAGCGCGTTGCCGCGGCGGGTGAAGGTAGCGTGGCGCGGCGAGAGGTAGCTGTCGCCCGCGAAGATCGAACCCGTGTCGCGACCGAGCGTCACGGTCGGCGCATCCGGCAAGCGGTAGGTACCGGCTTCACTGCCGTCCGCGCGCAGCGCCGTGAGCACGATGGCGGGTCCTGTCCCGGCTACCGGCGGCTGCGCGGCGGGCGCAGTAGACGGGCTTACTCCCGCGCCAACCAGCGCACCCAGGTTGTACCCGCACGATGCGCAGAAACGATTGTTCGTTCCGTTCACGTGCCCGCACTGCGGACACGCCACAGTCGTTGCGGCTGCCGGAGCCGCGGCGGGCACGTTGGCCGCGGGTCGCGCTGCTGGCGCAGGCGCCGGTGCAGCCGCAGGCGCCGGCATGGGTGCCGGGGCGGGCATTGGTGCCGGCGCGGGTTGCGCCGTCATCGCTGGCACACCTTGCGACGGCGTTGCCGCCGTAAAGGGTTTCGCTGCGGCTGCACGCGGGAGCTCAGCTCCGCAGCCCAAGCAAAACTTGTAGTGGTCCTGATTCTCCTTACCGCACTTCAAACACGTGATCACAGGTGTCCTCCAGGGAGCGGACCGAGCTCGCGAGCGAAAACGACTTCCCTCGTAACCGCGCGATTATCCACGGCCCTTTGCTAGGGTCAAGGCTTCGGGCTCAAGGGGTGAGCTTAGCGAGCGCCTCACGTAATAGGTTTCCGAGTGGTTCGGTCTCGAGCTTCGGTCCAAGGGCCGAGACGGCGCGCTCTGCTTCACCCGGACGGTAGCCCATATTGACCAACGCGCTCAGCAGCCGGCCGGCCTCGTTTCCCAGGGTTTGTGCCGAAGTTTGGGGCGGACCGCTCTCGAGCCCGCGCAGCTTTTCCTTCAGCTCCAAAACCAGCCGTTCGGCCGTCTTCTTGCCGATACCGGGCACCTTGCCCAACCGAACGTGATCGCTGCGCTCGACCGCGCGGGCGAGATCTTCGACCGACAAGGCGCTCAAAACACCCAAGGCGGTCTTCGGGCCGACATTGGGCACCGCGAGCAGTAGGCGGAACACGCGGCGGTCGGTCTCGTTGGCGAAGCCGAACAGATCGAGCGCGTCCTCGCGCACGTGCGTGTGCACCCAGAGCTCCACTTCGCCGTCACCGGCGTCGCGGGCACGGCCTAGCGTGCCGACCGGCGTCGACAGCTCGTAGCCGACGCCCGCCACGTCGAGCACCACCGCGCCCGTGGCTTCGTCGGCGAGCACGCGCCCGCGCAAGCGACCGATCACGAACGCGCCTGCAAAGGATCCGTCACGCGCCAGACGCTAATTGTTTTTTGCGCCTTGAGCAATCCAGCGGCCAATCGTCGCGATTTGGGCGTCGCTCAGGGCGACGCTGTTGCTCTGTGCAAAGCAGCTCGGAGGCATGGTGTCGCCGCAGCCGCTCATGGTCTCGGACAACGTTGGAGATTGCACGGTGCACGCGAGGCTCTTCGTGTTTTGGCAGCCCGTGAGCTTCAACATCAAAAAGCTCTGCGTCGGGTCGCCCGGCGCGACGATCTTCATGCTCGGCGCGGTCTTCGAAGACAAGAGCAGCTCGCCGTTGATCGTGCTGAGCAGCGTGTCCGTGATTTGCGTGGCGTTGTCGCTCGCGGCAGGCCCGAGATACAGGCCCGCGGGCGGGAAATCGGCCGTCCTTTGCGCCAGCGTGGTGGCGTGACAGGCGGCTGAGTTACAGGTCGGGCGAATGATCGGCCCAAAAATGTCGGTCTTGAACGAGACCACCGGCGTCGTGGTGTCGCCTAGGGCGACCGTTTTGCAAGTCGGGGTGATCGGGTTCTTCATGCAATCGGTCGAACCGGAGCCGGAAGGGCTGGCCGTGGAGCTGCAGCCGATTTGCGGGAGCACGAGCAGAGCCGGGGTAGCGAGAATCAAGTAGCGGATTTTCATCAGGTTTCCTTGTTGCCCCCGCCGCCGTTCACTGGTCCCCAAAACGTAGCAGAGCCCGTCACGTTGGCAGCGGAATTCGGTGCTGGCCGCCCTGTTCGGCTGGGGCCGAGCCGTGCTACAGCCGCGGCCATGACGCTTTATGGCTGCGGGCTCGGAATTGCGCTCGCGCTCGCCGGCACCCTGATCGCTTGCGGCGGGTCATCGAGCGAGACCCCACCGCCCCTGCAACCCGACCCCAAGGGTTTTCGTTACTCCGGGGTCAGCGCCTTCACGCACGAGGCGAGCGACGCGGGCGTCACGCCGACAGCGCGGGACTCGGACACGGACGACGACAAGCCGCGCGCGCCCGCGCGCTCGACCTGGGGCGGACCCGCGCCCCGTCACTGAGCCCGCTCACTCCGAGCGCGCGCACACGCGACGCCGAAGGCTAGGACGGCCTTTGACGTGGCGCGCGACCATCAAATAAAAAAACAAATCCAGCGCCGCTGGGCGGTTTGGTTTGGGGGCGTGGGCAAGGCACGCGCTCGCGACGACGCGCACGGTGCTGGCAAGCGCGCGCGGCCGCCGTGCACCGGCAAAGCGGTCCGCGCGTTTCGTTTGCTCAGAACGCGCCGCTCAACGAGACGCCGGCAAAGCCCGGCGTGACGGCTGGGTCGACATGCGGATGCGCCAGCGTGGCCGTGGTCTGGGCGCCGCTGCGGGGTGACAGGAAATACCAGATCAAGCCGCCCGCGGCCGTCGCCGCGCCGAGACCGGTCACGATCCCGCCCGTGACCAGGCGTTTGCGAGCGCTCTCGGCCGCGTCGATGTTCGCTTGCTGCACCGGGTCGGGCGTGGGCGGGTTGGTCACCGGGACCGTGCGCGGACACGAGCGATTCGGGCAAACGGTCTCGTAGTGGTTCACGTCTTTCGACGCGGTTCCGTACATCACCAGGCCGACCAGGAAGACTACGCCGCCGCTTCCGGCGACGATCAAGGGCGCGATCGGGCGTTTGCCGGTATGCGCGTCATCGTGCGGCGGCTCGTTCGTGACCGGAGGCGGAGGCGGCGGCTGCGTGCCGGTCGGCGGGGGCGGCTGCGTGCCGGTGCCCGTGGGCGGCGTGGGCGTGGTCTTTTCGGCCGCGATTTGCTTCTTCAGCACCTCGATCCGGCGCTGAATTTGCTCGTGGTCGCCCGAGTTCGGCTCACGCACCAAGAAGGTTTCGAGCGCGACCACCGCTTGCCGTTTCTGGCCGTAGAGCTCGTACGCGCGGGCCAGGTTCTTGAGCAGCAAATTCGCCGTGCAGTCGCGGCGGTAAGCGTCTTCCCAATAGGTGATGGCGCGCGGGTAGTCGGCTTCGTCGAACGAGGCGTTGCCCGCTTGATAAGCGCCCTTGGCGGCGGCGGTCTCGGACTCGTTCGGCGCCTTGGTGCATTCGGGGTAGGGCTTCGGCTCGTCCTCGGCGTGAGCCAAGGCGGGCACGAAGAGGGTCGCGCCGGAGGCGAGCCAAAGCGCGCACAGCTCTTTCCGCATTCTGAATTCTCTTCTCTCTAAAAGGAACACTGCGTCGAGATCGCTAGCATACGGGCAACTCAGCCCTTACCTCAAATGCTTGGCGCTCGACAATCGAGCGCGCGCCGGATGCGCGCTCTGTGCAAGCGTGAATCCGGCCCACTTCCAGTCGAACCGGAAAACCCGGCCAAACGGCCAGCTGATCGACGCGCGCGAGATTTGCGCCCGCTTTCGCAGCCCGAGCCGGCCGAACTCGCCCTTGTGCCGGCACTCGATTCAGGCTCTGTTTGCCCGCGTGAGCTCGGGTTTTTTCTCGCGACGCGGTGCACTGCTCGTCCTACTGCTGACGCTTTTGCTGGCCGCGCTGGCCGCCCGCGCCACGGCTCAGCCGCAGGCGAGCGCGGGCAAACGCCTGGAGGCGATTCGCTCGGAAATGGAGAAGGGCCAGGGCCTGTACGTCAGCGGAAACTACGCGGGCGCGGCCGCGGTCTTCGAGGCGGGGTACGCTACGTATCCGTACTCGGCGTTCTTGTTCAATGCCGGCGTTTGCTACCAGAAGCTGAACGACGTCGAGCACGCGCTCGCCAAGTTCAAAGAGTACGCGCGCGTCGACCCGAACGCGCCGGACATCGACAAGGTGAATCAGCGCATCGCCACGCTCGAGGCGGCCAAGGCCGCCGCCGCCGTGGTCGCTCCGCCCGAGCCGACTGACGGCGGCGTTGCGGACGCCGGCCCGCCACAACCGCCACCACCACCTCCGCCGATCGTCTTACCGACGAGCGACGATCAGAACGCGATGAAATCGCTGGTCGTGATCGAGACCGAGCCGGACGGCGCGCCGCTCCGCATCTATAGCCGCACGGACGCGAGCGCTCCGCCGTTTCAAATCGGCGCCACGAACCCCGGTTGGAAGGAGGTGCTCGCCACGCACGCGCCAGCGAACCTCACCTTGGATGTCGGGCACTATCACGTGGTGGTGGAAAAGTTCCGTGACTTCAACGCCAGCGAAGCCGACATGGATGTTTCGCCGGGGCATGTGCATCAGTTGAAAGCAAATCTGTCACAAGGCCAATTCATGGCCTTTTTGCGGGTGTCCGCGAACGTGATCGGCGCGCACGTCTGGGTGGACGACCAAAAGAAGCAGCACCCGGAGTGGGGCGAAACTCCGCACGGTGAGCTCATCCCCGGCGGTGCGCACGTGGTTTTGGTCGAAGTGCCGGGCTTCGAGCCGCTGCTCGCCAATGTGAACCTGCAGCATGGCGAACAGAAAGAGCTCGAAGTGCGCTTGGCGCGCGTGGGCTACGGCGTGCTGCGCATCGACTCGGCTTCGTCCGCCCCGACGATCAAGGTGCGCATCGACGATCAGCCAAGGGGCGTTTGGCGCAGCGGCGAGGACCCGCTCGATGCCCGCTCGGACGCCGGCCCGCACAAGCTGACCGTGACCAGCGACGATCGTAAGACCTTCGAAGGCATGATCGACGTGCCGCGCGGGCAAGTGCTGCCGCTGCACGTCACCATGATCCCGACCTTTCCGCGCGGTCCGGCTTGGACCCAAGCGGTGATCGGCGCAGCCGTGCTGGGCGGCGCGATCTACGCCGGCATCGAGTCGAACCGATTGCACGATCAACTGCAAGCGGATCGCCAAGGCGGCAGCTTGGAAAGCAGCGACAGCCGCGCCACGCGCGGGAAGATCTTCGCCATCGGCGCCGACGCGGGCTTTACGATCGCGGGCGTGTTTGCGGCGCTCGCCACCTACAATTTCGTGCGCGATCCGCTGCCTGAGTCCTCGGTTCAGCCGGGCAAGCCGTTGGAATTCGAGGATCCATTGAAGGCGCGACCGCTAACGCTGCGCGCGCCTCGCAACGACGAGCGCGCGGCGCGCGTCGCTGCGCCGCCGTTGCTCGAACTCACACCGCAGGCCTCGAGCGCGGGCGCCGGCCTATTCTTGGGAGGGCATTTCTGATGCGCGCGGCTTCGCTCAGTGCGCGGAGTGCGCGGGCTCTGCCGGCGGCGCTGCTCGGGCCCTTGCTTTTGAGCTTCACGGGCTGCTCTTGGTCGCGCTTCGACGACGTGACGGACAGCTCGCCGATCGTGCTCTTGGAAAAGCCCGGCGCGATGAAGCAGGGCTACGGCGTCAGCGTCGCGACCGTGCGTCGCAACGCTGACGTGGAGGTGCTGGTTGGCGGGGGCGCGGGCGTCTCGCGTGCCGCGCTGTACCAGCTGGGCACCGGCGAATCGCCGAGCACGACCACGGTCGACTCGGGTTACTGTGCCTCGGCGCCTTGTTTTCTGTCGTCGTCCCTCGCAGGCTTTGCCAACGCGCCCGGGCCAGACCGAGACTACCCGCAGTGCTTCGCGGTGGGTGCCGGGACGAGCGTGACCAAGGGTTTGCTCTTTCGCTGCCTCGATCGATCGGAGTTCGCGGTGGCAATCCCGAAGCCCGCTCAGGACGCGCTCGATTTTGCGCTCGACAACGCACAGTCCGATGATTTTCCGCTCTCCAGCGACCGCACCGACCACCCGTCGCTGCTCGCGAGCTCGCCCTCCGCGCGCGTGGCCTGGTTTTATCCGTCATCGAGCAACAAATTCAGTCAGCTCGTAGCGCCTAAAGGCGCCGCCATCGACGACGACTCGTTCGGCAAGACCTTGGCCGTGCTGTCCATGGGCGACAGCGCGGGCGCCGGCCGCGTATACGCCGTGGGCGTGCCGAACCAAAATGAAGTCTTGCTCTGGAAGAGCGAGGGCGGCCGCGACTCGACTTATATCGGCTGCCTGGGGGGCACGGCGGGCTTCGGTCGCGCGCTCGCGAGCGGCAAGGTGAATCCGGACGCGAACGCCGATTTGGTGGTCAGCGACAACGTCAACGTGCACGTGATCGACGGCAGAGCGCTATTCGAGCTACCCGAGAGCACGAGCGCCGATTGCGGCTTTGGCTCGCTGCCGAGCGGCGCGCTGCTCGACTCCTTCGGCTGCGGCACGAACAAAAACCTGAGTGGCTGCGCGGACGCCGAGTTCGGCGCCGCCTTGGCCGTCGGCGATCTCGACGGCGACGGCGACGGCGAGGTGATCGTAGGTGCACCCGGGATGACGGTGCGCGACAATAGCGGCGCCGGCGCGCTCCTGGTTTACGACGCAGAAGGCCCGAACGACGTGCAATTCGTGGACGCCAAATTCATCTCCTCCGCCGAGCAGGGCGACCAACTCGGGCGGGCGCTTGCGACGCCCAGCATCGACGGGCGCGATATCATTTTGGCCGGCGCTCCAGGCAACGGCAAAGCCGCGCTCTTCTATTGTTCAGCCCTGCTCCCTGCCGGAGCGGGCGGCTCGCGCTGCCCGTAGTCGGCACGCGCCAAAACCTAGGATTTAAATTTGTCGATCTTACCCGAACGCAAACAAATCCTGGTCGTCGACGATGAGCCGAATTTGCGGCGCGTGCTGAGCGCGCAGCTCGAGCGCGACGGTTACGACGTGCACAACGCGGAGGACGGCGAGCAAGCGCTCTTGATCCTCAAAGAGAACCACATCGATCTCGTGATCACCGATCTGCGCATGCCGAAGATGGACGGCATGGAGCTCTTGCGCCGCGCGCTCGAACTGGACGACGAGCTGCCGGTCGTGATGATCACCGCGCACGGCACGGTGGACAACGCGGTCGAAGCGCTGAAGACCGGCGCGTTCGACTACCTGACCAAGCCCTTCGATCAGGCGGAGGTGCGCGCGATCGTGCGCAAGGCGCTGCGCACGCGCGATCTCTCGGCCGCCGAAGCGACACGCCCGGAGTCGGACGCACGCGAGGCCGCGCGCTACGGCATCATCGGGCAGAGCCCGAGCATCCTCGAGCTGTATGCCGTGCTGGATCGCGTGGCGGACACGCCGACCACCGTGCTCATCACCGGTGAAAGCGGTACGGGCAAGGAGCTCGTGGCCCGTGCGCTGCACGAGAATTCTTCGCGCCGGGACAAGCCGTTCATCAAGGTGAACTGCGCGGCGATCCCGAAAGATTTGATGGAGAGCGAGCTGTTCGGTCACGAGCGCGGCGCGTTCACCGGCGCCGTCGGCTCCAAGCCCGGCCGCTTCGAGCTGGCCAGCGGCGGCACGCTGTTTTTGGACGAGATCGGCTCGATTCCGGTGGAAATGCAGGTGAAGCTACTGCGCGCGTTGCAAGAGAGCGAGTTCGAGCGGGTCGGCGGTGTGCGCACCATCCGCGTCGACGTGCGCCTGGTGGCGGCGACCAACAGCGACCTCAAGCGCGAGATTGCGGCCGGCGCATTCCGCGAAGACCTGTATTACCGGCTGAACGTGGTGCCGATCCGCTTGCCGTCTTTGCGCGAGCGCGCGACCGACATCCCGCTTTTGGTGAAGCACTTCATCGACAAGTTCAACGCGCGCCTGAAGAAGAGCGTCACCGGACTCGAACCCGACACCGAAGCGCACCTCGTCGCTTACCCGTGGCCGGGCAACATTCGCGAGCTCGAAAATGTGATTGAGCGCGCGGTTTTGTTTTCCGACGGGAGCGAGCTCAAAGTGTTGGATCTGCCGTCCGAGGTGCGGGACATCTCGACGCCCGAGCCGCCCTCTGCAACCGCTCCCGTGGGCAGCGAGCCCGCGCTGTCCGCCGCTGACGGCTTGAAAGAGCAGGTCAAGGCCGCAATGAGCCGGCTCGAGCGCGAGCTGATCGTCAAAGCGCTCGATCAGACCTCGAGCAACGTGACGCACGCTGCGCGGCTTTTGAAGATTTCGCGCAAGGGTTTGCAGCTCAAAATGAAGGAGCTCGGTCTGCGCGAGCGGGACGAGCGCTCAGACTCGTGAGCGCGCGGCGCGCAGCAGCGAGCCTTTCCTGCTACTTGCTCGCGTTCGGCTGCCGCGGGCACCGCGCCGAGCCCACGCCGGAGCCGGCGCACGTGAGCTCCGCTGGCTCTTCTTCGATTGCGCCGCCGGAGGTTCCGCCCGAGCCGCGCCAAGGCATGGTTTGGATCCCGGGCGGGCCGCTCGTCGCCGGCACGCCAGAGGGCAGCTTGCCGCGCATCGCCGACGAAGAAATGCCGGGCGAGCAAATCATCCTCAAGGGTTATTACATCGACGTTTTTCCGTTTCCCAACGAGGAAGGCGCGATCCCGCTCAGCAACGTGACGCAGGAGGCGGCAGAGGCGCTGTGCGCGGAGCGCGGCAAGCGGCTGTGCAGTGAGCTCGAATGGGAGCGCGCGTGCAAAGGTCCGAACAACCGCCGTTACGAGTACGGCGAGAGCTACAAGGCCGAGCGCTGCGGCACGGGCGCTCAGCCGGTGATGCGCCCAACCGGCATTCGCGTCGCGTGCCACAGTGAATTCGGCGTGCGCGATCTGCACGGAGGCGCGTTCGAATGGACCTCGAGCCCGTGGGGCCGAGGCAGCACGTCGGGCTTCGTGAGCGTGCGCGGCGGCAATTCGACCGAAGGCGAGATCGTCGGCCGCTGCGCGAATGCGCAACCCGAAAAGCCGACTGCGGCCAGCGGCAGCATCGGCTTCCGCTGCTGTGCGGGGCCGAAAAACCAGGCTGAGGTCGTGCTCGACATCAAACACGGCCCAAGCCTCAAGCTCTTGGACAAGCTCGACAAGCAGCACACCGTTGCGCTGTTGAGCTCCCTGCCGGCCGAGGTCAAGGCCGACCTCGGCAACCGCACGCCGGACAATGTGGACCACCAATGGCTGTGGCGCCCGATTGGCAACGAAGAGCTGTACGTGACGCGCCTTTGCTCTGGCCTCGGACAAAGGCCTGCGTGCGGCGTGTTGATCGATCGCATCGTGCTCGGGCGGCCAAGCGTGCTCGGCTGGGCATCGAGCCGGCATTGGCTGCCGAGCGTGGAAACCGATCGAGACAATCGAGACCTGTGGATGATCGGCGGCGACGAGACCGGCACCTACCAGCGGCTGATCCAATATCGCTACGGCACGATCGCCGTCACGGCCGAAGAGCACCGCCTGCGCGAGAGCCTGAGCGCGAAGAAAAAAAAGAAGAAGGGCTCAGCGAAGTAGGCGCTCGGCCGCGCCCACGACCCATTCGGCGTGCTCCAAGAGCTCGCGCGGTAGCGTCTTCACGCCGAAGAGCGCGCGCTGCTCGAGGAACGCGAGCCCGAGCGAATACACGACTAGGCGCACGATGTGTCGCAGCTCGCGCTGCTCGGCTTCGTCTTTGCCGAAGGCATTGGCGAGCAAAGTGAAGCCCGGATAGAGCCGCTCCTCGAACACACGCTGGATTTGCGCGCGGTTCTCTTTGCTCTCGATCGCGACCACGAACATGAACCGGACGAACCGCGGATGGCGCTCGCCGGTCCAGAGGTCGACCACGATGTCCTTGGCGAAGC
>Ga0068855_100008009_pt1 | contig 12765 bp, 10 predicted proteins | sample KBSCornC52_FD_66592 | JGI IMG/M metagenome (GOLD analysis project Ga0068855, IMG submission 66592) | Corn rhizosphere microbial communities from Kellogg Biological Station, Michigan, USA - KBS Corn C5-2 | ecosystem: Host-associated > Plants > Roots > Rhizosphere > Soil ...
GCCGCTTCGACTTGGCCAAGCTCATGCCGGCTCTGCTCGCGTCCTGCGCCTTCCAGCGTCCAGCCACTGAAGCGGCAATCCGAACCGCCATGCCGGCTGAGCTTGGTTCCTAATCAGGAAAGGAAAAGCCCTCCGAGGAGGGCTTTTGGCTTCCGGACAACGTGACGGATCACGAAGACGGGTTGCAGCTACCGGGTGACGGGTTCCCGTTGCTCCGCCCAATGTGCGGTCGGTTCTGTACCTGCGATGGATGCATCTTAATCCGGTTCCGTGACAGTTTCGTGTAGGACGGCGCCGGGTCTTGATCTCGATCAGACGGACGACGCGCCGCCGCCTTCCTGGCCCGCCCGCTCACGCGGGACGCCCGTGCGCCCGCAGCCGCGCGATCGCGCGCGCGTAGTCGTCCGAGCCGAACACGGCCGAGCCCGCGACCAGCGCGTCGGCGCCCGCCTCCACCGCCTGCCAGGCGTTGTCGCCGTTGGTGCCGCCGTCGACCTCGATGTACGGATCGAGGCCGCGCGTGTCGCACAGCCGGCGCAGCGCGGCGATCTTGGGCAGCACCTCGGGCAGGAACTCCTGGCCGCCGAAGCCGGGGTTGACCGTCATCACCAGCACCACGTCGCACAGGTGCAGCACCTGCTCGACGAAGGCGATCGGGCTGCCCGGGTCGATGACCACGCCGGCCTTCGCGCCGAGTTCGCGGATGCGCGAGAGCACGCGGTGCAGGTGGATCGTCGATGCAGGCTCGCACTGCACCAGCAGGTGGTCCGCGCCGGCCTTGACGAAATCCTCCAGCATGCGCTCGGGTTCCACCATCATCAGGTGCACGTTCAACGGCTTGGTGGTCGCGCGGCGCACCGCCTCGATCACCACCGGGCCGAACGTGATGTTGGGCACGAAGCGCCCATCCATCACATCCACGTGGATCCAGTCGGCGCCGGCGGCGTCGACCGCGCGCACCTCGTCGGCGAGGCGGCCGAAGTCGGCGGACAGGATGGACGGCGCGATGACGAGCGGCTTGGGCATGGCCCCGTCGATCAACTCGGCGAGGTCGCCGTGAGCCTGGTGACCTTCTCCTCGAGCCCGCCCAGCAGCGAATGCCACGACTTCGCGAACGCGTCGCCGCCGTCCGCCTGCAGCTTGGCGGCCAGCGCCTCGATGTCCACGCCCTGGCGCCGGATCTCCTCGATGGTCTGCTCGCAGAAGCCGCCGTCGCGCGGCATCGTCGCGCCGACCTTGCCGTGCTCGGCGAAGGCCTTGAGCGTCTTGGACGGCATCGTGTCGATCGTGTCGGGCGCCGCCAGCGCCTCGACGTACAGCGTCTCGGGCGCCTTCGGATCCTTGGTTCCGGTGCTGGCCCACAGCAGCCGCTGCGGATGCGCGCCCGCGGCGGCGAGCTTCTTCCAGCGCGGCGATTCGAGCAGCTCGCGATAGGCCTTGTACGTGCGCATGGCGATGGCGATGCCCAGCTTGTTCTGATAGTCGGGCGACACCGTGTCCTTCACGCCCGTGTCCCAGCGGCTGACGAACAGCGAGGCCACCGATTCCACCACCGGCGACTTGCCGTCGTTGAGCCGCCGCTCGATGCCCTTCATGTAGGCCTCGGCCGCGGCCAGGTACTGCTCGCGCGAGAACAGCAGCGTCACGTTGATCGGCACGCCCGCATAGATGGACTCCTCGATCGCCGGCACGCCCGCGGGCGTGCCCGGGATCTTGATGAACAGGTTCCTGCGGTTGGCCTGCCGGGCCAGGCTGGCCGCCGAGCGGATCGTGCCCTGCGTGTCGTCGACCAGCAGCGGCGACACCTCCAGCGAGGCCCAGCCATCGACGCCGTTGCTGGCCTCGTGGGCCGGCAGGAACAGGTCGGCGGCCTGTTGCAGGTCCTCCACCGCCAGGGCGAAGAACAGGTCCTCGGTGGAGCGGCCCTCGCGCGCCATCTTCGCGATGGCGTCGTCATACGCGTCGCCCTCGCTCATCGCCTTCTCGAAGATCGTCGGGTTGGATGTGAGGCCGGTCACGGCATAGTCGGCGATCAGGCTCGCGAGCGTGCCGTCGCGCAGCGTCTCGCGGCTGATGTTGTCGAGCCACAGGCTCTGGCCGAGGTCGTGCAGTTGCTGGGTGACTTTCATGATTCGCTCCTGGAGGGGATCCATGCGGCAATATTCGTGCGTGCGAGCTCGCCGATGCGCTCGATGGCGACGTCCGGCGGCGGATGCCTTGCGATCTCCGCGGCATCCAGCGCGTAGTGGCCCTGGCGCGGGAACACCGTCGTCACGCCCGCGCCCCACGCGGCCTTGAACGCGCCGAGGATGCGCGGCTTGTCGTCGACGATCGCGTAGTGGCGCGCCGGGAAGATGCGCCGCACCTCATCGAGCATCGTCTCCTTGTGCACGTAGATCAGCACGCGCCCCGCGACGGCGTCCCACAGGCCCGCGCGCTGCACCTTGCGCGGCTGGAAGACGACGTCGCCGTCCGACAGGATCACTGTCGGCCCGAGGCGGCCCATCTGCGCGAGCGCTTCCAGCGCGCCGGGAAACAGCCGCTCGTGGAACGGGTAGTCGACGAGGAAGCCCGACATCTGCAGCAGCGCGTGCGCCGCCACGCCGCGGTGCTCCACGTCCTGGCGGTACAGCTGCAGCGCCCCGAGGTAGTCGGCGTAGCCCAGTTGCGCGCGCAGCTGCTCGAAACGCGCCCAATAGCCCTGCGCGCAATCGGCGCCGAACGCCCGCACCAGGTGCGCGCGCAGGTCGGCGACGATGCAGTCGTTGTCGAGCAGGGTGTTGTCGACGTCGACCAGGAAGACCACGTCGTGAGGAGAGGTTGACATCGGGGAACGGCTCGCTGAACGAGGATGGAAGGCGCACCGGCGCAGGCAAGCAGCTTGCCGCTCCAGTCTCCGGTTCGCATCCTTAGCGGAGCAATGGCCATTCCCGGCCCTCGCCCGCCCTGTCGTTGAAGGAACATGATGTCCGACTCGCTCGACCAGCAATGCATCGCCACGCTGCGCTTTCTGTCCGTGGACATGGTGCAGAAGGCCGACAGCGGCCACCCCGGCCTGCCGCTGGACGCCGCGCCGATGGCCTACGTGCTGTGGACGCGCTTCCTCAAGCACCACCCTGCCAACCCGCTGTGGGCCGATCGCGACCGCTTCGTGCTGTCGGCCGGCCACGGCTCGGCACTGCTCTACAGCCTGCTGCACGTGACCGGTTACGGCCTGACCATCGACGACCTCAAGCAGTTCCGCCAATGGGGCAGCCGCACGCCCGGCCATCCCGAGCGCGGCCACACGCCCGGTGTCGAGGTGACCACCGGCCCGCTGGGCCAGGGCCTGGCCAATGCAGTGGGCCTGGCCATCGCCGAGGCGCAGCTGGCCGGCACCTACAACCGCGAGGGCCACGCCGTCGTCGACCACCGCACCTGGGCCCTGGTGAGCGACGGCGACCTGATGGAAGGCGTCGCGTCCGAGGCGGCGTCGCTCGCCGGCCACCTGAAGCTGGGCAAGCTGGTATGCCTGTACGACGACAACGAGGTGACGCTGTCGGCAGGCGCGCAGATCACCTTCACCGAGGACAAGGCGAGGCGCTTCGAGGCCTACGGATGGCAGGCGATCAGGGTGGCCGACGGCAACGATGTCGACGCGATCGACCGCGCCTTGCGCGAGGCCGTGGCCGACACCACGCGCCCGACGCTGATCCTGGTGCGCACGCACCTGGGCTACGGCTCGCCGCTGCAGGACAGCTTCAAGGCGCACGGCTCGCCGCTGGGCGACAAGAACGTCAAGGCCACCAAGGACAAGCTCGGCTGGCCCGAGGCGCCCGGCTTCTGGGTGCCCGACGAGGCGGCGCGCAAGTTCGGCCAGGCGCAGGTCGCCGGCGAGAAGGCCGAGGCCGAATGGAACCGGCGCATGGCGGCCTACGCGAAGGCCTTTCCGAAGGAGCACGACGCCCTCCAGGCCCGCCTGCGCGGCGAGCTGCCCGCGGGCTGGGACGCCGACATGCCCGTCTTCCCCGCGGACGCCAAGGGCATGGCCACGCGCGTGGCCGGCAAGCAGATCCTGGCGGCCATCGCGCCGAAGCTGCCGGCGCTGGTGGGTGGCTCCGCCGACCTCGATCCGTCCACGCACACCAACCTCGTCGACCAGGGCGACTTCGGGCCGAAGCCGGCGGCAGACGCTTCGCCCATCGAGGGCGCGGACGCCGCCGGCATCTCGTGGGCCGGGCGCAACGTGCACTTCGGCGTGCGCGAGCATGCGATGGGGGCGATCGTCAACGGCATGGCCGCACACGGCGGCTTCATCCCCTACGGCTCGACCTTCCTGATCTTCTCGGACTACATGCGCCCCGCCATCCGCCTGGCTGCGCTGCAGAAGCTGCACGCGCTGCATGTGTTCACCCACGACTCGGTCGCGCTCGGCGAGGACGGCCCCACGCACCAGCCGATCGAGCAGCTCGCCAGCCTGCGCGCCATTCCGGGCCTCACCGTGATCCGGCCGGCGGATGCGAACGAGACCGCCGCCGCCTGGAAGGTGGCGGTGACGATGAAGGACCGGCCGGTGCTGCTCGTGCTGACGCGCCAGGACGTGCCCACGCTCGACCGCGGCAGGCACCCGGGTGCCGATGGCCTGGCCCGGGGCGCCTACGTGATCGTCGGGGCCGAGCACGACGCGCCGGACCTGGTGCTGATCGCCAGCGGCTCGGAGGTCGGCCTCATCGTCGCGGCCGCCGAGACGCTGGGCCAGGAAGGCGTGCGGGTGCGCTGCGTGTCGATGCCCAGCTGGGACCTGTTCGAGGCGCAACCGGCCGCCTACCGCGACTCGGTGCTGCCGCCCGCGGCCACCAGGCGCCTGGCCGTCGAGGCGGGCTCGGCGATGGGCTGGGCGCGCTGGGTGGGCCCGGCCGGCGACGTCATCGGCATCGACCACTTCGGCGCGTCGGCGCCCGCCAAGGTGCTGCTCCAGGAGTTCGGCTTCAGCGTCGACAACGTCGTCGCGCGGGCGCGCCGGCTGCTCGGTCGCTGATGGCCGAGGTCGCCGGCAGCGACGCAGGCGCGCGCACGGCCGTCTGGGCGGCGCTGGCGGGCAACGTGCTCGTGGCCGCGACCAAGGCCGGGGCCGCCGCGTTCACCGGCAGCTCGGCGATGCTCAGCGAGGCGGTGCATTCGTTCGTCGACACCGGCAACGAGGTGCTGCTGCTGTACGGCATGCGGCGCGCACGGCGCCCTCCCGACCGCGACCACCCGGCCGGCTACGGCCGCGAGTTGTACTTCTGGAGCTTCGTCGTCGCGCTGCTGGTGTTCGCGCTCGGGGCGGGCGTGTCCATCGTGCAGGGCGTGCAGCGCGTGCGCCGGCCCGAGCCGATCGAAAGCGCGCTGGTCAGCGAGATCGTGCTCGCCGCCGCGTTCGTGTTCGAGGGCTGGTCGTGGCTCGTGTCGGTGCGCCAGTTCCGCCAGGCCAAGGGCGACCTGGGCTGGTACCAGGCCTTTCTCAAGAGCAAGGATCCGCCGCTGTTCATGGTCGTCTTCGAGGACAGCGCCGCGCTCGCGGGCATCGCCATCGCGGCGGCCGGCACGGTGCTGGCGGCCCACTTCGATCTGCCGCGGGCCGACGGCGTCGCCTCGATCCTGATCGGCCTCGTGCTCGCGTGCACGTCGACGCTGCTGCTGCGCGAGAGCAAGAGCCTGCTGATCGGCGAGCGGGCCGACGGCGCGTTGATCCAGTCGATGCTGGACATCGCCAACGCGGCCTGCGGCAGCTCGCGCGCCAACGGCGTGCTCACGCTGCACCTGGCACCCGACCAGGTGATGGCCGCGATGAGCTTCGAGTTCGACGACGCACTGACCGCGCCGCAGATCGAACGCATGGTCGCCGACATCGAGCGCCGCATCCACGACGCCCATCCCCAGGTCACCTCGCTGTTCATCAAGCCGCAGGATCCCGGCCAATACGCGCAGGCGGTGCGCGCCAGGTTCGGCGAGAACGCGGCCGATGCGACTCGGGCGCCGCAGACACCGGTGGGCAACGCGTAGCGACGACTGAGCAAAGTCGCCTGACGCGCCAGGTTCGCCAGTGGTGCAAGCCGCGTCGTCCGTCAGCGTGGATCCTGCGACTTCGCGCAGGGTGACTGAACAACAAGAGGGCCACGTCATCCTGCGCGAAGTCGCAGGATCCACGGCGGCAGGGGCGGACTTCCTCGGTGGCAGAGCCCTTCGCCGGTCATCCCGAGCGCGCAAGGGAAGAAAGCCTCACAGCGCAGTGAACGAAGTCACCGCGCCACGCGACGCGGCCACGGCTATCGTCCTTGCGAACGGCGCCGCACCGACGCGCGCGCCCGCAACGTGAGGACATCCCCTTGAACACGCATCAGCTGTCGCTCGAACTGGCGACCGGATCCCCTGCTCCGGCGGCCGTCACCGTGGGCCTGCTGTTCGGCGGGCGCTCCGCCGAACACGCCGTCTCCCTGCGTTCCGCCGCCACGATCCACGCCGCGCTGCGCGCCGCCGGCTTCTGGGTCGTGCCCATCGGCGTCGCCTGCCATGGCACCTGGCACTGCATGCCGCTCGGGTGCGCCCCCTTCCCCGCCGCGGTGGACGAGCGCGCCGGCGCCGTCACGCTGGGGCCCGGCGGCGGCGGCCAGTTGCTGCCCTGCGCGCCGGCGGAGGCCGCCAACGACCTGCCGCGCGTGGACGTGGTGTTCCCCGCGCTGCACGGCCCGTTCGGCGAGGATGGCGCCGTGCAGGGCCTGCTCGAGACCTGCGGCGTGCCCTACGTGGGCGCCGACGTGCTGGGCGGCGCGCTCACGATGGACAAGGAGTTCACCAAGCGCCTGCTGCTGCAGGCCGGCCTGCCGGTCGTCCCGTATCGTGTGCATCGCCGCGGCGAGCCCCTGCCCGACTGGACGCGCCTGAGCGATGCGCTGGGCCCGCGCCTGTTCGTCAAGCCGGCGGCGCTCGGGTCGTCGATCGGCGCCGGGCCGGCCGACGATGCGGCGTCGCTGGCGGCGGCCGTGCGCGAGGCGCTGGCGCACGGCGACAAGGTGCTGGTCGAACGCCGCATCGAGGGCCGCGAGCTCGAATGCGGCGTGATCGATTCCGAGGACGGCCCGATCGCCTCGGTGGTCGGCGAGATCACGACATCGCCCGGGTTCGCGTTCTACGACTACGAGGCCAAGTACCTGGCCGAGCACGGCGCGCGGCTGGACGTGCCGGCGCGCCTGGACGAAGCCACGGCGACACGCCTGCGCGAGCTCGCGCGCGACGCCTTCGACGCGCTCGGCTGCCGCGACCTCGCGCGCATCGACTTCTTCCTCGACGAGCGCGGCCAGCCCTTCGTCAACGAGGTCAACACGCTGCCGGGGTTCACGTCGATCAGCCTGTTCCCGCGCATGTTCGAGGCCACGGGGATCCCCCTTCCGCAGCTGGTGACGCGTCTGGTGGAGCGGGCACTGGCCCGTTCGCGAAGCGACAACCATGGTGACGCCACCGCTGGTCGCTGAGGGGTTCGGCGCCGGCCGTGCCCGAACCGCAGTCGGCCTGGATGATCGTCGCGGCCCTGGGCATGCTGGCGGGAACGCGGCGCCTCATCGCGCCGTCGCGCAGCGGCCCGGATGCCCCGGCGGGCCCGGCTTGGCCGGCGCGGGCTTGACGGGGCCGGCGGCGGCCAGCTGCTCGAACGCGACCTGCTCCAGCGCCGCCACCTGCTCGCGCGATAGGCCCAGCTCGTAGCCGGAGCACTCGCCGTCGCCCAGCGAGCGCGGATCGCGTCCCGTGACGCTGCCAAAGACGACCAGGGCCTCCAGGTAATAGCCGTAGGTGCTCGCGTGATAGTGGTCGTACGTCCACAGGTCGACCTTGTCGGCCGCGATGCCGTCGTACGGATCGGGGTCCGCCACGCCCGCGTGCATCGCGCGGATCCAGGCGTCGCCCACGGGGATCACGGGCTTGAGGCCCGGGGTCGCGGCCTGCGCCTTGGCGTAGGCGTCGTGCAGGTCGGCGGCCATCGCCTCGATGGGCTTGCCGTGCCAGTGGCCCTTGGTCGGATAGGTCTCGTCGGCGCGCGGCCAGGTCTGCATCACGCGGATCTCGACAGCCGGGTTGCGCTTGCGCAGCAGCTCGGACAGGCGGCGGACCGTGTCCACCAGCAGCGCGGGGTCGCCGGCCTTGTTCTGGTCGAGGGTGCTCAGGCCATGCATCACGACGCCGTCCCACGACCGCGCGCCGAGCGCGCCGGACTTGTGCTCCAGGTGCCAGTCCAGCCCGACGCCGCCCTGCGTCTCGAGGTAGACGTCATAGTCCAGGCCGGCTTCCGTGGCGAACGACTTGAACAGCGCCGGCAGGCCGCCCACGCCCTGGTCGTTGAGGTCGGTGACGGTGCCGGCGCGGTAGTAGTGCACCGCGGAGCCCTGCGCGTAGGTGAAGCTGTTGCCGATGAACAGCAGGCTGGGCGCGGCAGGCGCCGCCGCGGTGGACAGCGCGGCCAGCAGGGCCACTGCGAGCGCAGGAACGATCTTCAAGGCGATCTCCGTCTGGATGGCCGCGCGGGCATCGGCGGCACGTGACGACGCATGTTAGCCAGCGATCGAGGCCCCGCGGGATCTCAGCTCGAACGCGTGAGGCGCCCTCCACTGCCCGGCATCGCCGGGGCCGACGGCGTCCGTCAGGCCGCTTCCGGCAGCGCCGGCGCCGCGGCCTGCAGCGCGCGCGCCAGTTCGCCGATGCGCATCAGCGCGTGGCGCTGGGTGTCGTCCCAGCGGCCGCCAACGCCCAGCCGGATGCAGTGGCGGTATCGGTCGCTGGCGCTGAACAGCGTGCCGGGCGCGATGGCGATGCGCTCGGCCAGGCACGCGGTGAACAGCGCCTGCGAGTCGACCGCGCGCGGCATCTCCACCCACAGGATGTAGCCGCCGGCCGGATCGGTCACGCGCGTGCCCTTGGGGAAGCTGCCGGCGATCAGCCGCCGCGCCTCGTCCACGCGCACGCCGATCGTGTGGCGCATCTGGCGAAAGCCCGCCTCGTTGCCGGTGTGGTTCAGGAGTTCGGCCATCGCGAGCTCGACGAAGGTCGTCTGCGAGCCGCTGGTGGCCATCTTCATGCGGCGCACGGGCTCGGCCCAGCGCCCCGCCTCGACCCAGCCGACGCGCAGCCCCGGCGCGACCGTCTTGGAGAACGAGCCACACAGCATCACGTGGCCGCTGGTGTCCAGCGAGCGCACCGCCCGGCGCTTGTCCTCCTGCTCGGCCAGGTCGTTGTGCAGCACGTCCTCGATCATCGCGATGCCGCGCGCCGCCACCAGCCGCGCGAGCCGCTTGCGCTCGGCGGTCGGCAGGCTGCCGCCCATCGGGTTGGACAGGGTTGGCGACAGCAGCAGCGCCTTGACGGGCTGCGTGTCGAGCGCGAGCTCCAGCGCGTCCAGCGACAGGCCGTCGCGCGGATGCGTCGGGATCTCGAGCGCGCGCAGGTGCAGGCTCTGCAGGATCTCGAGGAAGCCGAAGTAGGTGGGCGATTCGAGCGCGACGACATCGCCCGGCTTGGTGACCGCGCGCAGGCACAGCGTGATCGACTCGAGGCAGCTGTTGGTGGCGACGATGTCGCGCGGCCGCAGCTGGCAGCCCAGGCGCAGCGCGTAGCGCGCGATCGCGCGTCGCAGCGTCTCGTTGCCGGAGCCCAGGACGTATTCGCACAGCACGGCGCGATGGCGCTGCGCCGCGCGCATCACGGTGCGGCGGATGCGCTCGACCGAGAACAGCTCGTCGCTCGGCGCCGCCGCCCCGAACGTGACGTAGCCCTCCTCGTGGGCGTAGCGCATGGCATGCGCGGCCTGGGCGTCGATGTCGACCTCGCGCGAGTCGGCCGGCGGCTGCGTCGTCTCGGGCACCGGCGGCTTGGGCGGTCGTGCGGCGACGAAGAAGCCGGAGCGCGGCCGGGTCTCGACGAGGCGCATGTCCTCCAGCGCACGGTAGGCCTGCACGGCGGTCGACAGGGACACGCCTTGCTGCGCCGCGAGATCCCGCAGGGACGGCAGGCGCTCGCCGCGCGCCAGCACGCCGCCGCGGATCGACGCCGCGAGCGTCTGGGCGATCCGCAGGTAGAGCGTGTCGGGCGAGTCCATGACCGGATTCTGTCGTCAACGCGGCGAGGCAGACCAGTACAGATGGCGGGAGTTTCGACCGTGACAGTGACGTTGCGGGCCGTTCTGTACTGCTCCAGCTGGCGGGGCTTTGTGGCTGTCTCGGGCTGGCCGGCGCTCCTAGAGTCGATGCCATGGAACACGCCCTCCCCCTGCCGCCGTCCCTGGCCCGTCACACGGCCCAGGCCCCCGACGACGTCCTGCGCCTGTCCAGCCAGGCCACGTTCGCGCGCCAGTTGCCCGCCGGCGCCTGCATCGCGGTCCAGGCCGGCTGCGTCTGGCTGACGCAGGCGGGCGACTCGAACGACTACTTCGTGTCGGCCGGCCAGTTGCACGTCGTGACGCGGCCCGGCCGCGTGGTGATCGAGAGCTTCACGCCGCAGGCGTCGATGCGCGTGCTGCTGGGCGCGCCGGCGGCGCGGCCGGGGTTTCCGTGAGCGCCCCGCAGTCGCCGCGACGAGATGTCATCCTGCGCGAAGTCGCAGGATCCACTTCGGCCGGCCAAGGCGCAACGCCAGCGTGGATCCTGCGACTTCGCGCAGGATGACCCGCGGGGGAGGCGACGCGCCAGCATGGGGAAGCCGACGCGTCGGCGTTTCATCGACAAGACGCTTCGCGCCCACGCCCCTCAATGCGGCGTCTCCATCGCCACCGTGTACTCGCCGCGCCTTGCCAGCCGATTCAGCCGCGCGCGTTCGACCAGCGCCTTCTGCGCCACGGCCACGTTCTCCTGCCTCCCGGCCCAGGCCTTCATCGCAGGATCCTGGATCGCCCGGGCGAACGAGAATGCGAGCGGCCACGGCAGCTCGTGGCCATGACGCTGGTGCATCGCGTTCAGGCGCGCCGAGGCGTCCTGCGCCGACTGGCCTCCCGACAGGAACGCGATGCCGCCGACCGCCGCCGGCACCGCGCGGCGGAACACGGCGATCGTCGCGTCGGCCACCTCGTCGACGGCCGCCTGCATGGGGCACTTCAGGCCCGGCACCACCATGTTGGGCTTGAGCACCATGCCCTCCAGCAGCACGCGCTGCGCGCGCAGGGCATCGAACACGGCGTGCAGCGTGCGCCCGGTCACCTCGGCGCAGCGCGCCAGCCCATGGTCGCCGTCCATCAGCACCTCGGGCTCGACGATGGGCACGATGTCCGCCTCCTGGCACAGCGCGGCGTAGCGCGCCAGCGCGTGCGCATTGGCCTCGATGCAGCCGCGCGACGGCGCATTCCTTGCGTCGGCGATCGTGATGACGGCACGCCACTTGGCGAAGCGCGCACCCATCCCCGCGTACTCGGCCAGGCGTTCGCGCAGGCCGTCCAGGCCCTCGGTGACAAGCTCGCCGTCGTGCAGCGCCAGCAGCCTGGTGCCGCCGTCGACCTTGATGCCGGGGATGATGCCCACCTTCTGCAGCGCCTGCGCGAACGGCACGTCGGCGAACGTCGTGGAGCGGATCGTCTCGTCGTACAGGATCGCGCCGGAGATGGACTCCGCGAGCCCCGGGGCCGTCACGATCATGTCGCGGTACGCGCGCCGCGTCTCGCGCGTCTGCGGGATGCCCAGCGCGGCGAAGCGCTTGTCGGCGGTGGGGTTGCTCTCGTCCATCGCCAGCAGGCCCTTGGCGTCGGCGGTCATCGCCGCGGCGGTGGCCTTCAAGGTCTGTTCGTTCATCGTCGCTGCTCCGGTTTGCGCCAGTGGCCCGCCGCGTGGACAGGCCCTGTCGCGGCGGGCGGCGCCAGCGCGACCTTGCGGCAAATCGCGCACCCGTGCCACAGGCTGTCGGCGGGCTTGCGAGCTCGTCCATTGGGCATGGCGCTTGCCGGCCCTGCCGGATCGCCCCAGTTCGCACCCGCTCGTCCGTGCGCGATGATCACGCCACCTTGAAACTTCGAAAGACGACTGTGCAACTCGGAATGATCGGACTGGGACGGATGGGCGCCAACATGGCGCGCCGGCTGATGAGCCAGGGCCACGACTGCGTGGTGCAGGATCCCGATCCGCAAGCCGTGGGCAGGATGGTCGCGGCCGGCGCCACCGGCGCGGCCAGCCTGCAGGAGATGGCCGCGAAGATGACGAGGCCGCGCGCCGTCTGGATGATGGTGCCCGCCGCCGTGGTCGACCACGTGCTCGACGACCTCGTCGCGCACCTCGAGCCGGGCGACATCATCATCGACGGCGGCAACTCCTGGTACCGCGACGACATCGACCGCGCCGTCCGGCTCAAGGACAAGGGCCTGCACTACGTGGACTGCGGCACCAGCGGCGGCATCGCCGGCCAGGATCGCGGCTACTGCCTGATGGTGGGCGCCGAGCAGGCGGTCTTCGAGCACCTGACGCCGATCTTCAGCGCGCTGGCCCCGGGGGTCGACGCCGCCCCGCGCACCATCGGCCGCAGCGGCGAGCCCACGAACGCCGAGCACGGCTTCCTGCACTGCGGCCCGAACGGCGCCGGCCACTTCGTGAAGATGGTGCACAACGGCATCGAGTACGGAATGATGGCCGCGTTCGCCGAGGGCTTCAACATCCTGCGCCATGCCAACGTCGGCAAGCAGGACCACGCCAAGGACGCCGAGACGGCGCCGATGCGCGACCCGCAGTACTACCAGTTCGACATCGACGTGCCGCAGGTGGCCGAGGTCTGGCGCCGCGGCAGCGT
>Ga0068855_100008011_pt1 | contig 12764 bp, 7 predicted proteins | sample KBSCornC52_FD_66592 | JGI IMG/M metagenome (GOLD analysis project Ga0068855, IMG submission 66592) | Corn rhizosphere microbial communities from Kellogg Biological Station, Michigan, USA - KBS Corn C5-2 | ecosystem: Host-associated > Plants > Roots > Rhizosphere > Soil ...
ACTCACGAACAGCGGCCCCATGCCGTCGCCCATCAGGCCGCCTCCGCTGTCGCTGAACGTGATAGGCACCTCCGTTGGCAGAACGATCTTCGGCCCGCCGAGGAAATCCGGAGCGACCGCTCGCTGATGGTCCGTCCGAACGGTGCGGAAGTTGAAGCCGCGCTCGTTCGGTCCAAGCAGGGGAGAATCGGGAGGCAGCAGAATCTCGCGCAGGCTGTGCGCATCGCCATGATGCAGCCAGCGAGGCACACTGTCCCAGAACGCTCGCAGATGCTTGGTGTTTCGGCTGGCGATGTTCTGGCGCGAGCCCTCGTCCTGCGGCGGGCCGAACTCCTGGAAGAAGTAATCGTTCGCGAGCCGGAGGAACGGGCCGTTGCCGTCCACCGTGGTCTCACTGATGACGCCCGGTTCGTGGATGTTGAAATCCTGGAACGAGTTATCAACTACGCCGTTCGTCATGACGTTGCCGTTATGATGACAGTCTGCGCAGCCTGAACCTCCTTGCGCCACCTTTGTCGTAAACAGCCATTTGCCCCGTGCGATCCTGGCTGCGTCCGCTTCCGAAGGGAATTGAGTCAACGGGTTGGGCATTCGACGCGATTCGTTCTGACTCCAGAGGATTTGCAGAAACGCCATATCGTAGAAACCGACCTTGAACGCCTTTCCGCTCAGCTCCGGCCGCCCGATGGCTGCGGAATTCTCGGCGGTCTTTTGCTGAACGTACTGGTCTCGCGCCTGAAGGCGGTCAAACAGAGTTGCCTGCGGGAACAGGGCTGTCAGGCGCTCCGCGACGACGAGCTCTCCGTTGCAGCTCGACGCGTAGCCGATCATGTCGTTGCTGAGGCCTTCATACCACTCGGGCCAGCTGTCGGATATGTCCTTGTTCTGCGGGCAGACCTTAACGCCGCCCACCGCGTTTGCTCCAACGTTCCACTGGCACCCATCATGCCGCGACTGCCAATGGCAGAAACCGCACGATTTCTGGCCGTCGTCGGAATAGCAGGAGGTAAATAGCCACCGCAGCCCTGCCTCCTCGTCAGTTGCGAAGAGCCCCGATCCGTTGCCGCCGCGCGTCGGGTCCGGGGTCTTGTCCGTCACACCTACGGCAACGTATCCCTGACGAGTCAGTTTACCCGTCGAATCCACGCCCATAAATGAGACATCTTCCGTCTGCATATTGGCCGTGTAGACCGTCTTGCCGTCCGGCGAGACAGCGACGCCCTGCGGCGTGATGCCACCGGTGAATTCGGTTCCGGCTTCCGTCAGAATCCCGGACGGATCGGCCGGGCTCTGGTTGATGCGAAAGACCTCGATCTTATCGGAGTGCAGCATCGATACAAACAGGAAATCTCCCTGAACGAACATCTGTTCGGGACCACTGCCCTGGATGATCTTCTGCCCTGCCGTATGATCGTGTAGATCGACAATCTGGCCGGGAGTGACGGCCATCGATTTGTCGCGGCCTACGTCCACGTAACGATATACGAACTGATTGCTGGCGGTGTCGAACACATTCAGCTCGCTGCCGAGATCGTCGAATGTCGTCGCTTTGGTCGCGTCCGTCATCACGGCCGTGTAGCCCAGCGGCGAGCCGCTGTTACGGATCGCCTGGCCGCTCGCATCCCTGGTCGGCAAGCCGTGACCGGTTTCCGGCTTGTTGAGAACCGTGTTGGTCTCCTGGCCGCAGACGATGCCCCATCGTCCTGCTATCTTTACGTCCGTTGCGAGGCCACCTACCGGCATATTTGTCACCAGTGTGTTGGAATCGTTTGCCACGTTGATAACGGCGATGGTGTGCCCGAGCGTATTCGCGACGAACAGTTTGGTGCCATCGCTGCTGAGATCAAGGTCGCGCGGGTTGGCGCGCTGCAGATCGGTCGAGCCCGTGGACACTTCGGCGATTTGCGTAAAGAATGGGCCGGGGTCCACTCTGAACACGCGCACTTCGTCTTTGAACCGATCACTGACGTAGAGCCGAGTGCCGGCTTTGTTGAAGAGTAGCTTCTCGGCATAGAAACCGGTTTGGAACTCACCGATCACCGTGTCGTTGGTTGTGTCCAGTACGCTTGCAAAGTTGCCGTACTGGTTCAGCACGACGAGGTAGGGGGTCGGGTAGATCGCCGGGTTGATCGGCGCGATTTTAGCGCCGACTGGCCGCGTGCCTTTCGCTACCCCGAGCGGACGCAAATCGACCCATCGTGAAACGCGTTTGGCCGCTGTGTCTACCACGGCCACGCGCCAGTCCGGGTAACCTTCGCGACCTGGAAGCGTCACATAAAGCTTACCGCCATCCGGCGTCAGCGCCAGGGCGTTAGGCCAGCTGCGAAAAGGCTGATCGCGGTGCGGCCAAAACTCGTTGCCGCTGCTAACCTGCTTACTATTGGGTTTCAAGCGTGTTCCAGGATCCGGCCTTCCGTTGAAGTAATCCGCCCCGAACATGATCTTCGTGTACCGCTGCAGCCCGCCCATCTCGCCGGCAGGCTCCGCACCCACCAGGTTCTTCACAGGGTCTGAGTTAGGCCCGGTGATTATCTCTCCCTTTGAGTCGGTCTTTACAGCCGTGCTGAAAAAGCGCAGGTTGAATGGCGCTTCCCCGGGAGGCGTCAGGACCAGGCGATTGAAAGCTGCAGAGAGTGTAGGGTGCGTTAGCGGGCCTGACTGTCGAAATCCACTCAGGGCGAATAGACCGACTGTCAGCGCGCCTGCAGCGACCGCAAGTTTCGTGGCAGCAGCACTGTGTGGAAATCGCCCGGAGTCGGGGTTCTCGGATGGTGGCCGGTCGATCGTTCCTGATGGACGATTCTGTCCCTGTCCAACCATGATTGACATACCACTGTCTCCTTCATTGGATTTGAGGCGGCAATGCCTCGAAGTCTGAGGATCTATAACGTGGTAATAGAGGCGGGATGCGATCAGAAAATACAGCTGCAGGCTGCAGAGGCGGCGGAAGTTTGAAAACCAGGGACTGAGGGAGGTCTACGGGAAGAGCGTGAGAAGATACCAGCCACGGGAGCTGATAACCTGCCTGAAAGAGAGAAGCCGCTTCCGTTACCCTGAAGCGGCTTCTCGGATCACACGGCTATGTTTGGCAAGCGGGTTATTTCATCGCTTTATTGACGGCCGCATCGATGTCGATCACGCCTTTGCCCAGTTTGCCTGAGTATGCAGGGTTGACATTATCGATACTGTGTGCGGTGCCCTGGATGAAGCTTTTCACCTGATCCGCGGAGAGTGTAGGTTTCACCGAGAGGATCATCGCGACCTCGGCCGAAACGAACGGCGCGGCAAATGAGGTGCCGGACCAGGTCGCATAGCCCCCGTTCCAGTAGGTGCTTCGAATATTGCTGCCGGGCGCCGACACCCTGACAAACGAGCCGTAGTTCGAATAAGGACTCTTCTTATTGTTGGATTCCACGGCGGCTACTGAAATCGTGCCTCGGCTAACCGTCGGCGCGATCACTGTATCAGGCAGATTGTCGTTCCCCGCAGACGCTACCAGCACGATCCCGGCACGCTCTGCCTCGTCGAGCGCATCATTGAGCGCGCTTGACTTGACGGAGGCGCCGAAGCTCATGCTGATGACTTTTGCGCCGTGAGCAGTGGCGTAACGGACACCCTTAACCAGATTGAGCATGGAGCCGCTTCCATCGCCGTTAAGCACTCTGATGGGCATGATCATCGCCTGGGGCGCCACGCGAGCAATAATGCCGGCCACCATCGTGCCGTGCCCCATCTCATAGTTGACGAAGCCGTCCGCGGTCTCGGCAGGCGGGAGGTTTGGCTGGATGGCATTGTATCCTGGAAGATAGTGACCGATCAGATCGCGATGGTTAAAGGTGGCGCCGGTATCCAGAACGGCGACAATCACTCCCTTGCCGGTAGCGCCGTTGACACGCCCGTTCCCGGGTCCGCTGGAGTTGACTTCACCGACCCCTACCTGCACGTATGTAGCCGAATTAGCAAACGTCGTGGGCTGACTGGTGAGGTCGAATGCGAAGTGGAAGGGCTCGCCGCCAACTTCCGGAGACACAACGTAATCGTCAGTCTCGGTATATAAGACCCTTGCATCGGCGCGGACATTGGCGGCAAAGGCGGCTTCGGTCGTCGTGGCAGGAACGCGGAAACTGTAGAGATCGGTGCCGGATGGATGGTCAAGAATAACGGTACCAAAGTCGTTTGCCAGACGGCCAGCATCCACTCCGGGCTTAACGCGAACCAGGATATGGCCGGGAACCAGGTTTGCGGCGTTTACCGGCTGTTGCGCGGTGGCTGCGATGCAAATCAGCAAACCGACTGCCGCCATTCGCAGCCAATTCGCGATTGAGCGTAATCGCACGGTTCATACTCCTTCTAAGAACGGGGGGCGTTCCGGCTGTCTCTGCTCTCGTTAGATCAGACGGCCACTTTATTCGAGCGTCCTCATCGTTCGCCGATCAAAACAAACGCCGCCCAATGGTAAGGATGTGGGTGCTTGCACCTGATCTGACGCTGCGCTGCCTGGAGCGCTGCGGCCTTCGACAGGCCGCGCATTAGTCCGGCGTAGAAGCACTCCATCAATGCGGCCGTCGCCTTATCGTCCGCCAGCCACAGACTGGCGGCGACGCTCCGCGCTCCCGCCGCCAGGAATCCTCGCTGCAGTCCGAAGAGCTCGTCACCAGCCTCTACAAACGTGACCCCTGTCTGGCAGGCGGATAGCGTCGCCAGGTCGCAATCGAGCGCCATATCGTAAAGGTCGCGCGCCAACAGCCAGCCATCTGAAAACTGCAGACCGGAGAAGAGGGGGTTGTCCGATCGGTACAGCGCATGAGTGGCAAGATGAATTTGACCGCAGCATCCTGCATGGGCGCGAAAGGCTGCCAGCGTGGCTCCTTCCCCCTGCAGAGCAACATTTTGCGGAAGCAGCGACTTCAAATGGTCGATCTCTTCCGTAACCTTTTCTATTCCCGCCGCCGGGACGCTCACCAGAAGAGCGGACCCGAAATCTGGCGCGACACTCTCGGATTGTGTCCCACGGCGCCGCGCTGCGAAATCGCTCGCGCGCCTCGCGCCTTCGTACCAGACAGCGGCGCTAGGTGAATAGACAAACTCCCACCGGTCGAGCGCAAAGTGCAGGCCGTCGTAAAACGCATGGATCGGCAGACCATGTAATCCGGCGTAGGGTACCAGCACAACCTTCTTCACGGTCAAAAGCGGCTCAAGCGGCCGCAGGAGAAGATCGTACAATTCTCGCAGTACATTCTCGGTGTCCGCGGCATATCGCTGGGCATGCCGTTCCGAAAGCACGCCGCCACTGCTCGTTCGCTGCAGCTGATAGCGCAGCCGACGCGCGTTGAACAGCACTTCCGACATCGGCACGATCTTGCTGAGGATGCGAACCCTGCGTTGCGTCAGCACAAACGCGCACACCTGCCCGTCAACGACGTAAAACTCTACCAGCGCCTCGTCCCTCGCCAGTTTGCCTCGAAGCTCCCCGGCAGCGACAACTTCCGGCAGCGGCTTGCTGCTCCGCAGGGCGTGTGCCTCAGCGAGGTCCGCCTCATGCAGCGCCAGCTTATACTCTCGCTCTAGATCTGCAAGCGCCTCGGCCTCGCCCGCACCGGAGGCTCCCAGACGGCGTGCATCGCCTTCGTCGAGAGCGTTCAGGCGGTGGTAGCCGCGGCTTAGCTCGGCCCTCAGCGAAGCTAATCTCGCCTCCACTTCGGCCGAGGCCGGGCGGCCGCCAGCTCGCCCTTCAAGCGACGTCTGCACGCGCTCAAGCAACAGACGCGACTTCGCCCGCTCAACGGTTTCCAGCGCTTCGGCGATATCGCGCTCGCGACCTCGCTCGAGCAGAGTCCCCACCATATACTCGTAAATTGTGACTTTGTCACGCAAAAACGCGACATGCATCTCCTCGGGGGCGATCAGAGTTCGCGCGCCTTCCAGGGCGCTTACTCCGTTTCGGAAGTGCCGAAGCGCGCGCGGCGTTTGGCCCCTATCGCGGAAGTAGTGTCCGAGAGCGCTCTCCGCGCGGGCCTGAAGCCAGCCCCGCGCGTGAACCCGGGCGGCGCGGCTTACCGCGAGCATGGAACGGGCGGAATTCTCACCGGCGCGGAGCGCAGCGGAAGCAATAACGAACCGGGCTTCCGCTGCCCAGCCATGAAGCCGGTGCCGTGAGAAGATCGTGGCGGCCTGCGCGGCTTCAGCACGAGCCTCGTCGGTTCGCCCTTCGGCTTCGAGGAACCCGGCGCGAAGCAGAAGGACGTGCGCCACCCGAACACTATTGCGATGAGCGCGAAATAGCGCTTCGGCACGCTCCAATCCCTCCAGAGCTTCTGAGGCGCGCGAAAGCGACATCAGCACGGAGGCGCGGCCCAGCTCGGCGCGCGCACGTTCGTAATCGACTGAAGATCCCTGAAAGTGGAGGATGGCGCTTTCGTAGGCGCTGAGCGCTTCAGGGTACAGATTGAGCTCGCGGTAGGCGTCCGCCATGTCGGCGTCGCACTTGGCCGCCTCCAGCAATTGCCCCCGCGCGGCGAACTCCTGGCGGGCGCGTGCGAGCGCAGCCACCGCGACGCTATGCCTGCCGGAAATGTAGGAGAGAAACCCAATATTCGCGTCCACCATTGCGGTCGCGGTCAGCATGCTCGCTTGAGCGAAAGCGTCGCGGGCTTGCTCGAACATGGAGAGCGCTTCGTCCGCGCGGTTTAGCTCCATGAGAACGTTCGCCGTGTTCGCCTGCACGCGAGCTACCGCCAGCAAATCTCCCGTCCCTTGCAGCGTCTGCATGGCGCGCTCGTAGCAATCCAGCGCGGGCCGATATTGATCTCGGCGGTAGTGCAGACTGCCCATGTTTACGAGGACTTTCGCGGCGTCCTCCGGAGAATTGCGCTCGCGCAGCTCCCGCTCCAAACGGCGCGCGAGCGTCAGCGCCTCCTCGTATCGCCCGATCCAGCCTAGCGAATCGACCCGGCCGATCAGCGCCTGAGCCGCGAGCAGGGGATCTCCTATGCGCATTGCAAGGTTCGAGGCGGTTTCAAACGACACAGCAGCCTGTGCGTGATCGCCCTCTCCTCGATAGGCCTGGCCGCGAACCCGCCAGGCCGCGGAACCTGTGGGGAGATCGTTTCGACGGTCTGCCAGTGTAATGGCAAGCGCGGCCATGCGGCCCGCGGCGGGGGGATCGATGGCAGTGTTCGCTCGCGCCGTTGCAAGCGCGTAGTCAAGGCACTCCGGCGAGGCAGCCGCCTCGTCAATCAGCCTGTCCTTCTCGTCGTGATCTTCCGTATTCAGAATCTGTTCGCAAAGCGATTCCGCCGGCACTTTCTCTCCCTATTATCCGTTCCGTCCGACGACAAAGTCTTCAATCAGGATGTCACTATCTTGCAGGCGAATGGCGGTATGGTAAGTGCCCGCAGGAACGGATGGTAGATGAAACTCAGGCAGATCGGGCGTTATCGTCATCTCCTCGCCCCGCGAAGGCGTCAGCACGATCTGCTGAGGCTGGAACTCCTCGTCGCCTTCGCGAGGCAGCACCTGGCCGATCACATACCAATTCCCGTCGCCGACAGGCTCCTGCCATATATCGATGTCATGCTCATCCGTGCTGTAGTTCAGCTTGAATGCCTCCTGGGCTACGCCTCGCGCTCCGGCCAGGGCCGGTGTCGTGCGACCGTCGAAACCGAGCCGCGCCGCCAGCGACCGGCGTACCGGCATCCGGAAACGTTCGGTGTACAGGCCCTGAAGGCGGTCCACCAGGCCGTGCGGCAACTCTACTGAGGTTGCTTCTCGCATGGTTGCGGTCGATCGCTCGAGCCATGCCAGGGTCTCTAAACAATGAGCGCAATTTGCGCCAAGGTGCTCGCGAATCGTCTCCGCAACGCTGCGGTCTGCGCGTCCGTCATGAAAATCCGCGAGCGAATCAAAGGATACTTCGCAACGCTTCCTCATCTGATCCCCCTGAATCCGGCAACCGAAGTCTATAGCGTCTGCTGTCGAAGTTAAATCGATATTGAAAGGATGTCTTCCGAACCAATAGAGAGAGAATGCAGGCCCAAAAATACAATCGCCCGCCGAAGCTCCAAGGATTATCTGCTAATCGAAGCCGAGTTCGGCGAGCAGCTTGCGCAGACTCTGAAGGCAGCGCGCACGCGTGGGACCGATACTCCCGACTGGCAGCGAGAGCTCGTCCGCAATCTCCATGTAGCTGGCGGGGTTATCCTGGCAATACAGAAGAGTGAGCATGCGGCGGCACCGGTCTGCCAGTCTTTCCATCGCCTGGCGTACCAGCTGCTGTTCCTCAAGTTCGAGTACCGCTGTTTCCGGGGAATCGGCTGATTCGATGTGAACTCCCTCACCGGAATCGAGCGACCATTCGGTATCTCCCAGCTCAGAAGCGAGTTTCAACCCCTTACGCTTCTGGAATCGCCAGACTTCTCGCTTCGTGGTCGAGATCAGCCAGCTCGAAAGCTTGGCGGTGTCGCGCACGTCTGAGAGATGATCAAGCAGTATGACGCAGACGTCCTGCACGACGTCCTCAGAATCTGCGGAAGAGAGTCCCGATCGGAGGCAAGTGGAGTAGAGCAGGGCGACATACCGTTGAATGAGCGCGTCCCACGCGCTCTTATCGCCTTTGAGGCAGATGCCGATCAGGTCCCGATCGGAGAGGTTACTATGAGAGCCAGGCGAAGATTTGAATTTGAAGGGCAGTTGGGGCAACTGTGGCACGCGTCAACTCCTATCAGGCTCAGCTGAATTCGTGCGGAGCGCATGATCTACGATGAATTACGATCAAGCCGCCCGATCATCTGCATATGAAAATCAAGAAGAGACGGTCTCGCGGATTATCACGATCTGCCCAATGTGGTAGGCGGCATGTTCGGCGACGAGCAAGGCTTCGTGCAGGAGCGTCTGTCCGGTGCCCCAGGGAAACGGCGTGAAGAGGTCAGAATTCGCGTCCGATACGATCGACTCGATAGCCTGCCGGTCGGCTAATATGGCCGCGACGGACCGGTCCCAGGCGCCCGTGTCTGGCAGCGCGGCGGCTTTCGGCCAGTAGTCGTCGGGCCAATTCATCTCTTTGTAGGAGCCATCCTCATTACGAATGAAGTCGAGGATGTCGCGCTGGGCAATTCGCATATGTTCCAGGACCTGCCAGGCGCTGTGCTCGGCTCCGGCAGGCACAATTCCACGCTGATCGGTTGGAAAGTCTCTGACAATCTCCTCGAAGGAATCGAATGCCTGCCCGCCGCGCAGTATCTTCACGATGTGCTCTCGCAACGACTGAATCTCATCCACCGCCATGCCTCCATTTGGGAGTATCCGCCTGCCATACTTGCAGAAGAATTGAACATAACTGCGTGGATTACCTTCAAACAACGGAAACCGGCCCGTCCGCAGAGGGGACGGGCCGGCCAATGTTGAGGCGTATTTGCGAATCGCCCGCTACTGAAGCATCGCGTCGACGGCCTTTTGGACCTGGGTGAGGTTGGCTGGATCAACGTCCACGAAGTTACTCTTAACGGAAGAGCCTTTCCACAGCAGAATTGTGTTTTTGGCCTTCGGGCTGATGTTGTAGGCCGCGATGTCTTCCTCTTTCGTTCCCCTGGGAAGCAGCACCAGCGGGATCGTGGTTTTCTTCTCAGCGGCGATCTTTTGGATACTGTCCTTGGCTTCGGGGCCGCTCATAAATACAACGAAGCTCTTAAGACCCTTTTCCTTGTGACTGTCCACGATCTTCTGGAGATCACCAACGAGCTTGGCGGACTTCGTGGCATCGCCGTTGATGAACGCGGCCACAACAGGCGCCGATCCATACTGGCAGCGATAGCAAAGCTGCTTGCCTTTATTCGGGCCTGTGACGTCTACCACCTGAAAGGCGCCAGGCGTGATGCCCGGCTTCAGGCCCGATTCCACGGCGGCATACGCCGCAACCGCGCACAAGCTTGCCGCAGCAACCATGAGTCCTAGTTTCAATCGCATAACTCTGTCGTCTCCCTTCGAAATCCCGGATGGGTTTGCATGATCAGCGTTCGCCCAATGGAATCCAGGTACGGCGAACACAATTGCCGGCCGGATGATCGGCCGGAAAATCGGGGGCGCACGAGCGCACTACAACTCTTTTACGTACCGAATAAGATCATTTGTCTCCGTCTGGGATAGATCGTGTGCCTTCCCGTGGAGTTTTTTCACGTTGTTCTGCGAGAATACCTCCTCCAGTGTGCGAGCCTTGCCATCGTGCAAATAGGGGTCGGTATCGTAGACGCCATCGAGCCTGGGGACCTGCAGCTCGACTCCGGCGGGGGTCGTCCCGATCCACGCCTTTCGGGTCCCGCCTGCTCTTTGTCCCGAATGGCACGTGGCGCACTCCGCCTTTCCTTCGAACAACGCTCGGCCGCGCATCGCCGCAGCGGTGAATGAGCCACCTTGCGAGCGATAGGGATTGGGAGGGAGCGGCAAGGATTCTATGTAGGCCGCCAGCGCCTTGACTTCGCGTGGGGTCGGCTTCGGACCTTGCAGCAAGCCAGGAATCTCTTCTGCAATGAACTGGTCGAGCGTTGCATCGTGGCCGGACCAGCGGAATGGGCCGCAGGTCGCGATGTGGCCGCGGAGCCCTTTTACGTTTCGATCGATCTCCTTGCCGAGTGCATCGTGAACATGCACAAACTTCCAGGAGATCCCGTCCATACCGCCGTCGGGATGGCACGAGTTGCAGCTGAATTGACCGCCCTTCGCGATGGACGCCGAGTTGAACAGATAGCGCCCCAGCAAATCGACGTCGTGGCGCTTTGTCGGTCCCAGGTCGATCCGCCTGACGACCTTGAGCGTATTCGGATCCAGTACAGCCAGATCGTTACCGAGCTGATCTGCGACCCACAACTCCTTGAAATCCGGCGTGAACGTCAGACCGCGCGGCCCAGCGCCGACATTCCGGACCGTCTGCGTGTCTCCGTTACCGCGGATCGGCACGACATTTACGCTGTTTCCGCCGGAGCAAGTGATAAACGCCCGCGATCGATCCGGGCTGAGGACAACAGAATCCGGATCGGCAACGTCTGTTCCCATCAGGTCCAGCCAGAGGTTCTGGACGCCATTCGGCGGGCCATCCGGGACCTGAAGGAACGCCTGGTTGGACCAGATCCCGATCGCGGTCTCTGTGGGCCGCTCATTCTGTGCTCGCTGTCCTACGGCAAACACCTGCCTGCCGTTAGGGAATACGGCGACTCCACGAAGGTTGACTGCGGGTGTTCGGCCCTGCGCCGTTTCGGTGAGCGTCGCGGTATCGATGAAGCTGACCGAGCCCGCCGTCATGTTGGCCGCTACCAGCGTTCTGCCATCTGGCGTAATCGCAAGCGCTCGCGGGCGTCGGCCCGTCGGGATCATGGCAACGATCTTGCGAGATGCGACATCGATGACGGCAACCTCGTCCAATTGACTTAAGGACACGTACCCTCGTCTGCCGTCTGAGGAGAGGACCACATCCCATGGCATCCCTCTGAGGGCGAGCGTGTCGGTTTTGAACGTCTTCAGGTCGATGAACGCGACGGAGCCGCTCAGGCTGTTCGTCACGACCGCAAGCCCGCCGCTCGCGGTGACTGCTACGCCGGTGGGCTGCTGGCCGCCGGTAGAGACATGCTGCAAAATCTTGCCAGTCGTGCGATCGACAATCGCCACAGCGCCCTCGTCGAACTCCGTGACCACCGCGCGCTCACCATCCGGGGTGAACGCTATTTGGAAGGGGGCGCGGCAGCTCTCGATCGCCGGTCGCGCCTGCACCTGCGGGGCGTCTGCCGAGAGCGCAAGGCCGGCGCGGCACAACGACAGTGTGGCAACCGCCAATGTGGAGAGCATAACAACTGTGGTGTGACTTACAGATCGCAAATAGATCATTCTTCCAACCTGTACTGGCAGATAGACTGCCATTCCCGGTCAATGTTTCACCAAGTAACTTACCATAAAGTACGTGGACACAAGGCCCAATTGGCGACTGATTAGCCAGCATTTCGTGCAAAGTACGCATCGATCGATATGAGGCAAAGTTTGGGATGATGGGTTAACATCGCGTGGTCGAGGCTTTCGTCAGTATGGTAGAATAGTGCCAAATCGAGCGGGCGCAGCGGTCGGGCGACTCCGCAGGTCAGGGAGGAGTTCCGATGCCGCAACGCCGTATTCGCACGCCGCGAGAATCGTTCAGCGGTTTGACCTTCCGCAGGACTGACTGGTGTGGCGGCAAAACGTCGGCAAATGGTGATGCACTCTGCCCGTAATATGGGCCCGGTTTATTGAGTTCTTGGCCTGGAACTTCGGCATTTGGCCGCTAGGGCAAGTGAGCGGGAATCGCCGTGAGATCTCGTACTTTATCACCGCTGCGCGGCAAGGAAGAGTGAACAGACCGATGGAGAATCAGATCGACCGGCGCCAATTTGTCGCGCAAACTACTGCAGGCTCGGTGTTGCTATGTATGGGGGCTGAAGCTATGGCCGAAGAATCAGGTTCAAATCGAACTGACCCGCTCGCGCGCACAAAGCCGGAAGCCATCGGCGTTGATTCATCTGCCGTGCTGGCCTTTGTCCGGGCGGTCGAGCAGAAGCCGGGCGGGATGCATAGCTTCATGCTCTTACGGCATGGCAAAGTGGCGGCAGAAGGCTGGTGGTCTCCGTACAGGCCGTCCGCCCCGCATATGCTCTATTCGCTGAGCAAGAGCTTTACCTCGACGGCGGTGGGACTGGCGGTCGAAGCAGGTCTCGTGCGCCTGGAAGATCCCGTCACCTCCTACTTCCCGAATG
>Ga0068855_100008013_pt1 | contig 12761 bp, 13 predicted proteins | sample KBSCornC52_FD_66592 | JGI IMG/M metagenome (GOLD analysis project Ga0068855, IMG submission 66592) | Corn rhizosphere microbial communities from Kellogg Biological Station, Michigan, USA - KBS Corn C5-2 | ecosystem: Host-associated > Plants > Roots > Rhizosphere > Soil ...
GGGTTAGGAGTTAGGAGTTAGTAAGAGCGCGCTGTGCGTACTATCCGCTCTTCTTCAACTTCGCCGCCAGCGCCCTCAATCCTTGCTGTGTTTCGTCACTGAACCAACGGCGGCGCAATTCTTCCGAATCCTCGCGCTTCGCGCCGATGAACAGTTCGACCAAGTCCTCGCGTGCGATACGTCTCGTCTCGGACAACGCGCGCGGCGGAATTTCCGCGAACCCTTGGGCGTATTCCAAGGCTTCGGGCACGACGCGATCCGGTTCTACTACACGATCCACCATGCCCACACGTAACGCTTCTTCAGGCGTCAGGAACTCGCCGCGCGCGACGAGTTGATCCGCATAGCGTGCACCGAGTAGACGGCGCATGACCGCGTAAGGAATGCGTCCTGGGCACAGACCGACTCTGACTTCGTTCAAGCCGATTTTGTAATCGCCCTTCGCCATGATGCGATAATCGCAAAGCGCCGCGGAGACTGTGCCGGCAGCGGCGCAATGTCCGGTAATTGCAGCCACGAGGGGCACCGTACCGACCGCCAGTTGGTGATGGAATGCGAGCACAGAGCGCACGAAGCGCTGCATTTCGTTCCAATCGAGATTGATGAGATTCGGCATGTCGAGTCCGCCGGAAAACATGCCCTGCGAGCCGGACAATACGACGGCGCGAACATTTTCGAGAGCGGCGGCTTTTAGGCGTTCGGTCAGGCGCGTCACCATCGCCTGATTGAAGGCATTCGCCGGAAAGCAGGCGAGCCTGATCTCGCGCACTGCGCCGTGATTGATTTCTTCAAGCATCTTCCCCCTCCTCCGCCAACGAGTTCGCAGTCACGACTTCGTTCAGCACGGCCGTGGCAAATGCGCCTCGATGCAGTCGAAATTCGAGCCGTAGCATGGCACCGTCGAGTTCCCAAGCCAAGTCATGCACCGCAGCCCTTAATGCACGACGCTCTTGAGTGAGTCCTGCCGCTACCAGCCCTTGACGTAATCCCTCGAACGGCTCGGGTATCTGTCGCTCGAATTCGGCCACCGGGCCCTGTGTCCGCAATTCGCCATGGCCCCACAGCGGGCCGGTCGGATGAATATCCAATCTCAAGCACCTGTCGCGTAAGACAGCGTCTACCAATGCGACATCGAATACGCTTCCGCTGCCATCCAGGTTTGCGACATCGCCGTCGAGGAGCGTGCCCCAGGTCCCCTGTGCCACGCGCGCAGCGAGCGTGGCATTGAAAAGAGCGGACCGTGCGGCAGATAAAGCGAATCCACGTTGTGCCCGATCTCGCGGCGCCGTTTTCTGCTGAAACCACTCACGTGCAAGCTGCAGATTGTTGCCACTACGACCGAAACGCTGCGGTCCGAAATAATTGGGGACGCCCAGGGTACGAATCAACTCCAAACGTTCACGCAGCGCTACAGGGTCGAACGCAGCTTCACGCACGACGATGCGAAAGGAATTGCCCTTGTGTGCGCCACGCTTGAGTTTCCGTTTATGACGCTGAGCTGCGATGACTTCGAATCCATCGCCCTTGACGCTGAGCCACTCTTCGGGAGACATCTTCGACGGCACAGTGAATGCTTGCTCCGTCACCGCATCGCGATCCTTGAGGCCCGCAAATCCTATGTCGCGCGGCGGCACTTGTGCTTGGCGCGCCAGCGCGCGAGCCACCCAAAGCGTGTTCGCATTGCGCTTGCGTACAGTCAGAAGCACATGCTCGCCCGCGCCGTCGGGCTCGAATCCCAACCATTCGCGGACCTGGAAATCTTCCGGCGCGGAGCGCAACACACCTATCGCGAGCGGCGCGCCGTGTGCACGCAATGGCAGTGCAATGTCGGAGTCGTTCAAGATTGGGAGAGCCTTAGGCGTTCAACGGAGTTCGAGCAAAACGATAGCTTCGCACGCAAGTCCTTCGCCGCGACCGATATATCCCAACTTTTCCGTGGTCGTCGCTTTGACGCTAACACGATCATTCGCAATCTGCAGATCCGCCGCGATGGTGGCGCAGATTTCACTGCGATATTGACCGATGCGCGGTTCCTCAGCGAGAACCGTGCTATCGACGTTCACGACGGCATAGTTGCGTGCGGAGAGGAGCTCACGCACATGACGCAGAAATACTCGGCTGTCCGCGCCGCGCCACCGAGGATCTTTATCCGAAAAATGCTGTCCGATATCGCCCAATGCCGCCGCCCCGAGCAACGCATCGCAAATGGCATGCAAGAGCACGTCGCCGTCCGAATGCGCGATCACGCCGCGCGTGTGCGCAATACGCACGCCTCCCAACATGACGTGATCGCCGGGCCCGAACGCATGGACGTCGTAGCCTTGGCCGATGCGAAGGGAGGTGAAATCTACGCCCACGGTTTTCCCCTTCTTGCGCTCAAAATCCTTGTCGCGATTTCTAGATCCGCCGGTAGGGTGATTTTCACGTTGTCCGCATCGCCTTGTACGAGACGTGGGCGTAATCCCAGCGCTTCTACCGCCGAGGCTTCATCGGTGATATGCATCGCGTTGACTGCGACGGTCTTCAAAGCGCGGCTCAGCACTTCGTAGCGAAACATTTGCGGCGTCAGTGCACGCCAAAGATCCGCGCGAGGCACGGTGGCGGCGATCTTTTGCTCCGAATCGCTGCGCTTCAGCGTGTCGGTCAATGGTGTTGCGAGAATTCCGCCGACGGGGTCATCGCGAAGCGTCTGCACGAGCGTATGCAGATCGGCACTGCTCAAGCATGGGCGCGCGGCGTCATGAACTAACACCCAGTCCTCGCCCTGTGCATCTATCAACGCCGCGAGTCCCGCCTTCACGGAATCCACCCGCTCCGAACCTCCCACTGCGGTTCGTATACGAGGATGATTCGCGATGCTCAAGGACGACCAGCGCGCATCGCCTGCCGCAAGCACGACGACGATGCCGGAAAAGAGCTTCGACTCGATGAAAGGCTCGAGGGCCCATTCGATCACTGTGCGTCCATGCAACGGCAAATACTGTTTGGGCTCGGATGCACCCATGCGCCGACTCGCGCCGGCCGCGGGCAACACCACCCAGTAACGGCTATTTGGCGACACGCGCTGCGCTGGTCGTATTCGCTTGCGGCGCAGCGCCGGCGGGCACGATCTGAAAGAACGTTTCTTTTGCGCCCACCATACCGAGATCGGTTCTAGCGCGCTCCTCGACCGCTACTTTGCCCTTCTTGAGATCCTGCACTTCGGCCGTGAGCGTGCGGTTGCGTTCTTGCAGCTTCTCGTTTTCCGCGTGCTGCTCGGCCACTTCTTTTCGCAAGCGCCACACTTCGCGCATGCCGCCGTCGGCTAGCCACAGTCGATACTGCAGCGCTAGCACGGCGACGACGAGAATGACGGCGAAGAAGCGCATGGTGGAATCGTAGCAGTTAGCAAGAAATCCCCGGCAGCGGCACCGGAAATGCTTCCACTCCGGCATAGCGCGCGTCGACGCCGAGTTCTGCTTCTATCCTGAGCAGCTGATTGTATTTGGCAATGCGGTCGGAACGTGACATCGAACCGGTTTTGATCTGCGTCGCGCGGGTGGCCACTGCAATGTCCGCAATCGTGGCGTCTTCGGTTTCGCCCGAGCGATGCGAAACCACGGCGGCATAATCCGCATCGGCGGCCATGTCGATGGCGGCGAGCGTTTCGGTCAACGTGCCGATCTGGTTGGGCTTGATCAAGATGGCGTTGGCGATGTGCTTAGTGATGCCTTCTTGCAGAATCTTCGTGTTGGTCACGAACAGATCGTCGCCGACCAATTGCACGCGCTTGCCGAGCCGTTGCGTGAGCAATGCCCAGCCGTCCCAATCGCCTTCAGCCATGCCGTCTTCGATGGTGACGATGGGATAGCGGCCGACCAATCCTTCGAGATAATCCGCGAACTGCGCCGAGGTGAACTTGCGATTCTCCGACTCGAGCGAATAGATGCCGTTCGAGAAAAATTCCGAACTCGCCACGTCCAGGCCCAAGAAAATCTGCTTGCCTGCCTTGTAGCCCGCACGGTCGATGGCTTCGAGAATGGTTTCGAGCGCCGCTTCATTCGACGGCAGATCGGGCGCGAAGCCACCTTCGTCGCCCACCGCAGTCGCGAGCTTGCGATCGTGCAACACCTTCTTGAGCGTATGGAACACTTCGGCGCCATAACGCAACGCCTCAGACAGTGACGGTGCGCCTACCGGCAGAATCATGAACTCCTGGATATCGACGCTGTTATCAGCGTGTGCGCCCCCATTGATGATGTTCATCATGGGCACCGGCAACGTCTTCGGCCCTTCACCGCCGAGATAACGGAACAACGACTGCTTGGCATCTTTAGCCGCAGCGTGCGCATTGGCGAGAGAAATCGCGAGCAGCGCATTTGCGCCCAACTTCGATTTTGCTTCCGTGCCATCGAGCGCAATCATTTTTTCGTCGAGCGCTTTCTGCTCGCACGCATCGAAGCCCACGAGCGCCTGCTTGAGCGGTCCGTTCACATTGGCAACGGCTTTGGTCACGCCCTTACCCAAGTAACGCTTCTTATCTCCGTCGCGCAGCTCCACTGCCTCGCGCGTACCGGTCGACGCCCCCGAAGGCACTGCAGCGCGTCCCACTACTCCGGAAGCGAGGACCACATCGGCCTCCACGGTTGGATTGCCGCGCGAATCGATGATCTCGCGGCCGCGGATGTCGACGATCTTGGTCATAGCGATGCTTCCTCGTAGGGCTTGGATTTGACGACGTTGTCTAATTCTTTGAGCGTGGCGAGCAACGAACGCATGCGGGCGAGCGGCCACGCGTTGGGTCCATCCGACAATGCCTTGTCCGGATCGGGGTGCGTTTCCATGAAGAGTCCGGAGACGCCTGCAGCTACCGCAGCGCGCGCGAGCACCGGAACGAACTCGCGTTGACCACCGGAGGCGGTACCTTTGCCGCCCGGCAATTGCACCGAATGCGTGGCATCGAACACCACAGGACAGCCCGTCTCGCGCATGACGGACAGCGAGCGCATGTCGGAGACGAGGTTGTTATAGCCGAAGGAGAAGCCGCGCTCGCACACCATGATGTGTTGGTTACCGGTAGAGCGCGCTTTGTCGACGACGTTCTGCATTTCCCAAGGCGAGAGAAACTGTCCCTTTTTGATATTGACGGGACGTCCTTGCGAAGCGGCGTTGACGATGAAGTTCGTTTGCCGGCACAGAAACGCAGGCGTCTGCAGCACGTCCGCGACTTGCGCGACTTCGTCGAGCGGCGTGTCTTCGTGAATGTCGGTGAGCACAGGCACACGCAACTGGCGCTTGACCTCGGACAGAATGCGCAAACCCTCTTCCATTCCCGGCCCGCGAAAACTGGCGCGCGACGAACGATTCGCTTTGTCGAACGAAGACTTGAAAATAAACGGCACGCCGAGTTCTTGCGTGAGCTCTTTGAGCTTGCCCGCCGTCTCCAGAATGAGTCCTTCCGACTCGACGACGCACGGACCCGCAATGAGAAAGAGGGGTCGGTCGGGACCGACTTCGAAACCGAGGAGGTTCACGCGCTCTCCGCCACCGGAAATTGCTGTTGATGACGCGCACGCGCGGCCTTGATGAACCCGGTGAACAGCGGATGGCCGTCGCGCGGCGTCGACTTGAACTCGGGGTGAAATTGGCTCGCGACGAAGAACGGATGGTTCGGCAGTTCGATGAGCTCGACCAAGCCGTCGCGCGAGAAGCCCGAGAAACGCAGGCCGGCGTTCATGAGCTTCTGCAAGTAACGGTTGTTGAACTCATAGCGGTGACGGTGACGTTCCATGATCACATCGGTGCCGTAGACCTGATGCACTTTCGAGCCGTGGGAAATGCGGCACTCCTGCGCACCCAGGCGCATGGTGCCGCCCAGGTTCGAGCCCTCATCGCGCTGCTCGACCGTGCCTTTGGAGTCCTGCCATTCGGAGATCAATGCCACGACGGGATGCGGCGATGTGCGATTGAATTCCGTCGAATGCGCGCCTTCGAGATGGGCGACGTCGCGAGCGTACTCGATGATGGCGAGTTGCATACCCAAACAAATCCCCAGGTAAGGAATTTGCTGTTCGCGTGCGTAACGAATCGCCTGAATCTTGCCTTCGATGCCGCGCTCGCCGAAACCGCCGGGCACCAGAATGGCATCGACACCTTCGAGGCATCCTGTGCCGTGCTTCTCGATGTCCGTCGCTTCGACGAACTGAATATTGACGCGAGTGCGCGTGCGTACGCCGGCATGCGTGAGCGCTTCACACAGTGAGATGTACGCGTCACGCAAGTTCACATACTTGCCCACCATCGCAATCGTGACTTGGGCATCCGGATTGGTCTTAGCCGCCACCACGCGACGCCATTCGCTCAAGTCGGCGGGCGGCACATCGAGACGCAGCTTGTCGACGACAATATCGTCGAGACCTTCTTCATGCAGCAGCATGGGAATTTTGTAGATGTCGTCGGCATCGACGGCCGAAATCACCGCGCGTTCTTCCACATTGGTGAAGAGCGCGATCTTGCGACGCTGCTCGGCCGGCAATGGATCGGTGCAACGGCAGAGGAGCACATCGGGCTGAATGCCGATGGAGCGCAACTCTTTGACGGAATGCTGCGTCGGCTTGGTCTTGATTTCGCCTGAGGTCGGAATGTACGGAATCAGCGTGAGGTGCATGTAGATCACGTTGTTGCGTCCGAGCTCTACGCTCATTTGACGTATCGCTTCCAAGAACGGCAACGATTCGATGTCGCCCACCGTGCCGCCGATTTCCACCATGCATATGTCCGCATCGCCCGCACCCAGGCGAATGCAATGTTTGATTTCATCGGTGATGTGCGGAATGACCTGAACGGTGGCGCCCAAGTAATCGCCGCGCCGCTCTTTTGCGATCACGCGCTCGTAAATTCTTCCCGTGGTGAAATTGCTGTTGCGCGCCGTGGTCGTGCGCACGAAGCGCTCGTAGTGGCCCAGATCCAAGTCGGTTTCGGTGCCGTCGTTGGTGACGAAAACTTCGCCGTGCTGGAAGGGGCTCATGGTGCCCGGATCCACATTGATGTAGGGATCGAGCTTCACCATGCTCACTTTCAACCCACGCGCTTCGAGAATCGCGCCTAAGGATGCGGCAGCGATGCCTTTCCCGAGCGAGGACACCACACCGCCGGTTACGCAGATATATCGAGTCATGGGGCACCGTCGCTTCGCAGGAGGGGTTCAACGGCGTCTTCTCTTCGAGAACTCGGAGAAAAGCGCCATCACTTACGACGGGACGCCAGTCTACTGGAAGTGTCGGAGTGAAGGAAGAAGTTTGTTTCGCGCACATGACATTTTGCGCGAGTGTCGAGGTTATCCGTACAGCACTGCTGCGAGAAAACGCTCAAACGCGAGTGGCACCCGTAATCGTGGGCTTGTCGTGCCACGCAACCTTGATGCTCTCTTCATTGCCGTGCGCGGCCCATGCGTCGGCAACCCACAGGTCAGCGATGGCGATCAGTTCGTCGCCTGCATAGAGGAGCGGAATGCGATCGCGCCACCAAGGTAGTACACGCGCATCGTGAAGTAAGTACTTCAATGTACGATGATGATCCGCGTGCTGCGGCTTGAGTCGCTCTCCTCCTTGGCGAAAACGAATCAGCACTTGCGACGGCAACTGCCCGAGTGCAATCCCTTTTCCGCGGCTGCGAACGGTGTGCAGCGATCCGAGATCTGCCGGTAAACGCAACTCCTCGTCGATGTTCCACGGAATGACTTGTGCTTGGGGATCGGCGGACAACGGCTTCATCAAATAGAGCATATCGTCGTGCCGGCGCACCTCGGCTCCCTCCCACCCAACGCACGGCATGCTATCTGCTCGCGCCACGAGCATGTCGCGTTCCAACGCGATGAGCTTACGAGTCGAAGGCAGCAGAAATCCCGCGCGATGAATCCAATGACGCAGCAAATTGCGCCGCCTCCTGGGACTCAGCGTGCGCAGTGCCGCGACTTGTAGGCAAGCATCGCAAGATGCTTGCGCCAGATCGGTTTCCGCCAACTCATCGAGCAATGCATCTGCGTCTGCGAAATGTGCAGCGCTGCGCGTGACGGTATGCGCGACACTCGGCCAACGCTGTTTCAATGACGGCACGACTGCGTGCCGCAGAAAATTGCGGTCAAAACGCTGATCGGTATTGCTGGGATCTTGAGTACCGACGATGCCATGCTCACTTGCCCAGCATTCGAGCTCGGCGCGCGTAAAGCTCAAGAGGGGTCGTGCATGGAAGCCCGCACCGAAAACCGCGCACTTCGGCATCGCTGCAAGACCTGCGACGCCCGATCCGCGCACCAAGGCGAGCAATACTGTTTCCAGTTGATCGTCCGCGTGATGCGCCGTCAGCAATACTTCGCCTGCACCAAGCTCGCGTTCAAATGCTTCATATCTCGCTCGGCGCGCAGCGGCTTCGAGCCCGGAGCTCGCAGGTTCAGTCACGTCTACTCGTTCGCATGTAAACGGAATCGAAAGACGAGCCGCAATGTGCGCGCACTCTTGCGACCAGCGCTGCGAGCTGCTCTGAAGTTGATGATCGATATGGATCGCTCGCACGAACCAATGCGGCTGTGTTTCACACAGCGCGTGCAGAGCATGGAGAAGGACGGCGGAATCGAGCCCGCCGCTGAATGCCACGCACAAGCGATGAGCGTGCGGAGGCAACGTTGCCTGCAGAATGTCCGCAAGAGCCTGGGGTGAAAAGGACGGCATGCGGTGCTTTCAACGGTCGGTATCGGGCTGCAGACCGCAGACTGCAGACTGCGGACTTTCTACGCCTCGTTATATACGCCGAAATTACGCAGTCGTTCGCGCCGATTGAGAACGAGTTGCTCCGCAGAAAGTGTTTCGATGTCGGCGAGATGCCGCTGCAGCGCCATCTTGAGGGATTCGGCCATGCCCTGCGGATCGCGATGTGCGCCGCCGAGCGGTTCTTTCACGATCTCATCGACGAGCCCCAACTTGCTCAAACGGTCCGCGGTCATTTGCATGGCCTCGGCCGCGAGTTCTTTTTTGTCGGCGCTCTTCCATAGAATGGAAGCGCAGCCTTCGGGCGAAATCACCGAGTAAACGCTGAACTGCAACATCAGCAGGCGATCGCACACGCCGATAGCCAGCGCGCCGCCCGATCCGCCCTCGCCTACCACTACGCTGACGACCGGAACCTTGAGACCCGACATCACGAACAGATTGCGGGCAATGGCCTCGCTCTGCCCGCGCTCTTCCGAACCCACCCCGGGATAGGCGCCCGGCGTGTCGATGAGCGTGATGATTGGAATTTGAAAGCGCTCCGCCATCTCCATCAGCCGCAGCGCCTTGCGATACCCCTCGGGCTTGGGCATCCCGTAGTTGCGACGCACGCGCTCCTTGGTGTCGCGGCCTTTCTGGTGACCGATCACCATGATGGGGCGGCTGTCGAGACGCGCGAAACCACCCACGATGGCGCTGTCGTCCGCATACATGCGATCGCCGTGCAGCTCCTGAAAGTCAGTGAACATCGCACCGATGTAATCCAGCGAATAAGGACGTTGCGGATGGCGCGCGAGCTGCGTGACCTGCCAGGGGCTTAGATTCGCAAAGATGCTGGTGGTGAGCGTGCGGCTCTTGGCCCTGAGCCTGGCGATTTCTTCGCCGATGTTGATCTCGGCGTCGCTCGAAACGAATTTGAGCTCGTCGATTTTGGCTTCGAGCTCCGCAATCGGTTGCTCGAACTCCAAGAAATTCATTGCCATGTCGCTAGGAACTCCGGAAAAACGCGCGAACAATAGCCGAGAACGTGCTGGGGTACCAGAGGGCGCTAGGCTGTGTGCAATGGGGCTCTAGCCAGAGAAAACGCAGTCATTATGGAAGCGACGCGAACCTCTTCTGACTAGCGCCCGAAGCCCAGCGTCCCAGTCCTATCTCCCAATGCCCCATCCGTTGCAGTTGTTGCTTTACAACAATTGATTACAACTGATTACAAGCCCGCGCACTTCCACCCAGTAAGTTCTACTCAGTCAAGCGTGAGAAACGCTGGCTGACAACTTCCTACTACACGGGCTCGTGAATGAAGAATCGCCTTGGACGATGGGTTTTCTGGTGTGTCGTACTCGTGTCTTGCGCCGCTTGCGGTCATGGCGGCAGTAAATCCACCCCTAACGCACAAATTCGGCTGGTCAATTCGACGCACGCGACCGCGTTGTCACTAACAGCAACTAGCACGGCCAGCGGATCCACTGCAGCCACCATTAATTCAGGTGTGGCAGAAGGCACGGCCGGCAGCTACGGCGCCGCTGCTGCGGGTGCCTACACGGTTAACGTGAGCACCTCCGACGGTTCGCTCACTGCCTCGACACAAACGTTAAACCTTACGGGTGCCGTGAACTACACCCTCGTCGCTTATCAAAGAGGCGGCGTCATCAACACGCTGCTCCTCACGGACAACATCACGGCCCCTGCTTCCGGCTTCGCCTCCTTCACGGTCGATAACTATTCACCGGATGCCGGAGCAGTGGACGTATTCGTCACTGCACCGGGGGCGGATATCAGCAATCTCTCGCCGACTATCACCAATCTCACAGCAAACACGGCGAGCGTCACGCAGTCCATTTCCGCGGGCACTTACGACATCGTCGTTACTGCAACCAACAAGCCGACGGACGTGCGGCTCACACTGCATTCCGTGAGTTTGCAGAGCACGGAAATCGCAGTACTCGCGCTGACGAGCACCGTGGGCGGAGCGCTGGTCGATGGAACCATCGTGCAACAAGGTGGCGCCGTGCAACTGCAGCGAGTTACCGAAGCGCGAGTGCGTCTGGTGGCTGCCTTTCCATCCACTAACAACACTAACTCGATTGTGACTGCAGACGTGGGCGGCGTTGCCGTTCAACCCGTCACTTCACCATCCGTTGGCTCCTATACCTTGGTGCCTGCAAACTCCACGGTGTCTTCCGTCTCGGTCGATGCCACTGCAGCCACCAACCTTCCCACAACTACATTCGTGAGCGGCGGCGACTACACCGTACTTGCACACAACGACCCGACCAATCCTTCTGTGGTGGTATTCACCGACAGCAACCTGCTACCTAGCACGGGGGCGAAAATTCGCTTGGTCAATGCTGGCGTTCCTACTGGCGGACTCGCGCTGGTCGACAACTTCGTACCGCTCGTAACGGGCTTGCTGTACGGCCAAGCGTCGCCTTATTCCGGCGTCGCTTCAGGCACGTCTACGATCCAAGTGACTTCGCCGGTGCAATCATTCAATCCCACCAATTCGAATGAGAGCGTCTCGCTTGTGAGCGGGGGTGTGTACACGCTGTTCGTCCTCGGCAAGTTCGATACGAGCAATGCATCGGGCACGCAGCCCCTCGTGGTCCTAAATAAGGACAGATAAGCCAGTCTTTTTCACTTTGCGAACTATGCTGCTTCAATGCAGCGTAGTTCGCGCATTACAACAACATACGATCCAAATGCGTGAATGCCTCGCGAGGCGGCCATGTGGGACAGAGGGCCTCGATGACGGCCATGAGATCGTCCAGCTCGCGAAACGGATCTGCTTTCGGGTCGATCGTCCGCTCAACACCGCCTGCAGCCACGATGGGCGCATCAAGTAAGTTCTTGGAGGAGTCCATCGAGAAGCGCTTCCTGATCGAAAAGACGGAAATATTCGCGTAGCTCCGACAAATTCAACTTGTCGCGGTTGGCGCGCAGCAGCGCGCGAATATCCTCCATGTCTTGCGTGCGACGGGGATCGTTCATATAGCCTTGCAGCTTGAATCCGATCAGCCCTTCACGACTGATCACATGCAGCACACCGAGAGAGGTCTGCAATTCGGCAGCGCCGGCGAGCAATCGTACGGCGATCGGACGGCTAGCGTAAAGCAAATCTACACGCTCATCGCCTCGCAAATAATTGCCTGCATCATGACTGCGATGCAAGCATTTGTAACCGAGCTTATTGAACTCCGCTTCGATGTCATCCGCCCGATCCAGATCCACGAGCAGATCAATATCCTGTGTCGCGCGAATCACGCGGTAAGGAGCGAGCGCCAAGCCACCTATCAGAGCGTACCTCGCGCCAATCGAGTGAAGCGCAGTGGTCAGCTCTGCGATTTGTTTACCGAGCCTAGAAAGTGGAGCCATAACTCAGTCCGTATCTCCGGCCCTCAACTGCCAACGCTCAACCGTCAACACGCAGTGCCCCTCACTCCACCCGCGGCGCATATAACAACTGCCAGCCATCCTTGCCGCAAAGTTTCGTCAGCCGCTCCAACAGCTCCTGCGATGGCTTAACAGCCCATTCTTCAGAAAGCATGAGTGCTGCGCCCGCTGTTGGACCGCGGTAATGAACAGCAATGCTGCACGGGCCGCGGCGAAAGGGCTTGAGTGTTTCTTCGAGCACGTTCACGAAATTCTTGCCGGCGCCGTTCGCAGGCCAGCGGATGACCAAGCGGCGTGCGAATTGTTCGCGCACTTGTTCGATGGCGGTGACTTTCTTTACCGTCAACCGCCAGTCGTCGATGAAATCATCGAACCGTAAGTTGCCTTCGGCGATGATGATGGCGTCCTTTACGACGATCGTCCGGTATTGATTGAATACATCGTCGAACAATGAGGCTTCGATACGCGCGCTGCGATCGTCCAAAATAATAGTCGTGCGATTGTTGCGCTTGCGCACGTCGAGAATGAGACCCGCGAGCGTCACGGGTTTGCCTTGGAAGCGGAAGCCGCCTTCGCCACCACCTCCCGCAGGTTTAGCACCCGCTACATCGGCGATGCGTCCACTCGTCA
>Ga0068855_100008015_pt1 | contig 12760 bp, 8 predicted proteins | sample KBSCornC52_FD_66592 | JGI IMG/M metagenome (GOLD analysis project Ga0068855, IMG submission 66592) | Corn rhizosphere microbial communities from Kellogg Biological Station, Michigan, USA - KBS Corn C5-2 | ecosystem: Host-associated > Plants > Roots > Rhizosphere > Soil ...
ACGCTAAATAGGTAACGAGAAACGCGCCTCGCGGAGTAATTAGCTTCCGTTTCTCGACTTAATGAGTGCATAGCCCTGACAGCGCCCATTGAGGAAAAGATGCCTTATTGGTTCAATATTGGACCTATACCAAGTATGCTTCCCTCCTAGGGTGAACGGGGCTGACGCATCCTTCCGTAAGCAGAGGTCCTCCATGAATCAGAATTTCGCCGCAATGATCCTCGGTGGTACCGGACAAGTCGGTGGTGCAGTGGTCGCGGAATTGCTAGCAATTCCAGAATGCCGAGAAGTGGTGATGGTCACCAGAAAGCCCACTGCGGCGCGATCGCGGGTGCGCAACGTCGTTCTTGATACCGGCGCTGCGGACTTTGCCGAGCGCACTGCCGCCCTTGCCCGCGAAGTCTTAAGCCAAGGTCCCGTCAGCGCCGTGAGCTGTGTGGGTGTCGGTTCTGGATCGAGGCGCTGGAGCGAAGAAGAATTGAAACGACTTGAACTCGACGTCGTCGGTGCCTTTGCGCGTGGCTGCCATGACGCCGGAATCGTCCAATTTTGCCTACTCTCTGCGGTAGGAAGCACAGCTCGCAGCCGGTTTCGATATGTCCGCGTCATGGGCATGAAGGAAGACATCGTGCGTAATGTCGGTTTTACCCGCCTCGCCATTTTTCGCCCCGGCATCATTGTCGGCAACGCTCATACTCCAGCCTGGGTCGGTTGGCTGGGGAGACTCGTGCCTGGGTCGTTTGGCAATATTGATCAGCGAATTCTCGGTCGCTCAATCGCCGCAGAGATAGCTTTGCATAGTGGAGACGCCGGCGAAGTTATCCGCGAAAATGCTGCAATGAGAAAACTCGCTGCGCAGTTCCATAGCCTGCCTTAGGCATTTTTACGTGAGGTCTAGGCTAAATTAATGCGAGAGATAAACCGAAGAGCCACACTATTTCGAGCTGATCGCCGAAATTTTGCTGGTCTACCCCATCGGCGGTACTCTTCCGTAATGCGACCCCTTCGGTATTCCATCAACGTCACATTGGACGGGTGCTGCGATCATCGTGCAATCCCCCCGGACGAAGTCTTGCATCGTTACGCGATCGAGAACCTTGACCAGACCGACGCCCTCCTCTTTGGCCGGGTGACTTACGAGATGATGGAGGCAGCGTGGCCGCCGCCGGTGCAAGCGATAGCCAGGAGGCCTGAATGGATGGAATCTTTCCCCCGGACGATCAACGCAGCAAAGTAGTTTTACTTGATTTGGCAGGCGGCGGCGCGGCTTAGGAGGAGGGCGCGTTCGCGGGTGTTTTGGGTGAGGGCCGCGGCTTGTTCGAAGTGGTGGCGAGCTTCGGTGGGCCGGTTTAGTTTGAGCAGGAGGTCGGCGCGGACGCTGGGCAGAAGGTAATAGCGGTCCAGGGATGGGTCAGTGGCGAGGGCTTCTACGAGGTCGAGGCCAGATTGGGGGCCGTGAGCCATAGAGATGGCTACGGCTCGGTTGAGCTCGATGACCGGAGATGGGTTGATCGTGGCCAGCTCCGTGTAGAGGGAGACGATGCGTGACCAATCGGTCTCTTCCGGAGTGCGGGCTCGAGCATGGCATGCCGCGATCTCGGCTTGCAGAAGATAAGGTCCTCGGGGTTCGCCGATCTTGTGGGCACGGTCGAGAGCGGTGAGGCCTCGACGGATGAGTAGCTGGTCCCAGTGAGCGCGGTTCTGTTCGAGCAGAAGGATGGCCTCCCCGGTGGGGCCGATGCGGGCTCGCGTGCGAGAGGCCTGGATCTCCATAAGGGCTACAAGGCCGTGGACCTCGAGCTCGTTCGGGGTGAGTTCGGCGAGGATACGGCCAAGGCGTAGCGCGTCTTCGCAGAGGGTGGGGCGGATAAGATCGTCGCCAGCAGTGGCGGAGTAACCCTCGTTGAAGATGAGATAGATAACCTCAAGGACAGAGGCGAGGCGTGCGGCGAGCTCGGGACCGCGGGGGACTTCGAAGGGAATATGTTTTTCGGCGAGGGTGCGTTTTGCGCGGACGATGCGCTGGGCGATGGTGGGTTCGGGGGTGAGGAAGGCGCGGGCGATCTCAGGGGTGGTAAGACCGCCGAGGAGGCGGAGAGTGAGCGCGGCGCGAGACTCGGTGGAGAGGATGGGGTGGCAGGAGATGAAGACGAGACGGAGGAGGTCGTCGCCGATGGGGTCGTCCAGGTTGGTGTTGAGGTCGGGTACAGTCTGCTCGAGTGTGGCCAAGTCGCGGGCGAGATCTTTGTGTTTGCGCTCGGCGACGGCGTTGCGGCGGAAGAGATCGATGGCACGGCGTTTGGCCGTGGCGGTAAGCCATGCCGCGGGATTATCGGGGACGCCAGATTGCGGCCACTGTTCGAGTGCGGCGACGAGTGCCTCTTGCGCGAGGTCTTCGGCGAGGCCGACGTCGCGGGTGAGGCGCGTGAGTCCCGCGATGACGCGGGCGGACTCGATGCGCCAGACGGCTTCGATGGTGCGGTGGTGATCGGTAACGGACATCGCTACCGATCACACCAGCTTTCAACCCTTGGATGCAAGTGCGGCTATTTGTGGGCAGTCTGATTCGGCAGCTCGGCCCGTTTCGCTACTTTGTGCTGAATCTCTTCTTGGGACAGGATGGGCGCGAAATCTTCCATCTCAAAGACCTGGCGGATTTCGATTTCGGATTCGCCTTTGTGGGGATTGGGGCAACGCTTGACCCACTCGATGGCTTCTTCGAGGGACTTGACCTGCCAGATCCAGAAGCCGGCGATGAGCTCCTTGGTTTCGGCGAAGGGGCCGTCGACGACGGTGCGAGACTTGCCGGAGAACTTGACACGTGCGCCTTTGGAGCTGGGTTGAAGGCCATCCATGGCGAGCACGACGCCAGCCTTGATGAGCTCTTCGTTGAACTTGCCCATCTCGGCCAGGAGCTGTGGATCGGGGAGGGCGCCTTCTTTTTCTGACTCTGGGGTTGCTTTGACGATGATCATGAATCGCATTTTCTTTCTCCTTTGTGAGTTGGGATGAATGTGGAAGTGTCGCGGCTTATTTGGCGCCGAGGGCTGGCTGGGCTATTTTGCGGGCTGTTCGTAGAGCTGGCGGATCTCGGTTTCGCCGTCGCCTGCCACTTTGAGGAAGCGCTTGGTGAATTCGATGGCCTCTTCTTTGGATTTGGCCTGGATGAGAGCGAAGCCGCCGACGATCTCTTTGGACTCGGTGAAGGGGCCGTCGGTGACGGTGTAGCTGCCGCCGATGGAGCGAACGCGCGCCCCAAGGGCAGAGGGGAGGCAGCCTTCGGTGGAGAGCAGGAAGCCTTCTTTAAAGGACTGCTCGATGAACTTGCCCATGGTTTCCATCATCTCTGTGGTGGGTGGGGCGCCTTCGGCTTTGGCGGGCTTGTAGATGCATAGAAATCGCATTGCTTCTCCTTTTGTTTGTTAGAGCATATTTGCTCGCTCTATGGATACGTCGAAGGAAGTACGGGGAGATCGACAGGGTGTGGCGATTATTTTTGGATTTATTTTTTTTGGGGGGGTGCAGCCCCACGCTAATTCCCCAATAGCAAGAACACCGACAACATCAAAAGGCAAGCAAAACCAGCTTCTCGTCAGGCAACGCTGGTTAGCTAGATTGGAAGCCCAATTCAACGACACGTTGGGTCGAAAACCCAACCCAGAAACGGGCTCCCAATAGACTCCCGACGGGGTGTCCAGAGGTGCTTTTCGGTACTTCCGCGTCGCTATCTGTGCCAAAGAAATCAGTTAGATACATAAGTGCGCGGCCACTCATAGCCCAAAGGTCGTAGGTTCAAATCCTACCCCCGCAACCATTTAGGGTTTTGAACCCCACGGAACCCCACTTGAGTGTGGGGTTTCCTGTTTTAAGTTCTTTGTACCTCGATCCTTACCCTCTTCTCTAAACAGGCAGCGCTCCATCATCGTGACGGAAACACCAGTAGGCATGCGGAGCCAGCCAATCATTGGGCTACATCGAGAACGCATCGAAAGCCGATCGCGCCGGAACGATCGAGACTTGGTGCCATCAGGAGGTACTTTCCATGTTGAGATAATTTGTACGCTTGCGGAAAGTACCAGCGTGAACCCTGGGGCTGATAGTGGCTTCCGCCTCGCAAGATCGCAGCGCGCGTATGCTCATCCGCAAATTCTTCCGTCCATTGCCAAACGTTCCCCACCAGATCTTGCACACCAAAGGGGCTCGCGCCATTTGGATGTGCAGACACGTCCGCAGGCGGGAGCATTGTCCTTCCCTTGTCGACAGTCGGGACATCTTCGCTCTTCCACTCCATTCCCCAGGGATACGTCCGTCCATCCAACCCTTGCGCTGCATACTGCCACTCCCACTCGTGAGGGAGCCTCTTGCCTGCCCAGGCAGCATAGGCTCGCGCGTCCTCAAGAGATACCCACGTCACCGGTTTGTTCGCCCATCCCTTCGGATAGTTCTTGTCATGCCAGTCCTTCAGGAAGTTATGGTCGTCTTTGGGGTGGTACTTCGTCGCATCCAGAAACACCTTGAACTGCTCATTGGTCACGGGAAAGGTATCAATCCAGAAGGCCGGGATATGAATCTTCAGCTCATGATAGCGTCGAGCGGAGGTCTCGCCCGGATACTGCACGTCGACGCCTTCACCGTTGGTGCCTTCAATTTCTATGCCATTAACGCGAAAGGTAAAATCGGCCGCTGGAATAGCAGACATACCAGGTGGTCGCGTCTTCGCTGGCGCCGTCTTCGCAATAGGAACCAGTTGCTGTGGAGCCGTGACCCACTCGTGCGAGTAGCTTCCGAGAGGTTTCTCGGCAAGTCTCTTCATCGTCTGCATCAAGGCTTGGAGGCTCTCGCTGACAGAAGGCGCTGCGAGAATGGCCCCATATCCGTTTGCTTCCATCGGAAACTCGAGAATCATCTTGCCGCCTTCTGCATACGGCTTCAGCTCTGTCCCATTCCAAAGATCGAAGTAGCGCATCCCCGCTTGCGTCGCGACGCTCATCTGTCTGCCCGTCTCCGGATAAGCATTGCGATTGACGATCGTCCACAGAGTGGCCCCATCTCCCGGCCACTTACTTGCGAAGACCCCATACTGCAGCATGGGCGTGTGCGGCTCCCAGTCCGGCGAGACCAGGAGTTTGCTGAATGCGCGCTCGATCGTGGCAATCCTGCGCAGGGCTTCAGCATCCCGTGGAGTCATTCCATTCCATATACTCCAGATGTTTTCCCACGACTCGAAGCCAACTCCATTGAAGAAAGCAAACTGCAGATCGTCTGTATGATCGTGCGCCCATCGATTCGAGATGTGAACCATGTGGCGACTCTCGAGCCACTTGTAACGGCTCACGGTCGGTACAAAATCGTACTTCCAATAACCCCATGTCATATTGTTGTAATTCAGCATCTCGTCGGAAGCTGGTCCAAGCTCGGGCTCAAGCGCAAGAGGGTGGCCGAGAACATCCGACGCGCTACGAAACGTCCTCGGGACTCCCTGCAAGGTATCGCCGTTGATGCCGTCGGCGCCCACATCGACAAGCTCCTGCGAGAGAGCCTCCGCATCCGGAATCCCTTCTTTGCGAGTCCCCTGGTCCCACAGCATCACCGGAAAAAGAACCCGCACCCCCCGGCGGTGGAACGCGGCAATGAACTCCTTGACCCCGTCTCGCCCACCGGGGAGATCGGCAACCAGGTCATACTGATTACGGTCGTCGATACCAATATTTGGGTAGGTCGGCCAGACAAGGATGCTGTCGATGCCACCATAACGAGCCTCCACGTCGTTCAGGTAGCGATCGACAGTGTAGCGGCGAGCCGCCGGATCATAAAAAAATCGGTCATGCACCATCATCTGCGGCTGAACAAAACTCGATTGCGTCCATTTCAGTTCGGGCCGCTCGTACTCGGACCCGTTAGAACCGACACGAATGCGTCGCTCGTCACGCCAGTGCCGAATATCGTCGAGCCACGCCTGTGCCTCCTCTGCCGTGCAGGTTCGTGGAGCGCTCCGCATGAACCACTGCGGCGGCACAGAGCAGGAAGGCCCGTCAATCTGTTCCTCCTGAACATGAATCAGCGTGTCCTGAGCATGTGCCAGAGAGCCAACGAGGGTAAGACAAAGAACAGAAAACACAATGCAACATCGATACATGACGCTCCTTCGAGACGTGGCTGGGCAATGCCGATCAAAGTCCGGCCTCGATGCGCCCAGATTCGTTCTCAGCAGAGAGGATATATCTCCTTTCCGCCGATCAAAGAAAAATCCTTCACAATGTGCGTGACGAGCCAAATGAAGGCCGCGTGATTCGTCGATGCCGCATCACGCGTCGCGGCATGCCTTATGGAACCTTCGTTGCCGAAGGCGAGCCTGCCTCACACAGGGCAAAGACAAGGACATCCTCAGAGGCAACCACGGAGGCCGAGGCCGCTTCGTCGTTCAGGGCGACCGCAGCCCCACCAACCCGCCCCTGGTCTGCAGCCATCTACCGAACTTCGAGGAGGCGACTACTTCTTCGTGCCCAGCATCACCGCGTTGGGGATGCCGGCAATGAACCTTGTAGATCCACACTAGCCGCCTTAGCGATCCACTCGAACCTATGCCCGTCCCGCAAACTCCCGGTTCTCCGTCGACACCTTCACCTTCTCCCCTTCTTTGATAAAGAGGGGAACGCGAATCTCCAGCCCCGTCTCCAGCCTCGCTGGCTTGGTCCCGCTGCCGCTCGACGAGTCGCCCCGCATCCCAGGCTCCGTGTAGGCAACATCCAGCTCAACGAAGATCGGCAGTTGCAAGCCGATGGGGTTGCCGTTGTACTTGTGTAATTGGATCAGTGTGCCTTCAATCAGGTAGTCCAGCGCATCTCCGATCATCCCTTCGGTCAAGGTGTGCGTCTCATAGCTCTCCTGATCCAGAAAGTGTGAACCATCGCCATCGCTGTACAGATAGGAAGCCGGGACCAGCTGAAGATCCGGCTCCTTGAACTTGTCATTCGCCTTGAATGTTTTCTCGAAGACCGCACTCGTAAGCAGGTTGCGCATCTTCAGGCGCACCAGGGTCTGCCCGCCACGAGCGGTAGGTGTGTTCACCTCTGCCTCCAGGCAGGAGTACGGAACATTTTCAAACTCAAACAGCGTCTTGCGTTTTACGTTAATCGCATCAATCAGTACGGCCATAAACTCCTCACGGGCTGGTCAGCAGAAATGCAGACCTGATTCCAATCTCTCCTCAAGTATAAGATGAGGGCCTCACGTACTATCATTTGACCAACCATGCACGCTCCCAATCAAGACACCAATTCCCTTCTGCCGACCATCATCGTAAGCATCAAGACCGAGGAGGGCGCCGACAAGGAGTATCGCTTCAAAGCTCCCTTCAAGATCGGGCGAACCGAAGAGTGCGAAGTCTGCATCAAGAATGAGTTTGTCAGCCGCAGCCATGCCAGCATCCTGATTGAAAATGGCGAATGGTGGTTATGCGATCTCAACAGCAGCAACGGCATCTACATCGGCGATCAGCGCGTCCTCCGCACAGCGTTGAAGGAAGGCCTGGTGTTCCGCCTGGGCGTTCGCGGGCCCGAAGTCCGCCTGCAAGTCTTGAGGCCCGTCGTTGTGCCTCCGCCCACTGCCACAAAGAAGATCGTCACCGACTACGCGCAACACTACTTCGGCCAGGGCGAGGGCGCGGGCGAGCACACGATGATTATCCGAACGGCCTTCGCTCAGGTGCAGAAGAAGCAAAAAAGAAAGTACGGAGGCGTAATCGCCGCTCTGCTCACCTTGATGGTCTGCCTCGGAGGCTTCGCCCTGTATCAGTATCAGCAGGCAAGCAAGCAAAAGGCCCTCGCGAAAGACATCTTCTATTCGATGAAATCTCTCGACGTCGACATCGCCAATCTTCGAGAGGCGGTGAAGGCCTCGAACAATCAACAGGGCATCGATCAGATCAAGCGGATCGAGACGCAGCGCGGCGAGATGGAGAACAGCTACGACCGTTACCTCGCGAGCCTGCATGTCTACAGTCCAAAGATGTCGGAGCAGGATCGCCTCATCCTTCGTGTCGCCAGAATCTTCGGCGAGTGCGAATTGGACATGCCGCCGGACTTTGTCACCGAAGTGAATAAGTACATCAAGTACTGGCAGTCATCGGGAAGACTCGAAAAGGCGATCACCCGAGCCCGCGCCAACAACTACTCCTCGACGATCTCGCGCGACATGCTGGCAGAAGGCCTCCCACCGCAGTTCTTCTACCTCGCTCTGCAGGAGAGCGACTTCGATCCCTATATCAGCGGCCCTCCCACGAGGAAAGGAATTGCCAAAGGCATGTGGCAATTCATCCCGGAGACTGCCGTGAAGTACGGCCTGCATCTGGGTCCGCTGGTCGATATGGCGCGCCCCGACACGCTCGACGATCGCCACCACTACGACCGCGAAACCGTAGCTGCGGCCAGGTACATCAAAGATCTCTACGGCAGCGACGCGCAAGCGTCGGGACTCTTAGTCATGGCCTGTTACAACTGGGGCGAGGATCAGGTCCTTCCCCTCGTGCGCAGCATGCCGCTCAATCCCAGGGACCGAAACTTCTGGATGCTCTTGAAGAAACATCGCAGCCAGATCCCCCAGCAGACCTACGACTACGTCTTCTACATCGTCTCTGCCGCGGTCATCGGAGAGAACCCACGCCTATTTGGATTCCACTTCGATAACCCCTTGGCCAATCTTGAAACCCAGCCGCAGGCCAGCGTGGGCCAACCCGGTTCGGATCTACACAAGGTCAATCTTCAATACGCCGCCGCTTCGCGAAGCAAAGTCCAGAAGCATCGCCTCCTGGTGAAAGCGCGCGCCGCTTCAAAATCAATCGCCACCCATCCTGTCTCGTAGCCGTCCTTACCTCGTCTGTCGCACCGCCCACCCAGCCAGATCGATCGCCGCGTCAAACGTGTCATACTCCACCGGCAGATGATTCCGCCGGTCCGTGTACTCGTTGTAGACCCACGGGTCGACGACCGCGAACACGGTTCCCTTCCCGACCTTCGCCACCGCAATCATCACGTCGCCCCCCTTCGTGACCACCGCCTTCGCCGGACCCTTCACCGTAATCGAGCAGGTATCTTTCATATAAGCCTTGTGCGGATGCGCAAACACCCCGGTTCCCGCCGGAATCATCACCGTCCCATGTTCAATGTCGTTCGAGACAACATGGTTAATCAGCACCGGGTTGAAGTGAATCCCGAACCGCTCGCTCACCGTATTGAAGTGTTCAAACTCCGCATTCGGGCCATCGTTCTCCATCATCAGCAGCACGCCGCCCGCCTTCACCCACGCCTCGATCACGTCGCCGCTCGCCGAATCCATGTAATGCGGCATAGGATTCTTCGAAGGAATATCCGGCGAAGCAATCACATAGATCTGCACCTTCTTCAAATCCGCAGCCGTAGGCGCAGTCTTCTCCGTCGCCAGGCGAACGCCATACCGCTGGAACGCCCGCCCAAAAAACGCGAACCCCGGATTCGCATCGTCATCCCACTTGTAATGAAACAGCTCCGTCTGCCCCGCCGCATTCTTTCGTGTCTGCGAGTTGAACCACGCATCCACCAGCACCGTCTTACCCTGCCCCAGCGCCTCTGTCGAAGCCTGCTCCATCTCCGACCCCGCCAGCAAAAACGCGCCCACACCCTTGGCATCGTTCGCTCGCGTCTTCTCACCAATGTAGTAATCATACGAACCCGAACGATACGGCGTTCCACCCAACCCGCCAACCGTCACCGTCCCGTTCAGGACCATCCGGCCATCCGCGCCCGTCGTCACAAACGTCTTCTGAATCCCCTCCCACCCATGCCGCGCCGGCACCGCATCGCTCTCGGTCAGATACCCCATCCGCACCCCCTTCGCCAGCGCATACACAAACATGCAGCTCGCCGAAGCCTCCGGAAAGTTCCCCGCCCTGCCGCCCTGATCCATCACCTGCCACCACAGGCCCGTCTTCTTATCCTGATAGTGAACAATCGCCGCCGCCGTCCGGTTCAAAGCCGCCACCAGCTCCGCATGCTCCGGATGGTCCTTGGGAAACCAGTCCAGCGTATCCACCAGCGCCATCGCATACCACCCCATCGCGCGCCCCCACACCTCAGGCGAAAGCCCCGTCTTCGGATCAGCCCACGGCATCTTCTTCGACTCGTCCCATCCATGCCGCAGCAGCCCCGTGTGCACATCCCGCATATGCACATCCATCAGCAGCAACTGCTTCGCAATGTCGTCGAACTCCCCCGGCTCCTGAAACGTAGCCGCATACGCCGCGCGAAAAGGCTCGGCCATATACGCCCCATCCAGCCACATCTGGTTGGGATAGATCTGCTTATGCCAGTACCCTCCGCTGGCCGTCCTCGGCTGTACCGCAAGCTGCTCATGCAGAAACTTCGCCGCCTTATAATACTTTGGCTGCTGCGTCACCCGATACACCAGCAACACCGCCCGCCCCATCTCGATGTCGTCGAGAGTATGCCCCTCGGCCTTGTAGCCAGTAATGGTTCCATCCGCGGTAACATACTTATCCACCGCAGCCTTGATGTAGTGAAAGTCCGCGCCATCCGCGGTCGTATGCCACTCCGCCGCCATCCCATCCAGCAGCACGCCCTCTTCATACGCCCACGCACCTGGATGCCCCACCGTCGAGATCACCCCAGCCGGCCACTGCTGAATCACCGTCTCCGCCATCACCTGCGAAGGCGACCTCTGAGCCACACCCACCTGCGCCGCCGCACACCCAACCAAAACCAAAGCCGCCAGAAATCTCATTCCTCACCCTTACCAATAAATTCGGAGTTCAAACCCGCTCTCCAGCATACCCGTTCCACACGCGCAAGCACGAACCGCCTTCCTTACCCAACCACAAACGCTCGGGTGCCCCATCCATCGCATCGCGATGGGTGGGAATGTAGAACTCCGCGGGGCGTCGATCTTCGTAACCGTTCTATCGTCGCCAAGGTGGCATTCGCACGAAACGCAAACCATACCCACCACACAGACATGCTCTCAATTGCAGCTCAACGCCGTCCAGACCCCAGCAGAGAGTCCACTCTCACCCGTCACGCTCAAGTCCACAAAACTCCCCGCCGCCACCGCCACACTTCCCGTCGAAGTACAACTCCCTCCCGAGCTCGCCGAACAAGACAGAGCGGTACTCACCATATTCCCCGGAGTTCCCTGCCGCAGCGTCACCGTAATCGTATTCGACTGCAACGAAAACACCGTCAATGTCGTAGCGGTGCAACCCGCAGGCACCCACGTCAACACCGACTGATCTTCACTCACGCTGGCATTCGTACTGTTCACCGAGTAGAAGTTCATAAGAAACGAAACCGAGTGATACATCGAAGCAAACGGGATCCCACTCGTCCCTCCGCCTCCGCCGCCCGTCCCATTCACGCCCGGAGCGCCCTGCGGAATCGTAAAGTTCAGCACCGCCGCACTCGCCGTCCCGCTGTTCGTCACCGCAGCCTGCGTTCCCGGCGCACCTGTCGTCACCGTCCCTACACTCACCGTCGCCGCCGCGCCCGATGGCCCCGACGGCCCCGCAACGCCGGCCGCAGCCAGCATCCCCCACTGCGCGGGAAATAGATCCGGCTCCGCCCCCAGGCTACTCGTCAACGCCAGATACGTCGCCCCGCCAAACACCACCGCATCGTTCGCCTGATACCCCAGCGCCGAACTCCACGCCCCGCGATAGTTCACCCCCACCGCACCCGCAGGCCCCTGCGGCCCCGGTGCGCCAGCCGCACCCGCCGCTCCGGCAACTCCAGCCTGCGCCAGCACCGCCCAGTACGCAGGACTCACATCCGGCTGCCTCCCTACATTCGCCACCAATGCCACATAGCTCGTCCCGCCATAGCTCACCGCACTCCCCACCCCATAGGAAGTCCCCACCAGCCACCCACCCATAAAACTCACGGGAGGCCCTTGAGGCCCAGCAGGTCCAACAGCGCCCGTAGCCCCAACAGGACCAACAGGCCCCTGCGCGCCAGTAGCCCCCATCGCACCCGCAGGCCCAGCAGGTCCAGCAAGCCCCGGAATCCCTTGCGCGCCCGCAGGCCCCTGCGCGCCAGTAGCTCCCATCGCACCCGCGGGACCAGCAGGACCAGAAACCCCTTGGACGCCAGCAGGCCCAGTCAAACCCTGTGGCCCCGCCACCCCTTGAGCACCCTGCGCGCCAGCAGGCCCTTGAGGCCCAGCAGGTCCAGTCGCCCCTGTAGCCCCCACCGGCCCCTGCGGCCCAACCAACCCCACGCCACCCTGCGCCAGCACCCCCCACGCTGCCGGACTCGCCCCCGGCGCGTTCCCCAGATTTCCTGCAATCAGCGAAATATAGCTCGATCCCTGATCCGTAACAACATCATCCACCCCATACATCACGGTCGAGTCATAAGCCCCCCGAAAACTCAATCCAGTCACCCCTCCCGTGCTGGCTCCCGGAGGCCCCTGCGGCCCAACCGGCCCAGCAGGCCCCATCAAACCCTGAGGTCCCGCAGGCCCAACCGCTCCCTGAGCCCCCGCAGGCCCCGCCGCTCCTGTATCCCCCTTAGGCCCCTGCGGCCCAACCGGCCCAGCGCCCCCCGAAACCAGCGTCACCTCCAGCTCCGCCGCATGCCCCGTCAGATCATTCTCCTTACTATCGAACTCCACCGCCGCCGTCCCCGCCGTCAGAGCCACACCGTCATTCGTCCCCGGAGCATTCATCCATCCCTGCACCAGCGAAGTCACATCCACCGCCACATAAGCCCCGGCC
>Ga0068855_100008019_pt1 | contig 12757 bp, 4 predicted proteins | sample KBSCornC52_FD_66592 | JGI IMG/M metagenome (GOLD analysis project Ga0068855, IMG submission 66592) | Corn rhizosphere microbial communities from Kellogg Biological Station, Michigan, USA - KBS Corn C5-2 | ecosystem: Host-associated > Plants > Roots > Rhizosphere > Soil ...
TCCGGATGTTCCTGGCAGTGGCGTTTGCCGCCGCCGCATGGGGCCAATCCGATCTTTCCACCATCACCGGGACAGTAGATGACCCAAGCAACTCCGCCGTGCCGAAGGCAAAAATTACGGTGGTTAACGAAGGGACTGGTATTTCCCGCAGCACGGAAACAAACGAGGCTGGCAACTATACGGTGTCAAATATTCCAGCAGGAACCTATACGGTGACCGTGGAAGCGCCAGGCTTTAAAAAATCCACGAAGTCCGGAAATCTGCTGGACGCCAACGTTCCGCTGGGCGTCGATGTAAAGCTCGAAATCGGCCAGGCCAGCGAGACCGTTTCTGTCACCGCCGATCCTGGGCGCCTCCAGACCGAAAGCGCCACGCTCGGCATGACCGTGGATGAACGCCAGGTGCGCGATCTGATGCTGAATGGCCGCAACCCTGTACTGCTCGCGGCGCTGAAGCCGGGGGTGCGCTCCAGCGCGTCGCTCTCCAACTTCAACTTCAATCTCACGGATGGCGGCTTCTCGATGAATGGCTCGCGGCCGAATGACAACGTTTTCTTTTATGACGGCGCAGTAGCCACGCGTACCCGTTCGAACGGCACGTCGATCGGCGCGGCCGATGTCGATTCCACGCAGGAAGTACAGGTCCTGACCTCCGCCTACGCCGCGGAATACGGGCGCTCGAGCGGTGGACAGATTCGCGTTGTCACGAAGAGCGGCTCGCGCGATTTCCACGGCACAGCCTATGAATTTTTCCGGAACAGCGCGATGGACGCCAATACCTGGGCCCGCAACAATTCGCCGCTCGCGGCGCTCAACAGCGAACCGCAGCCGCTCAAGTACAACCAGTTCGGCTATAACTTCAGCGGGCCGGTGTTCATTCCGCAGAAATTCAACAAGGATCGAAATAAGTTCTTCTTCCTGTTCGGACAGGAGTGGGTGCGCTATCGGACGTCGCCTTCGAACACCGGGACTGTCCCGAGCCTGCTGATGCGGCAGGGCAACTTCAGCGAATTGCTGACGACCCCGAACAGCTTCTTCTCGAAGCCCTATATCGTTACCGATTCGGGCGGCACGCCTTATCCCAACAACATCATTCCGCAATCCGCGCAGAGCTTGAACGGCATGGCTTTGATGAGCATGTATCCTCTGCCGGTCGCCGGGTTCCAGGCCGGCAGTTCGAACTGGATCGGCACCGGAAATGAAATCGACAACACGCGCAAGGATACGATTTCGGCGGATATCCTGCCGACGTCGAAAGATACGATCCGGGTTCGCGTGCTCAACTACAACTACTACGTAAAGAACGCGTTTCGCGGCACGTTTCCCACGGTTGCGGAACAACTCGACCGTCCGAACCAAACCGGGTCCATCAACTACGTCCACGTATTCGGGCCAACTGTCATCAATGAATTTCTGGCGAGCGCGAGCGCGGATCACGTGGATATTTCGCTGCCTGGCTCCGCGTGGGACCGGACAAAGTACGGCGTTACCTATCCCTATCTGTATGGCGCCGCCGCGAAGGACCTCCCGAACAAAGTGCCGACGGTTGCCGTGGCTGGATTCGCCACATTTGACGGCGGCCCTTATCCATCACGCTCCGGCGGGCCGATCTATGACTTCTCCGATAACGTCACGTGGGTGAAGGGCAATCACACGTTCAAGGCGGGCGTGCTCTTCGAGCGGTCCGGTCAGAACGACCGCGATCAGGTGAACATTACCGGCATTCCCGGCGGCGCGAATAACCAGAACGGCGGCTTTACGATCAGCGACGCGGGGACGACTCCCGCGATCGCGCGCCTGGCTCTCGGCCAGTTCAACACCTACGCAGAAATCGGGCCGCGCGATTATACGCTCTCCCGCGGCAACATGGTCGAGTTTTTCGTGCAGGATGGGTGGAAGATTACCCCGAGGCTGCGCCTCGAAATCGGCCTCCGCGAGACGATCCTGCAGCCTTATCACGCGCTCTGGGGCAACTATGACGTATTCGATGCGCGCTTCTACGATCCTGCAAAGGCCGTATCGATCGACCCGAAGACCGGCCTGATCGTCGCGGGCAGCGGAGATATCTACAACGGAATCGTGATTCCGGGATCGAGCATTCCGTCTTCCGGCATCGGCCGCTTCCCGAATTCCACGGACCCGATCCTGAAGACGCTGCTGCACGGCCTGCCGAACTCGTATGCCGACACGAAGTACAACAACGTCGTGCCGCGCTTCGGCGTCACTTATCAGTTCGATTCGAAGACAGTGTTCCGCGCGGGCGGCGGTGGCTTCAAGAACCGGCCGGCGGTCAGCGACGGCACGTTCCTCGGCGGCAACTTCCCGTTCCAGGGCTACGTGGCTGTTTCGAACGGCCAGATTGACAACCCGCTGGCTGCGAGCTCCGGCACGCCGACGCAGTTCGTCCAGACGCAGGATCCGGTGTACAAGATTCCGACAGCCTACAACTGGAATGTGACGATGCAGCGCGCGCTGCCCTTCGATTCGAACCTGGAGGTCAGCTATGTGGGTCGCGTCGGATTGTGGCTGGAGCGCGTTCGTAATCTGAATCAGCTTCCGGTGGGCACGTGCCCGAACGGCGCCTGCCCGGGCGGCGTGAACTATTACTCCCTGCTGCCTTACAAGGGCTTCAATCAGATTCAGATCGCCGAGAATGCAGCCCGTTCGAGCTATAACGGATTGAACATCGGCTGGAACCGGCGATTCACCAAGGGTCTGGCGTTCGGCGTTTCCTACACGTATTCGAAGAGCTACGACAACGCTTCGGGACGCAAGGACATTCTGTACAACGCTTACGACGACAGGAACTTCTATGGCCCATCGAGCTTCGATACGCCGCATATCCTGGTGATCAACTGGATCTGGGAAGTGCCGTATCACAAGACGACCGGATTCTCCGGCGCGCTGTTTGGCGGCTGGCAGATCACGGGTATCACCCAGGCACAGAGCGGCACTCCGTTCTCCGTCCAGACCGGCGATGATTTCGCCGGCATCGGGCAGAGCCAGAACCAGCCGTGGCAGGTCAACGGTACGCCCAATTATCCGATGCAGTTTGGAAGCGGCGGATGGCTGGCGGCGAAGGATTCGAGCGGCAATGCATTTTTCACCAAACCGACGCCCGGTACGTTCTCCAACGGCTACCGCAATGAATTCCATGGCGCTGGTTTCTCTAACTGGAACCTGGGGCTTTTCAAAACATTCCAGATCGCGGAGAAGACCGGCCTGACCTTCCGCGCGGAAGCATTTAACTGGCTCAATCACCCGAACTGGGGTGGGGCGAACGGTGGGGCGCCGAACAGCAATCCGACATCGTCAGCTTTCGGGACCATCACCACGAAGGATAGCCGCCGGCAGTTGCAGTTGAGCTTAAAGCTGAATTTCTAAGAAGCGGCGTTTTGATGCGCCCGGTGTCTCTCTGACGCCGGGCGCATTTTTTATTGGCTCCCGCGCTTGACACCGGCGGCGCAATCTCTCAATATGGCGTGATGCGACATGTCAGTCACGCCAAATTCGCTGCGCTCGCGGGGTCGATTCTCCTGATTGCCTTCGTGATCTATCGCGCCCGCACGTTCCATTACTGTGCAGGGTACGAAACCCTCAGTTCCCACGTGAGCATCATCAGCGCTGACCAGTCCTGTGGGGCCGGAGAAGAATCCGCGGCGTTCCAGGCTTTGTGGCGGAGAGAAGGATTGCGGGCGAAGTTCAAAACGACCGGGCAAACAATCGTACACGCCTTCATTCCCTAGCTCCAGCGAGTGGCCATCGATATGCACTCCTCGCCGCATGGAGGAATCCCCATTCCGGGGCAGGGTCTCGTTGCCTGTCGAACGCATCGCGCTCGATCCGGGATGCGCGTGCGATTCGCTGCGAAAACTCGCAGCGAACTTTGACAGGGTGACGCGCCCCGAGGATGGCAAATATGTGGAGCGGCCTGCAGCTTGATGCCGCTAAGAAGATTTGCTGGCGTGGGCATGCAATCTCCTGCGTAATTTCACGGCTACTGGCGAGCGGAACGCGAGTTGCGACAGCGAATTCGGGGAGTAACCAATTTGCCTGACTCGAAGACGCCGATTTCCATCCGGAGGGCCGCGCGGGAGAACTTCAACTTCGCATCACTTCGGCCAGGACAGGAGGAAGCCATCAGGGCCGTGATCGACGGCCACGACACGCTCGTCGTGCAGCCGACGGGATCCGGCAAGTCCGCCATTTACCAGATCGCCGGACTTCTGATCGACGGCGCGACCCTCATCATTTCTCCGTTGATCGCGCTGCAAAAGGACCAGGTGGATTCGCTCGATGCGAATCACATCGCCGCGGCTGCCGCAAACTCAACGCAACCGGCGGCCGAAAATCGCGAAGAACTGGCAAAGGTTCAGGAAGGCCAGCTCGAATTCATCTTCCTTGCGCCGGAACAACTGCGCAGACCGGAAACGATCGAAAGTCTTCGCGCCGCGAATATCTCCCTTTTTGTAGTCGACGAGGCGCATTGCATCAGCCAATGGGGGCACGATTTTCGCCCGGATTACATGCGCGTCGGCGCGGCGGTGGAGGCGCTGGGACATCCCTGTGTTCTTGCCCTGACCGCCACGGCCACCAAACGTGTTCGCGATGAGATTGTGGAACGCCTCGGGATGCGGCGGCCGCAAATCTTCGTGCGCGGCTTTGACCGTCCCAACATTCATCTGCGCGTGGACCGATTCAAGACGGAAACCGAGAAGCGTGACGCGCTGGTGCATCGCGTTCGGTGGTCCGACAAGCCGGGCATCGTGTACACGGGCACGCGCAAAGCGGCGGAGCAAATCATGCAGGCGCTGGCCGCGGAAGAGATCGACGCGCTTTTTTACCACGGGGGGCTGAAAGCGCAGGATCGCCACGCCATTCAGGAACGGTTTATGGCCGGCGAGGCGGACGTTATGGTGGCGACGAACGCATTCGGGATGGGCGTGGATAAGCCCGATGTTCGGTTCGTCTATCATTACGACGCGCCCGATTCGCTCGATTCCTATTACCAGGAAGTGGGACGCGCCGGCCGCGACGGCGAGAATGCCGACGCTGTCCTGTTTTATCGCAAGGAAGATATCGGCGCGCAGGGGTTCAAGCTCGGCGGAAGGGTTAATAAGCGCCTGCTGGAGCAGCTCATCGCGCGCGTTGCGGAAGCAGCCGAACCAATTGGCGTTGACGCGCTTGCCATCAGTCTGGAAGTGTCACAGCGCAAACTCATCGGCGCGCTGCAACATCTGCAGGACGCGGGCGCGATCGAAATGCGGCCGGAGGGAACCATCCAGGCGGCGGCGGAAGAAGATCCGGATCGGGCGGTGAAGACAGCCACGGAGCAACACGAATTGCGTCGCGAGGCCAAACGGGAGCGCCTGCGACAAATGCGCGATTACGCGGAGGCCGGCGGCTGCCGCCGCGAGATGCTGCTGCAATATCTGGGCGACGATTTCGCTGGACCATGCGAGCGCTGCGATAACTGCGAAGCCGCCAGCGGACAACCGATCGCTGATCCCGAAGCGGCAACAAGACGAGAAGTTGCATAGCTCGCGGCGCCAGGCTTACTTGTCCACGCCGAATTCCATCTTTGAGCCGACTTCGAACTTACGATAGTCGCGGAAGTCGGATTCTTCTTTAAATGCGCCGGTCTTGCGGTCCAGTCTCGTTTGCGAACTTACCGGAAGCAGGTAGCGGTTGCCGGCTACTTCCATGACGTCATAATCGACCTCAGTAACCGCCTTGAAGTCCGGCTCTGAAGGGATGTGGTCCGCCACGTGATCCAGGCGGATGACTTCACCGGTGTCCCGGTCAATTTCCAACGTCCCGCGAAAACCTACAATGACCCGATGTGTATTTCCAGGGCGGCCTCTCTCGACGTAGTAGTTCGAGTGGCCCTGCTTAACCTCATAAGCGTAAACGGCCAGCGTGCGGCTGGGAACGTCTTTCCAGCTCTCCCAGCGGAACGACGTCTGCGAAGCCGGATCGAAGATACTCGCGAGAATGCCGCCAAATTCGCCGGTGCTGGTCACACCGAGATCGGAGCTATCGAATTTTCGTTCTGTTGGCTTGCCGTTCCATAGCTTTAGTTCATGGACCTCATGCTGCTGAAAATAACTGACGCTGACCGTAAGCTTGTCGAGAGGGAGCCAATGCGGCGCCGGGTCGGTTATAACTACCCCGCCCCCCAGCGGCATTCTCGTGCCCGCGGCAGCGCCGGATTTATACCTGGAGATTTCCTCGGTACACAAAAAATCCGGCAGGGAGCGGGCATACGCCAGAGCTTTCTGGCGGCTCTTTTCGATGAGCGCCGCGGAGTCCGCCCTGGAAGGCTTGTCCGCCGCCATCACGGCGGACACTAACACGAGACCCGTGAGGGTATGAATCAGATAGCGCATGGGGCGCCCTTTTCGGGGCGAGTATATCACTGACCGCAGGGGATTCGCCGCGTCTCGCGCGGCAATTCCCGTTGCGCCGCGCGCCCATTAAGGTGAAAATTGCGGGAAATCGGACCCCAAAGCCGGGTGTATACTGGCCGATCATGAAGATCCTGATCGCCCTTCTCGCAGGCGTGATTTCCATTTGCGCCCAGACGCCGACACCCGCCGAAAGCATCGAAGCGGCACGGAAAGGGCCGGAGTCGCCCGCCATGAAACAGCGAGTGGCCGGGATCACCACCCCGGCTCAGGTCATCGTGTGGGGTCAGGACTACCTTTTTCTGGGGACATCGGCCTCGCCCGCGACTATCTCGATCGATCTCGAACCGGAGAAGGCGATGGCACAGGTGGACGCGAACCATTGGATGCTGCTGGCGAAAATGCGCACCGGCGTGCTGCATGAATACCAGCTCTATTCCGCGGGCAAGCCGCTCGGCAATCGCGGCGACGCGGTCGGATACAACCCGGATTCTTATCCGCAGCCCGGCGTGGCGCACGGCAAACTCAGCGAGAAACACACGCTGACGAGCAAAATCTACGATGGCATGAAATATGACTACTGGACCTATGCGTCCGCCGGCGTGGATCCAAATGTGCCGGCGGCTCTGATGGTGTGGCAGGACGGGCAAGGTCTGGAGAACCCGCTGGGCGGAATCCGTCTTCTTACGGTGACGGACAATCTGGTGGCGCAGGGACTGTTGCCGCCCATTGTTCACGTGATGATAGCGCCCGGCACATCCCCGCAGGGCCGCCCCATGCGCTCAATCGAGTACGACACGGTGAGCGATCATTATGTCCGTTTCCTGATGGAAGAGGTGCTGCCGGATGTCGAGAAGACTTACAAGCTCCGGCAGGATGGCTATAGCCGCGCCATCGCGGGAGAGTCGTCAGGGGGTATCTGCGCGTTTAATGCCGCATGGTTCCTGCCGGACAAGTTTTCGCGCGTCCATTCGGCGGTGGGAAGCTTCACGTCGATTCAGTGGCGATCGAAAGAGAATAATGACGGCGGCAACGTGTATCCGTTCATGGTCCGGAAGGATCCAAAGCGAAATATCCGGGTTTGGATGAGCGACGGCAGAGACGATCTCGAGAATAACCACGGATCGTGGCCGATGCAGGCGATCCAGATGGCGAATTCCCTGAAGCTCAAAGAATATGACTTCCATTTCCGTTTCGGAACCGCGGCGCATGGCGGGGCTCAGGCCGCGCTGGATCTGCCGGAGTCGCTGATGTGGCTCTGGCGGGACTACGATCCGAAGAAGACGACACAGGAATTCACCATGGATCCCGCCGAAAAAGATAAGCCTTTCTTCCGCGTGAATACTCTGAATCGCGAGGCCTGGTAGCCCCGCCTCTTTTCACGCAATGATGGCTGCGCTGGGGGTCTATTACTCGAACTGCGTCACTCTAATTCTGCAGGGCGATCTGCGAGCTAACTCCTCGCAGATGACCGGGATAGCCGATACCGATTCTCTATAGCTCTTCCCCCGGGCAGCTGTAATCACGCCTCCCACGAATCAGCCGGATTTTTTGTTTTTCCTTGATTGACATCCACCCCGGAATTGTGATCTAGTAATTGGCACTGGTGATTTAAGGTTCGACCAATTGTCAGGTGGGACTACCCTACAAAGGGGAGGGGACATGAAACATATAACGAGAAGTTTGTTTTTAGCAGGCCTCGCTGTAGCTTTGTTCCTGCAGCCGGCTCCAGCGCCGGCTCAGATTACGACAGGCACCGTGGCGGGACGAGTCGCGGACTCGTCAGGCGGTGTTATTCCGAACGCCCAGGTAGTTCTGATCAGCCAGGCTCAGAATACCAGGAGTTCAGCGGTCCAAACGAACAACAGCGGCGACTATGTGATTCCGAACGTCAAAGCCGACACGTACAAAGTGGAAGTGACGGCCCCGGCGTTCAAGACAGCAGTGGTAGAAGGAATCGTAGTTACGGGCGGCGACCGCGTCGGCGTTCCGGTAATTACGCTTCAGGTGGGTGGAACCACCGAAACAGTAACCGTCACCGCGGAAGCGGCGCTTCTGCAGACTCTAAGCGGCGAGCGTTCGTATGCGATCGAAAACAAGTCGATCGAAAGCTTGCCGATTGCGCACGGTAACTTCACGAGCGTGGTTGCGTTCGTTCCCGGCGTGGATGGCGGCAACGGTACCTCTGCCGGCGGCACACGGCTGGGCGGCGTCGGCCAGAACAACATCATGATGGACGGCATCTCGGCCATGGATACAGGTAACAACGGCCAGATGATCGCCATGAACGTCGAATCGATCGGCGAAGTCAAAGTCCTGACGCAGGGCTATCAGGCTGAATACGGCAGATCGAGCGGACTTCAGATTACGGCCGTGACCAAGAGCGGCACGAATCAGTATCACGGCGCCGGATACGGCATCTTCACCAACACCGAGTGGAATTCCAGAGCGTGGAATACGCAGAAGAACGGCGATACTCCGACGTTCTCTCACCTGAACACCTATGGATACACGATCGGCGGTCCGGTAATCATCCCGAAAGTGTATAACGGCAAGAATAAGTTCTTCTTCTTTTATGCGCATGAATACAGGCCCCAGTCGATCCTCTCGAGCGGCGGCGTCATTCGCATGCGTCTGCCATCTGCTCTGGAACTGGCGGGCGACTTCTCGCAGACCCGCGACAAAGACGGCAACGTAATCGCTCCGATCAAGGACGCCCAGAACAACGGGGCGGCTTTCCCCAACTCAGTGATTCCGCAAAGCCGCATGTATGCTCCGGGTCTTGCAGTGCTGACGCGTTACCCCGCGGCGAATCTTACCCAGGCGGCGGGAACCAATTACAACTATCAGGCGAACCCGGCGAGCTACAATCAGCTGACGCAGCAGCCTGCGGTCCGCCTCGATTATCAGTTCACGCCGAATGTCCGCATCTCAGCCAAGTACTCCGGTCAGATTCAACGTCCGGTGCTCCAGATTGGGACTATTCCGGGTTTCAACGACGCCTATGTGCCGTATCCGACGATCACCAACTACGGGGCAACGTTCGATTGGTCCATCACACCTTCAACCTTCCTCGAAGTGACCTACGGGAGCATCAAGAACCAGCTCGCGGGCGGTGGCAACGGCGGTCTCGATACGGGCGCGGAGTCAAACCGGCTGAAGAGCCTCCAGGCCTTCCCGATGTTGTATCCAGATGCCGGTGTGGTGAGTTCGCAGTACTACGATTACACCGTCCTTCAGAAAGAGAAGCCGGTATTCTGGGATGGCAAATCCGTGAACCTGCCGCCGCTCTTCGGATGGGGCAGCCTGATTAGCGGTGGTCCGCCAAACCTGCAGTTCCCCGGCTGGCTGAATGTCAACCACACCCAGGACGTCGCGGGCAGCCTGACGAAGGTCATCGGACGCCACACGTTCAAGGGCGGCCTCTACCTGAACCACAGTTACAAAGCGCAGAACGTCGGCGCGGGTGGCATCGCCAACCTGAGTTTCCAGGGTTACGTGAACTTCGGCAACGATACGACCAATACGCTCGACACCGGCTTTGGTTATGCCAATGCCGAACTCGGCATCTTCCAGCAGTACCTGCAGGCTTCGAAGTTCATCGAAGGCGACATGGTCTACAACCAGTTCGAAGGGTTCCTCCAGGATAACTGGAAGGTCACCAACCGCCTGACGCTGGACTATGGTCTTCGCCTGGTGAATCAGCAGCCGCAGTATGACATCAACGGAACGATGTCGAACTTCTTCAGTGACAAGTGGCAGGCGTCTCAGGCCCCAGTTCTCTATGTGGCCGGTTGCAACAACGGCGCCAGCACGTGTTCGGGCAACGCTCGAAATGCGATGGATCCGCGCACGGGCCAGATCATTTCGGCAGCCGGCGCGGCAAACACGCAGGCACTCATCGGCACTCCGGTGCCCGGCACCGGCAATCCGACTAACGGGATTGTGGCCGCCGGTAAAGGGATCGCGAAGACGGATTACACGTGGCCGGCCCTTGTGCTCGGTCCGCGCGTCGGCTTCGCGTACGACGTCACCGGGAAATCCAACTGGGTTATCCGCGGCGGCTTCGGCGTATTCTACGATCGTCCGGACGGAAACACGGTATTCTCCATCCCCGGGAATCCGCCAGCCGCGACAGCGCAGGACCTGCGCAACGGCACACTGGCGACGCTGGGCAGTGGTGGCCTGAGCCCGCAACCGGTACCGGCACTGGTTACATTCCAGTACAACGCGAAGGTTCCGGCATCGCTGCAGTGGAATCTCGGCGTCCAGAAATCGCTCCCAGGGCAGATGGTGTTAGACGTGTCGTACGTCGGCAACCATGGGTATGATCGCCTCGGGGCGCTGCAGGGCGGCGACACGCAAAACCAGAACGCGGTGGATATTGGTAGCGCGTACCTCGCGAAGTATCAGGATCCGACGCTCGGTACGCCAGCGTATGCAGGCGCGTCCGCGTACACGACGAACCTGCTTCGTCCGTACGTCGGTTACAGCACAATCAACCAGAATACGACCGATTTCTGGGATACGTACCACTCCATGCAGGTGACCCTGAACCGGCGATTCAGCCATGGGCTTTCCTTCGCGGGCGCCTACACTTATGGCATTTCGCTGAAAGGCAACACAGGCCTGATCAAGCGGTATGTGCATAATGCCGATGGCTCAATCAGCCTCCGCGCCGATCAGGCTCAGTATGAGGCCCTGAATGAAAACCTGGACCGTAAACCGCACTTCTTCAAGTTCAACTCGACCTGGGAGCCCGCGGGTATCAGCCGGGCAGGCGGATTCGTTCACCAACTCACGAAGGACTGGCAGATGTCCGGCATCTGGACGCTGGCTTCCGGAAACGCTTACACGCTCGGCTACGGCTACAACAGCCAGGGCGCGAACGTGAACATCACCGGGTCGCCCGACTTTGGCGGCATGGTAACCATGAACAACGTCGGCAGCGGATGCTCCGGCAACGTGTACTCGGAGTTCAACGGTGCGGGTGTCACGGGGCCGACATACGGCAGCGTGGGCCTCGAATCGGGACGCCTGCAGTTGCGCGGCTGCGCGACAAACAACGTGGATACTTCCATCGTTCGGCGCTTCCGCTTCTGGAAGTTCCAGGAAAGCCGCCGCTTCGAGTTCCGCGCGGATATCTACAACACTCTGAACGCGGTGCAGATCACCGGTATCAGCACGGGCGCCACGTTCAACACTCCGGCTGGGATGGCGCTGCAGAACGCCGAATTCAATGCAGACGGCACTGTCAAGTCGGGCAAACAGTTGCCCAAGAACGCAGGCTTCGGCGCCGCAAACAACGCCGCGGGCATGCGCAGCATCCAGCTCGAAGTTCGCTTCGGCTTCTAAAGTCCTAGTACGGTTCGTAAAAAGAGGGGGGAAGGCACAGGGCCTTCTCCCCTCTTTTGTTTGTGCGAGGCGATTCGGCTGGGGGCGATCCAGGGATGATCGGCCGCCTGTCTCAGGTATCATAGACGGCGCGAAGATCGCGAATCGGTGCTCATCCCGAGCCCGATCAGCGTGCCTGCCCGTGCGGCGCAACACGGGCGCGCAAAACATCGCGTTCGATCCGAACGTCGTGTGGGGAATGAATGATCCGGACACTTCGCTGCTGAAGGTCCGGAAAACTGTTCCGTTCCCGGTCCGTACGATCCGCGTGATTACCCGGCTATCCGGGTAATAAAATGGTGCGCAGTCCGATGAAGCTTCGCATCGTTTTCGCTCTCTCTGCAGCCGCGGTGGGATCCATCTGCGCATCCGCGGCGGTCATCGGCGCGAACATCGCGGCGCCGCCTCTCACCGAAGAGCGGATCGCCACGCTGCCCGCCGCACAAGAGCCGGCATGGCGGAAGTACCTGGCGCATTCGATCTCGCAGATGCGCGCCGACCGAGCGGCTCTCCAGGCAGAGATGAAGAAAGCCGGGCTGGAGGTTCCGGTCGTTCCCCCCAGTGGATCGGCCGCAAAAAGCATTCCTCTCGATAAACCCGCCGATTGGTACGCGGGCGCGGAAGCACGGCGCATCGCGAAGATCGTCGTCTCATTTCAGACGCCGGCAGGCGGGTGGAGCAAAAATCTCAATCTGGCGGATCACGCCCGCGCAACCGGCGAGCACTTTGCCGGCAATAATTCGTCTCCCGTCCCGGGCGTTGCCGATTTCGATACGTCCAAAGATCCGAAATGGGAGTATGTGGGGACGCTGGATAACGACGCGACAACCACCGAGATCCGCTTCCTCGCCAAAGTAGCCGCGGCCAACGGGTCCGACAAAGAAGCGAAGACGTGGCGTACCTCCTTCCTCCGCGGCATCGAATACATTTTGGCGGCGCAGTATCCGAATGGCGGAT
>Ga0068855_100008024_pt1 | contig 12752 bp, 6 predicted proteins | sample KBSCornC52_FD_66592 | JGI IMG/M metagenome (GOLD analysis project Ga0068855, IMG submission 66592) | Corn rhizosphere microbial communities from Kellogg Biological Station, Michigan, USA - KBS Corn C5-2 | ecosystem: Host-associated > Plants > Roots > Rhizosphere > Soil ...
CCCCCCATCCATCACTATACTGCGTTGCATGAAGACACCCGAGGTAGGCGGCGATACACTATTTGCAAATACCGTTGCTGCTTATGAGCGTCTGCCGGAGCCGCTTAAAGTGCTCGCCGATAGTTTGCGTGCCATACATACTCTCCGAAAAGGTATGCGCCGAATGGGGCGCTGGACTGATCCGGATTCTGGAGACTTTGTGACTGAACACCCCGTTGTTCGAATTCACGGAGAAACGGGAGAGCGTTCTCTGCTGCTTGGTTCTGTTGTCGACCAAATCGTTGGCCTGTCACCAGAGGCTTCGGCCGGGTTGTTCAAGATTTTTCAAGATTATATCCAGATGCCTGAGAATATTGTGCGCTGGCACTGGAATGAGGGCGATATTGCTATGTGGGACAATCGTTCAACCCAGCACTATGCCGCGAACGACTATGGCGACGCACCGCGTTTGATGCAGCGTTTAACGATTGCTGGAGGCATTCCGGTGGGCGTCGACGGCCGTCCGAGTCGCGCGCTTGTCGGTGATGCGTCGAGCTTCAGCCCCATTGGTCGAGCCTAGACGTAGAGACGAAATTCTCTTTGGCATGCGTGTACCAGCACTTCTAACCGCTATAGTTCAAGTATGTAGGACGGCGCATGATGGTAAGAATATTTAGGATATCTCTCGTACTCCTCGCGATGTTTTCGATATGTGGAAGTCGCGTTGGTCACGCAGAGGATTGCACGCCGCTAGGTGATTTGAATTTCATTTGTGGCATTAAGGGCCCCGAAGATCTGGCGGTTTTGCCGGGAAATCGCTGGCTTATTGCTAGTGGCGAAGATATCGGAAGTGGGCTTCATTTAGTTGATATCGCTGAGAAGTCGTCACAACGTTGGATTGCCAGCTCGACAAAGGCGGTATCGCAAATCTATCGAGATTGCGACGAAGCGCCGGCGCCGGACAAATTTAAGGCCCATGGCATTAGCCTTCGGACTCTAGGTAGTGGAAAGGCAACCCTTTACGTCGTTAACCATGGGGGGCGTGAAGCTATAGAAGTGTTTGAAGTCGACTTACAAGGTCAACGACCAAATCTAACGTGGTTGGGCTGTGTTGCAATGCCGGCTGGCCTCGCCGGCAATAGTGTCGCGTCAGCACCCGACGGCGCGATATTCGTCACCGTGATGCTTCATCCGGGCACGACCTTAGCTGATCTTTTTGATAGGCGTCCCACGGGCGCGGTTTATCGATGGCACCCTGGAGATCCCGGTTTTACCAGGATATGGGGAACGGAACTGGCCGGCAATAACGGCATCGATTTGTCGCCTGATGGTAAGACGATGTACGTGGCCGCTACCGGTACTCAATCTGTTACAGCCTTTTCCACAACCAATCCCACCACAGTCTTGTACAGAATCCAAATGCCCGGATTTTCCCCTGACAATATACATTGGAGTGACGGACGGTTGGTTGCTGCGGGCATGAAGGTTGATGAGCCCGCCTGCGGTGGCGCTATTAAGGTCGTGAATGGGAAAGTTGATGGTACTAACTGTCCGCGCGGCTACGTTGTTGCAACGATTGATCCCAAGAATATGCGCGTAGCCGTGCTGGCGCGTGGCCCAGCCACTCCAGGATACACAGGCGTCGCGACCGGACTGCCGGTGGGAAACACGCTTTGGCTTGGCTCTTTCGTCGCTGATCGGCTCGCCTACCGCGTCATGCCGTAGCTCACCGGCTGCATTCCTTCCGACAACGAGCCGGAGATTGTTGCCTTGGCCCTGCGCGAGTGGATCGCGGCCATCGGTGCAAAGCCCGCCTACATCGATCCCGGCTGTCCGTGAGAATGGCTACATCGAGTCCTTCAAACGGCAAACTGCGTGATGAACTTTTGATCGGCGAGATCTTTTACACGTTCGCCGAGGCCAAGATCATGATCAAGCTATGGCGGAAGTACTACAACACCATCGACCCGCCCCAATCGCTAGGGTACTAACCGCCGGCGTCGGCGCTCATCTCTTAGCCGTCTTCACCTGACTCCCGGCCGGTCGCCCGATCGGCCATTCCGCCGCTGATCGAAACGCCGTCCTTAAACTAACATCAAACAGGGACCGCTCGCAGGAGGCCGGTCAATTTTCGGAGATTGCCACTAATAGTAGAATAATATTATTTTAAGCCGAGATGGGTGGCTTAAAAATATATTGTCTCCCTATGGCTTTGTTTGTCAGGAATGCCTTCAGTCTTCTGTTATTGTTGAAAGATGCCCGGCTAATGGTCCTAAGGGACCGAGCGGAAGTTAGTTCCGCATCCTAAAATAATCGAGGCTGTGGGACCTTAGCCAGGTTTGGGTCGGTTGAGCGGAGAATAAAGCCGCTTTAATTCCTGGTTAAGGGAGGGATCGCATCGTGGAGATGCCTAGACCCTATGAGCCGCTCGTCAGTGAAATAGCGGTGCCAGGCAAAACTATAACGCGCCAGCCCAGCTGGCTTCGCCGTGTAAAACGTCGCGCCCAAATTTACGCCGAAGTCCGTAGGCAGATGGCGGTTGACGGTTATGAGTTTATGGTAAGTCGCAAGGTTGCTGACGCTTGCGGTATAACAGTTCAAACCCTTCACAATAGTTTTGGCGATCGGACGCAACTGATTGTTCAAGCATTGAACGACCATACATTGGCCATCGATAGCTACGCCAAATCTATGGCAAACCACCCATTACTGTTTCTTGTTCTGGCGGACGCTTACTCATCTTGTGCAATCGAGACGCCAGAGTTTCTTCGACAGCTCGTGACGAGCGCATTTTCGGAGAAAAAACCTCTGCTGAGTATGCTTCATGGTTTTGGTGCCCGAAATAAGCGTAATCTGCTTATTGAAATTGCTGCGCGCGATATGCTGCGCGCGGGAGTCGACTGCGAATTTCTGGCCAATAAAATATCGCTCATGAACTGTGTGACGACCTATGAATGGGCCAAGGCGACGCGCGCGCCTAGCGATCTTCGAGTTGAGCTAATTTCAGCGATAGGCTTGTTGCTTATGGGGGCGGTCAAGGCAACGGCGGCATCGCGGATCGAAGAATGGTTGGGCGACAATCTTCATAAGGCGGCATCACCAGACATGCCGTCTTCCGCCTGTTTGTCTCACTAACGAAATCGTGCCGGCTAGAACTCCTCCAAATATACGGCCTCGCATGAAATCGTCGGCATCGATCCGCTTCTCCAACTGCGCCCAGATCCCCTTCATCCAGGGGCGCCGTGCTTGGTCTCCTTGTGAGAGTACCTTCTTGGGGGCCAGGAGATATTAGTGTGCCCGCCTGGTCGCGAGAGATCGATGTTGAGCTCGCAGTGACAGGCCTAAAGATCGACCATGTGACCAGTGAATTCCGACCCATTGTCAACAAACAGCATAGCTGGTGCTCCGCCTCGCGGACCAAGCCTCACACTACTTCAGGTTAAGAAGACCGGGCAAAATGGTAAGGCTTCGAGCTAATGGAGGAGCGTTTTTGTGTGCAGCGCATTTGCCAAGCTGGATCGTCATGAGCGCCATCCATATCATTATTATTACTACTAATTGGAAGATAAACGCGTGGCGGTCTAATTCTTTAGGAGCGTCGACCGGTTTTTGTCGGCGATAAAGTGGGGGGGATAAAATACATGCGCCTTATACGCAATTTGCTTCTGACTGGCCTTTCAGCCCTTTGGATTGCACCGGCTGTCGCACAAACCGCACCGTCCGGGCCACGAGCACTCGCGTCGGGTGGGTTGGAAAACATTGTCGTTACCGCCCGTAAGCGGGAAGAGACATTGATTTCGACGCCCGTCGTCGTATCCGCTGTTGGTGCCGCGACGCTGCAGAAATATGCGGTGACGAACTTGGACAGTGTAGCGCGCATGGTGCCGATGCTGATGATCGGGCCGGCTGCTGGTTCGGTGCAAGGGGGCGAGGTTCTTATCCGTGGAATAGCGGGTCCTGATTCGAATCCCTTCGGCGACCAAGCGGTGTCCTTCAATGTGGACGGTGTAGCGGTTTCGATGGCCACGGTGCGCCGTATGGCCGATACCGACATATCCCAGGTCGAAGTCCTCAAGGGGCCACAAGCGCTGTTCTACGGTAAGAACAGCCCGGGCGGCGTCATTACAATTCACACCGCCGATCCTACAAATCACTTCGAAGCCAAAGCACAAGTCGGTTATGAGTTCAATGATAAGCAAATCCGCGGCGAAGGGTATGTCTCAGGCCCGGCAACCGATGCGCTGGGTTTCCGCATTGCAGGATTTTATTCCCATTCAGAAGGGTGGCTAAAAGATGCCAGCTACGGAACCACGGCGATTGCTGCGGCGCCATTTCCTAAGTCTGGTCGATCTGAGGATTTTGCTGTCGGGGGTACAGCCAAATTCGACCCCGGCACCAACTTTGATGCCAAGCTGAAGCTTAGCTATGGTCAAACCAAAACCGACGGAACGGGCAATACCAGAATAGAATATAGCTGTCCATTTGGCGCCAGACAGTCCGGCTCCGGGCTCCCCTGCGACGGCAAGTCCGCCTCCAACGGCACCTCGGGGCCGGTCGTGGGCACTATTCCCGGCACGAACAACTTTTTCGGCGATGGGAAAAACTTCCAGAATCAAAAGCAGCTCTTGGGAAGTTTAGAGTTGAACTACAATCCCTCCGATGCGCTAAAAATGACTTCTGTTACGGGCTATTACTGGGTCAATCTTAATCAATGTCAAAATTTCGAGCCGGATACGGCGTTATTTCTGCCGAGCTGCAATCCGACAAAATACCATCAGTTTTCAGAAGAAATCCGGTTTACCAGTGACTATCAGGGGGCAGTCAATTTTGCTGCCGGTGGTTATTTCGGCCATACCACCGCTCAATCTGGCTCGATCACCTATCTTTTTGGCACTCCCAATCCGACCAATACTGCCGGACCCGGTACGGGCGGCCTGAACAACCCAATATTGGTGAACGATTATCTGCTTAACCAAACCGCCAATGCCTACTCGGCCTACCTGCAATTGATCTACAAGCCGATCGAGGTTATCGAAATTGACGGGGGCGGTCGGTATTCCTACGAAAAGAAATCCGTCAGGGTCCGCGACGGTGGTGGATTGTCCGTGGGCCGTCTTCCGGGGCTGACAGATATTTCCAATGCTTATGTGTCGGTGCTGAATCCCACCCGGACTTGGACTGATTTTTCTCCCGAAGTTACAATCTCCTACCGCCCGTCCCGTGATTTGACGGTGTTTGGATCATTCAAGCACGGCTTTCTCTCAGGTGGTTTCAACGCGAGCTCGGCATCCTTTGTCGGCAGTCCCGATATCGGATTCGATCCAGAAACCATCAAGGGATTCGAAATCGGGCTAAAGTCCTTGCTGTTCGACGAGACACTGGGATTCAACATCGCGGCTTACACCTACAAGATGGCAGGTCTCCAGGTCACAAGCTTCCTGAATGCCCTCAGTTCCATCCACAACGCGGCTTCCGCAAATATCAGAGGAGGCGAAGCCGAGCTTAATTACAGAACGCCACTGGACGGCCTAAGCGTGCACGGCACGGCGGCTTATAACAGGGCCTATTACACCAGCTTTCCCAACTCGCCGTGCTACGTTGGCCAAACAAACGCGCAGGGCTGTGTTCTCATCAATAACACGGGGTTTCAGTCCCTCGCCAAACGTCCATTAACGCGTGCGCCGCAGTGGAATCTGGCGGCCGGGTTTGACTACGAAATAGAGCTTCCCTCAGACTTGAAATTAGGTCTGTCAGCCGACGCAACGCATAGCAGTAAATATTACACGGATCCCTTTATCTCCCCTCAAGGACTTCGCCCGGGGTATACGTTGTTCAACACGTCCGTTCGCCTCGGCCGGGATACTCAGGGTTGGGAGCTAGCGTTTGTCGGCAATAACCTCACCAATAAACTCATCTATTTCAGTACAAATTCCCTGCCGTTTACAGGCGTAAGGGGAGGGGCACCGAACGCGAAACTAGGCGATTACGCTGGCAATGTGTCGCGCGGGCGCGAACTGTGGATACGCGCAAGCTATAAGTTCGGCAGTTAGCCGTAATAGATATTATAGAATCTGTTTAAGTGACAGAGAGGGGCTGCCTCAAAAGGCAGCCCCTTTTCTCATTTAAAGCGTGTTGCATTTATTGCGGTTTATTGACCGAAGACGAACAACAATGAAAAAGCGTGCCGCATTGTTCCAGATGTTCAGATAGCTCGATTTCTTGTCGAGGCCTTCCGTGGTCTGCGGAAACTCAACAGGGCGTGGGCAGAATCACACTAGCCGGGCAGGCCGTCACCGTGGCCCATGCGAGCCCCGCATTTTGGCGTCCCGGCAGAACGTGTTCCTCTACGGGAAAGATGTTTCCACTCGGATGACGTTGGACTTCGGCTAAGGGAATGCGCGCCGAGCGCGTAAGAATCGCCAGCAAATCTGAGGGTCGGCCGGGTCTTCATGTCCAGTGGCGCGTTGTCGAAGACGACTTGAATGTCCATTCGCTTCGCCAATTCCCATAATATCAATGCGTCGTCCAGAACCTCTGCCCCGGGCGGTGGTTTGGAAACGGCTTCGGTGTATTGCTGGAAAGGAACGAGGCGAATCACCGACTCGTAGGCGATGTTCATATTGCTGACGGCCGGTCTTTCATATTGCAATTCGGGCGGCAGGATGTAATGGGCGAGGCGAGCTGTGTTCGTCATACACGGATCTATGACCACGAGGAGTTCAAGTGCCGCGAGCGCCCGCACAATTCTACGCTGATCTGGGACTCCACTCGCAGCCGGCGCATATGCGACAAAATGATTTTAGCTCCTGTGCTGTCATTTGCTTTCTATGAGCCAGCGGGTGACTGGCGCTTCGAAGAGCCGCCGACCGCCACCCTCGAAAAGAGGTGCGGTGATGAGTTGTCCACAATGATACGAATCGGTATGGCCGTCATAACCGGCATCGCATTGATCGGCTCAACTTGGGAGTCCGTGCGAACAAGTTGGCTTGTGGCTAGGCCCACTTCGCTATAGTCGTCGCCCGGGAGGAATCCCCAGCAATGGGTCATGGACACCACACCGTGTCGCAGCGTTTCATCGGCGGCGACAATGGCGGGAATTGTGGCGGTGCCGCATGCAACGCTCACGCGTTCGCCAACAGTTATGCCCAGAGATCTAATATCATCCGGATTCATGTGGAGTGGGTTAAAGCGAGTGTGTTTTCGCTCGCTCGAAAATGTCCGACCAAGCGAATTCATAACATCACGTGATCGACGTACTATCAGGCGATATGGAAAAAGATTATCCCGTTGCTGGTGAAGGTCGGAAGCGATTGCGGTGATCTCAGTAATTACGTCGTCGGGCGCCAACTGGAGGCGGTGCGTCATTCCCGGACGCCCCGGAAGCACGGTGATATCGTGATCGTCAAAAATGTGGCCCTCCGGGTGGGCTTTCAACGCCGGCAATGTGACGCGAGAATCCCGAAGGAGGATCTCAAGCATTTCCTCGGTGGCCGGTGCAGGTTTGGACAAGTCCATCGGAATGCCCGCAAAGCTAAGCGGGATTGCAAGACGTTTCGCCAAGGCCCAATAGAAGTACCAGTCATCGATAACTTCTGCGCCCGTGGGTGGACACACGGCGGGGGGCACATATTGTGAGAATGGAACGTCGTTTAGATACACGTCGAGGTCTGGTCCCGGCATGACTTCCGCCCGCTCATACATCAGTTTTGGCGGTATGATGTAGTGGCTCAAGGCGGCGGTCGCGGACATGAATGGCTCGATCGAAACGAGAAGATCGAGAGACTTGAGTCCTGAGACGGCTTTGAGCTGATTTGGGAGTGAGACGGCGGGGTTGGCGCCATTCACAATCAGGGCGCGGACCCGCCCCTCTCCTTTGAGCAGCATCTCATCGGCGAGAATGCCGCTCATTCGTTCACCTGCCATCTCGCCGTGGCCAGTGCTGCTCTTGGAGCTCCGTTCCCATGCGCGATTGTGAGGCACGACCTCGGCGCGGAATGGTCTTAACGGCGACACGACGCCCGGATTTGGTATTCTTTCTCCCGCTCGCAGATAGCGACCGCACAGGGCATTGAGACATTCAGCGAGATGGTCAATGAGGTTGGAATGGGGCCCCATCGTGCCGCCTGTTCCAACCACCGCGATGCCGCGCTTGCCTTCGCGTGCAAACATTGTCGCGACGGTATCGATCTGGGTGATGGGGATTCCGGCGTGCTTCGAAACAAACTCCTTGGAGAAGGGGCTTACCGCCGCGCGCAACGCCTCTATGCCGTCGGCGAATTGATCGCAGAAAGCCTTATCTTCCCAACCGTTCTCGAGGATGATCTTAATCAACCCTGCAAGGATAACGGCATCTTGCCCCGGAATCGGTTGAACAAAGCAGTCAGCCTGGATTGCCGTCTCACTCTTGCGTGGATCAATAACGATGACTTTCAGGCCGCGCTTTTTTGCGTCCTTAAGTCGTTTGGTCGGATCAGATGATAGAAGCTGATATGCGCCCAACGACAATAAGGGATTTGTTCCGATCAGCAGGACAACGTCGGAGTCATTCAGGCGCTGCTTGCCGGCGTCCCAATAGCCCATACGGTGCATCGTGACGAGGTGGGCCGATTGATCGATGGTATTGGTAGTGAAATAGTTTTTTGATCCGATGGCGCTCATCCAGTCGCGGATTATTTGTGACGCGACGGCGTTGAAATAGGTTTGTGTTCCTTTGAACAGTCCTACAGCCATGGCTCCCGATTGTGCGATAATCATCCCTAGCCGGATGGCTATCTCATCGAGCGCTTGTTCAAGGCTGATGGGAGAAAACGAGCCACTGTCGTTCCGCTTCATCGGCCGCAACAGCCGATCGGAGCTGTTCATCATTTCCGGAAGTTGGAGTCCGCGGGGGCAGGCATAACCGCGGCTGAATGGATGCGCACGGTCACCTCGTATTTGAATGACGCGTTCACCTTCAATCGTTAGCGTGGTGCCGCAGCTCCCAGAACACAGGCGACACAGGGACTTCGCCTCGCGCATGCTATTGGACCTCAGGTAATTCTGAACCCAGCAATAGCATATGGTCTTTTCATGGGAAGGGTCTGCGGATGCTACCCGTATGTCCTGTAGCTGCTAGCTGATGCTTGAACGCGCGAGGCATCAACAACTAGAGTCTTCTATTATTCGATTTCCTGAGTTGGATCCCATGCGAAATTCGCGAGGTGTCACAGCATAAGCGCTTTTGAACATTCGACTGAAATGGGTGGCGCTTTTAAAGCCCGACAAATAAGCTATCTCTTGAATTGGATAATGACGCATGGTCTGTGACATGAGCAGCTCGCGCGCCCGATTTACCCGGTTAGTCCAAAGCAATTCGGAAAAGGAAGTGTTGTTAATCTTCAGCACGTGGCAAAGATGCCGCGATGAAATGTTGCAATTCGCCGTCACCTTCTCAAAGCAAAGGTCAACGTCCGAGAGATTTATCATAATGTAGTTTTTAATATCGGCCATCCGCTTGTCAGTGAGCCGTAAGCGCTTGGTCAAGCCGCTCTGATCACGGCTGATGCAGTCAGCAATGGCCTCGAGGAGACTATCAATTAACGACTTGGCCGTGCGCTCGCCAATGCGTCCGCTCTCCAATACAAGAAGTTCCAGTAACCGCCGTACGATTACGCCTTTTTCTGTCTCAATGCTGAATGTTGAAGTCGTTTCGTGCGCATCGTGCATATGCGCAATAAAAAGCTCAGCGGGTACATTCAGTTGATAGAGTTCGAAGCGTCCATCCGAATTGCATTCAGACTTGGCATGGAACGGGACGTTGGTGTCCAGCATTCCCGCCTCGCATTCACCAACTTTGCTGTCGCCGATGGACCGTGAGAGTTGCAGCGCGCCTTTGTTCACGAGCCAAATCACCCGGTGGCCAATTCGATTGCTTCGGATATGGCGCCAGGATCGCCGGAAGCTGAGGCTGCGGTTGGTGGTAAACTTGATGAGTGAAGCCGGGAGACCGAGAGCTTTCTCGCAGGAAAATTCAAGATTCTCGATCGTGTCCGCTTCCGTATCGCCGTTGAAGACTTCACGCGATATCGTGGAAGCCACGTTATTCCAAATGTCAGTGGAGACTGAACCACGCGTAGCAAACAGCTGTTGCATATTGCCTCCCCTTCTTTGGGGCGGGTATTCCCATGGAACTCGCCGGTCCTGGCCGAAGAATAGCAACCTCGGCACCTCATCCCAATGAGTCTCTCCCCTTGTTAAAGGGTATTCCCTTGGAGTGACATTTGCAACCTCACCCCACCTTCGCTCATGCTACGCCTGACTATCTATCGTAGTGTAAATCCAGTCGTGCCGCGGCGCAATTATAGCCCCAACGTCCTCACGTTCCCTTGAAGAAGCTAAACAATCCGGAGTCCGCCGCCTCCGCGAGCGCATAGGTTTGTGGGCCTGTTGCCATGGCCATTCCAGGCTTGAATGTTGCGTCAGGAACAAGTGGATTGCCCGACCATTGCATGACGCGACAGCAGCGGTGCCTGATGCGCCAGCCCGACTGTGTGAGGGCCCATTCATCGTGATACCAACCTTTGCCCTCCCATAGGTCGCCACCCTCGATGCCGCGGCGGACAATGTACCAGTCGCCATAGGTAACGGATCGGCCGGTTGAGCCATCTCGATCGAATACGATATTCGACATTGAATGGCGGGACATATCGAACGGACCCCAGGCTTCTGCCGCGCAACGCTTAAATCCGTCCAATCCTTGATACACGACCGGCCCGCCATAATCGGCGACCACATCTGCCGTGAAGATACGGTCGAAGAAGTCCCAACGTTTGCTGTCCACGGCCACGCCGTAGCGATTGAGAAGGTGCATGACCACGATAATGTCGTCTGCTTCAGCCATCAAAATCCCCCGTTCCTGAAGTGTTGAGCCTACCGCACGCAGATACGCTCCGGCACCTTCTGCCGGCGTGCCTAGCGACTACAGATAGGATCAGTAGCGTTCGCAGAGCATTTCCGTCCGCTCCACCATGCTATGGACCTACAGGAAGACTGCCGTAGTGATGCATTTGGCATGCACGGCTAGAGATAGGGGGAGAGCATGGGGTTGAGGAAGTCCGCGTTAATTCCTGGGATCGTAGCGGCGACATTCGGTACCTTGTCCGGAGGTGCCTACGGGCAAAGCCAAGTGCCTACGAATGAGCCAGATCAAAAAAATGCGATAATGGGCGAGTTGATCGTAACTGCCCGCAAACGCGACGAAAAACTACAAGACGTTCCCGTCGCAATCGCTGCATTCTCCCAAGCAGATTTGCAGCGCAACGGAGTACAATCTCTTACGCAACTTGCGACAATGGTCCCCCAACTTGCAATTGCTGCGGCGACGACACCAGCGGGTGGCGTAATTACCTTACGAGGTATTGGTTCAAGCGGCCTGACGGCGTCCGCAGATCAGGCCGTCTCGCTCAATTTGGACGGTATTCAGCTTAGTCAGGCCACGGCCATCCAACTTGGCGCCTATGACATGCAGCGTATCGAAGTATTGAAGGGGCCCCAGGCACTCTTCTACGGCAAGAATAGCCCGGCCGGCGTCATTTCACTGGTTGGTGCGGAGCCGGGAGAAAAATTCGAAGCCAGGCTTCGGACCGGTTATGAATTCAGCAATAGCCAGAAGTTCGGGGAACTGATGCTGTCAGGACCGATTACATCCGCCCTGCGGGCGCGTGTTGTCGGTTATGTAAGCGGCGAGGACGGATGGTTCCGCAACCTCGCACGTCCAATCGCCGGTACACAGGCTCTCACCGGTGCCACCTCCGTAGGATCAAGCGAAAAGACATCGCCCGATCAAACGGAATATTTTGTCCGTGGTACGCTCGTCTATCAGCCCGATGCCGGTTCTTTTGACGCCAAGCTGAAAGTGAGTCACGGACGCGTTAATCGCAAGAACGGAGCGACAGCGAGCAACCAGGTTTACAATTGCACGACGGGAATAGCGCAGGACTATGGCAGCTTCTATGCTCTCCTGCCTGGGCTGGCTAATGACTGCAAACTGGATCGGAACTACGTCGATCCGGATTTTGGACCGCAGATAACGGCGACATCCCCGTATTATCGCGACGGTAAGCCATACTATGAAAATCAACAGACGCTGATATCGTTAACCGCTAACTATCACCCGACCGACGATCTCCTGCTGACGTCGGTAAGCGGCTACTATCATCAACATGATCAATGGTCCGGCTCGTTCCTGGGGTCGGAAATCATCAACATTGCCAATGCCAATGCTAATACAGCGAAGCAGTTTACGGAGGAGCTTCGGTTAACTTCGTCGTATACCACGCCCCTGAATTTTATGGTTGGCGGTTTCTATCAGAATTTCAAATTCACCACTTTCAGTGTTGCGACGTTTGCGCCGCCGCTGTTGCCGTTTGTGGCACTTGGCTTCGACGATCACTTCCATCAGACCACAAATGCGTATTCGGTCTTCGGCCAGCTGATCTATCGTGTGGCGGAACGGTGGGAGGTGACGGCGGGCGCGCGCTATTCGTATGAGAAGAAGGAAGCTGCGGGCATTCGATATCCCAGTATCTACAGCGGCTTTACGCTTTTGCCATTAAACTTTGACCGGCCCACCGTCAGATCCAATAACCTCTCCCCCGAAGCGACGATCTCGTATAAGCCTAGCTCGGATTTGACGCTGTACGGCGCTTTCAGAACCGGGTTCGTGTCGGGGGGATACAACCTTGCCGCAGCAATGGTGCCTGGGGCGGATGGTAAAATCCACGACGGGACGTTCC
>Ga0068855_100008027_pt1 | contig 12750 bp, 13 predicted proteins | sample KBSCornC52_FD_66592 | JGI IMG/M metagenome (GOLD analysis project Ga0068855, IMG submission 66592) | Corn rhizosphere microbial communities from Kellogg Biological Station, Michigan, USA - KBS Corn C5-2 | ecosystem: Host-associated > Plants > Roots > Rhizosphere > Soil ...
GGCGGCGGCGCGAGCGTCGGGGCGCTCGGAAGGTTCTAGCCGAGTGGCGAAGCTCTTCGACCCCGGCGCTGGGCGGCAGCGCGTCGATCGCTACGAGCTAGTCGGAGAGCTTGCCTCCGGCGGCATGGCGACGGTGTTTCTCGCGCGCTTGACCGGCGTTGGTGGCTTCCAGCGCTTCGTCGCGATGAAGCGGCTTCACCCGCATCTTGCGAACGAAAAAGAGTTCGTCGAGATGTTCTTGGACGAAGCCCGGATCGCCGCGCGCATCCATCATCCGAACGTCGTTCCCATCCTCGAGGTGGGCGCGAGCCCCGTCGGTTATTACCTGGTGATGGAGTACATCGAGGGCGACACGCTGGCGCGGCTGTTGGCGCGCGCGGCCCAGCGCGGCATGCGCCTACCGATCCCGATCGCGCTCCGGATTGCGCTCGACATGCTTGCGGGGTTGCACGCCGCTCACGAGCTGCGTGACGACTCGGGCAGCCCGATCCACCTCGTGCACCGCGACGTTTCACCGCAGAACGTGCTGGTCGGCGTCGACGGCATCGCGCGCATCACCGATTTCGGCGTGGCGCGCGCAGCCAGCCGTTTGACCGCGACCCGGGTGGGCCAGCTCAAAGGCAAGATCGCCTACATGGCGCCCGAGCAAGCGGCGGGCGAAGAGTCGCTCGATCGGCGCGCGGACGTGTTCGCCGCGGGTATCGTGATTTGGGAGGAGCTCGCAGCCAAGCGCCTGTTCAAGGCCGAGAACGAAGCCGCGACGCTGTCACGAGTCATGTCCGAGCCGGTGCCGCCGCTGAGCGTGATCGTGCCCGGGCTCAGCGTACAGCTCTCGAACGTGATCATGCGCGCGCTGGAGCGCGATCCGGATCGCCGCTTCGCGAGCTGCGCGCAATTCGGCGATGCGCTGGAGGCCGCTGCCACCGGCAAAGAGCGAATCGCGACGCCGCGCGAGCTTGCGGCCTACGTCGGCGAAGTGCTGGGCGAAGAAGTGGTCGCTCAGCGCGAAGCGGTCCGCGCCTGGATTGCCCGCAGTGAGCCGAGCCAAGTCGGGCCCATGCCGAGCACCACGCCGTCCTCCAGCGTCTCCGCTGCGGCGATGAGTTTGTCTGGGCCGGATGGTCAGATCCAAACGCAATCGCACGTCGAGGCTGCGCCGCGGCGCAGCCGAGTCGGCGTGTTGCTCCTGCTGATCGCGCTCTTGGCTCTGGTCGGTGGCGGTGGCTTCTTGTTTGCGCGCGAGACGGGCCAGAACCACAGCGTGGCCGCCGCGACGCCACCCCAGCCCGCTCCGACGACGAGCCCGGCTGCGAGCTCGCCGCCCACGCCCGATTCGGCGGCTTTGCCCCCGGCCGGGGTCGACCCGAGCTCGGTCCCGGTCGAAACTCCGCCGGCAACGACGCGCCCCGCGTTCCAGCCGCGCCCGCGCCCCGCGGCGGGCAGACCGGCCGAGCAAGAGCCGGCCGCTAAAAAGCCGAAGAAGAAGTCCGACGACGACGTAGATCTGCGAAATCCCTATCGCTAAGCGGGCGAGGGAAGGCCCGCGGCGCCGCCCGGGTTCGGCCCGAATCGGGAGGACCCGTTGACACGCACGGAGGCGGCTGCTAGTTGTCCCGCGCCCCACCGAGTCCACGCAAAACAAGTCGAGTAGTTTCGCGTGGTTAAACGTTGGCGGCAGAGTTCGAGCAACCCGTGGCCCTGAAGAGATTCTGCTTATTCACCGGAAATGCGAATCCGGAGCTAGCGGCTGAGATCGCGAAGGTGCTCGATACGCCCCTCGGGGAGGCACGCGTGTCTCGCTTCAGTGATGGCGAGACGTTCTGCGAAATCCGCGAGAACGTGCGCGGGCTCGACACCTACGTCATTCAGCCGACCTGTTCGCCGGTGAACGACAACTTGATGGAGCTGCTCATCATGTGCGACGCGCTTCGGCGCGCGTCGGCTGCAGCCATCACCGCCGTCATTCCGTACTACGGCTACGCACGGCAAGATCGCAAGGTTGCTCCGCGCACGCCCATCACGTCCAAGCTCGTGGCCGACTTGCTGGTCACCGCCGGCGTTTCGCGCGTGCTGTGCGTCGATCTGCACGCCGGGCAAATCCAAGGCTTTTTCAACATCCCCTTGGACCACTTGTACGCTCTGCCCGTGTTTTTGGACGACTACCTGAAGGTGCGCTTCGGCAAAGATTCGGTGTTCGTCGCGCCGGACGCGGGCGGCGTCGAGCGCACGCGCGCGTATTCGAAGCGCATCGGTGCCTCGCTCGCCATCATCGACAAGCGGCGCGAGCGCGCCAACGTGAGTGAGGTCATGCACCTCATCGGCGACGTCGAGGGTAAAGATTGCATCATCGTCGATGATTTGATCGACACGGCCGGCACGCTCTGCAACGCCGCGCGGGCGGTGATTGACGGCGGCGCGCGCAGTGTGGTCGCGTGCGCAACCCACGGTGTGCTGAGCGGCCCTGCGGTGCAACGGATCGAGGAGAGTCAGCTCACCGAGGTCGTCGTCACCAATTCGATTTTGCACTCGGAAGAGGCTCGCGCCTCGAAGAAGATCAAGTTCCTGTCGATCGGCCGCCTGCTCGGCGAAGCCATTCGACGTATTCATAATAGTGACTCGGTGAGCTCGCTGTTCGTGTAGCGGCTAGCAATTGGAGATGAGAATGGACGCAATCAAAGTTACTGCCAGCCGTCGCGATGATTCCGGAAAAGGCGCAGCGCGCCGCCTACGCAGCGAAGGGAAGATCCCGGCCGTCGCTTACGGCAAAGGTCTGCCCACGCAGGCGCTCGCCGTTGCGCCGGACGCGATCAAGAGCGTGCTCGCGAGCGCGCGTGGTCGCAACACGGTCGTTACGCTCGATGTCGACGGCAAGGCCGGTTTGACCGTGCTCTTGTCCGATTTTCAGTATCACCCCCTGACCCGCGCGCTCTTGCACGCGGACTTCTTGCAGATCCACCTGGATCAGCCGGTGAACGTGGAAGTCCCGCTCGAGCTCACTGGAAAAGCCGCGGGCGTCGTGGCCGGCGGCACGCTCCGTCAGGTGTTCCGGAAGCTGCCCATTCGCTGCTTGCCGGGTCAGATCCCGGTCAAGATCAGCTACGACGTGACGGAGCTCGGGCTCGATGGCCACGTCCCGGTGAAGGATCTGACCTTGCCGGAGGGCATCTCCGTGCGCTTGCCTGCCGAGCAGACGGTCGCCTCGGTGGTGACCGAAATCGTCCGCGCCGAAGAAGACGCGGCTCCGGCGGCCGGTGCAGCGGCTGGCGCAGCGGCTCCCGCGGCTGGCGCAGCGGCTCCCGCGGCTGGCGCGGCGGCTGCGGCCGCCAAGGCGCCTGCCAAGGCGCCCGCGAAGAAGTGATGTTGCTCGTGGGCCTCGGAAACCCGGGGCCCCACAACGCTACTACCCGCCACAACGCGGGCTTCATGGTGATCGACGCGCTCGCGAGCGGGCGCGTCGCCGCATTTCGCGCGCGCTTCGACGGCGAATTCGCCGAGTGCGAGCTCGAAGGTGAGCCGGTCGGACTATTGAAGCCGGCCACGTTCATGAATGAGTCTGGGCGCAGCGTCCGGGCTGCTACTTCCTTTTTTCAGCTCGAGCCCGCGCGCGTGCTGGTCGTTCACGACGAGCTCGACCTGCCGTTCGGCGAGCTGCGCCTGAAGCAGGGTGGGGGCGACGGTGGGCACCGTGGGCTGCGCTCCATCAGCGCGCAATTGCAGGACCCCGGCTACCTGCGGCTGCGTTTCGGGATTGGGCGTCCGCCGCTCGACTTTGGGGGTAGCGTGGCAGATTTTGTGCTACAAGCCTTCGCCCTCGAGGAACGGAGCGAGCTCGCAAGCGCGCTCGACCGAGCTTCGGAGGCGGTAAGGGTCGTCATTACGGACGGTCCAGACCGAGCGATGAATCGAACCAACCAGCGCATGGTGCGCTGATGGCTCCTTGCTCCCGAAACAAATCGGGGGCCTTTCGTCCACAAGGAGAACAGAGTGGCAGAAGCACAAGCAGTGGGCTCGCACAAAGCCCGTGAATACGAAACCATTTACGTCCTCAAGCCGGACGTAACCCGCGAGACGCAAGAGAAGATCGCAACGCGCCTCGAAGAGGTCGTCGGTCGCGAAGGCGGCAAGCTGACTCAGGTCGACAACTGGGGTCGTCGTCAGCTCGCATACCCCGTGGCCAAGCATCGCCGCGGCGTGTACGTGTATGTGAAGTACGTCGGCGGCGGCGTGCTGGTCAGCGAGTTCGAGCGCAGCCTGCGCTTGCTCGACGACGTGCTGAAGTATCAGACGGTGCTCGTGCGCAAGGACGTGAATGTCGGTGCGCTGGAAGTGAACGCCGAGAACGTGAAGTTCGAAGCGGTCGAGCCCCCGACGGAAGAAGAGCCCGAAGAATCGATCGAGCGTCAGCTCGGTCTCGTGGCTGACCCGGATCGTGATCGTCACCGCGACGCGCGCGGCGACCGGGATGCGGATGACTTTGGTGATGTGGACGGTTCGTCTCCCGACGAGGAGGATGCAGAATGAGAGACCAGGCGCGTGACAGTGAGCGCGGTGGTGACCGCGGAGGCGATCGCGGCATGGATCGCATGGGCGACAAAGACAACGTCGGGTTTCGCACCCGCGGTCGGCGTCGTGGCTGCTCGTTCTGCTCGGACGATGCCGAGCCGATCGACTACAAGGATCCGCAAGGTCTCCGCTACTTCGTGACGGAACGCGGCAAAATCGTACCGCGCCGGATTTCCGGCGTGTGCGCGAAACACCAACGCTCCGTGCAATTGGCGATCAAGCGCGCGCGCACGATCGCGCTCTTGCCGTTCACCACCAACGACTGAGGAGGAAATAACGATGGCCACAGCCACCAAAGTTCTGCTTCAGGCGGACGTAGAAAACCTGGGCACGGGCGGCGAGATCGTGCGGGTCCGCCCGGGCTTCGCGCGTAACTTCCTCTTGCCGCGCGGCCTCGCCGTGCCGGCAACGGCCGGCAACCTGGCGCGCGTCGAGGATCTCAAGAAAGCGGCTCAAGCACGCAAACAAGCCGAGATGGTCGAAGCCCAAGAGCTCGCGAAGAAGCTCGAAGGCAGCGCGGTCAAGATTGCGCGTGCGGCAGGCGACGAAGGCAAGATGTTCGGCTCGGTAACGACCAAGGACATCGGCGACGCTTTCGAGAAGATCGGCGTGACGATCGATCGCAAGAAGATCCAACTGCCCGAGCCCATCAAGCAGCTTGGCACCTTCGAGGTCCCGCTCAAGCTTCACGGCTCGGTGTCCGTGACGCTCAAGGTCGAAGTCATCAAGAAGTGATTCGGCAGACCCTGGCCGCTTGTTATTGACAGGACGGCCGAGGTCGTAGACAAGAAAGACCTGGCCGCGCGCGAGCGCGGCTAGGTGAGCCCGCGCCCCGGAAGGTTTCGACCGACCGGGGCGTCGTGCATTTGGGCCCCTGGGGATAACCTCTGGTTTCGTCAGTGGAAAACCCGGGGACGGCCGAGCAGGGCAAAGCCGGACTTTGCTTGTCTCACTGAACGGTTGGACAGCACGCGATTCTGGGAACAAAACCACGAGAGAGGGCAACCACTCACGATGTTTGCAGCCGATCGTTTCCGTCAGAAAGCAGAACCTCCGAGCCTCGAGCCGATGCCCGGCCGAGTGCCGCCGAGTGACCTCGACGCAGAGGCGGCCGTGCTCAGCGCGATCCTGCTCGATAGCGACGCGTTCGACGCCATTCAAGAAATTCTAGTGCCCCAGCACTTCTACGCTGACGCGAACCGGCGCATCTACGAGGCCGTGCTCGAGCTGCAGAGTGCTTCGAAGCCGGTCGACATCGTGTCCGTCGCAGGCTTTTTGCGCGACAAGGGCCGGCTCGATCAAATCGGCGGCACGCCGTACTTGGCGCAGCTCACGGACGCAACGCCCGCGGTGGCGCACGTGGCCGCGCATGCTTCGGTCATTCGCGAAAAATGGCGCCTGCGCCAACTCATCTCGATCTGCCAGAAGTTTGCCGCAGAGGGCTACGGTGACACGGGTGAGGTGCAAGGCTTCATCGATCAAGCCGAGCAGTCCGTGTTCGACATCGCGCGCATCGCGCAATCTTCGAACGTGGTCTCGGTGCGTGATGCGATCAAGGGCGCATTCGAGATCCTCGGTGAGGCGGCGCGCAGAGGCGGCGGTATCACCGGCATCGAGACCGGCTATGGTGAGCTCGACAAGCAATGCGCCGGGCTACACGCCGGTGACTTGTACATCGTGGCGGCGCGCCCCGGCATGGGCAAAACCTCGTTCGTGCTGAATCTGGCGACCAACATCGCGCGGCCGCGCCGGGTCGAGGTGAACGCCGACAATGAAGCGTACTTCGATGCGGCGGTCGAAGAGCCAGGTTACGGTGTGTTGTTCTGCTCTCTGGAAATGCCGCGCGAGCAGCTGGCTTCCCGCATGCTCGCCTCCGAAGCGCGCGTCGACATGTCGCGTATCCGCTCCGGCAAGCTTCAGCGCGATGATTGGAACAAGCTGACGGACGCTGCGTCGCGCTTGGGCCGGCTCCCGATTTGGCTCGATGACACCCCGGCGCTGACTTTGCTCGATTTGCGCGCGAAAATTCGGCGCTTGCAGGCCGAGCTGAAGCGCGGCGAGGCGGGCAAAACCTCCAAGGGCTTGGGCCTCGTGGCGGTCGACTACTTGCAGCTGATGCAGGGGCGTCGCGACGCCGGCAGCCGCGAGCAGGAAATCAGCGAGCTTTCTCGAGGCCTGAAGCAGCTGGCGAAGGAAATGAAGATCGCGGTCTTGGCGCTGAGTCAGCTCAACCGCGCGGTCGAAACGCGTACCAGCAAAGACAAGCGGCCCCAGCTGTCCGATCTTCGTGAAAGCGGCGCCATCGAGCAGGACGCCGACACGATCATGTTCATTTACCGTGACGAGTATTATTTCAAAGATAGCCCGGACAAAGGTATCGCCGAGCTGATCATCGCCAAGCAGCGTAACGGTCCGACCGGCAAGGTCATGACCAAGTTCACCTCGGAGTACACGAGGTTCGACAATCTCGCACCGGAAGAGTACGAGTTCCACGATTTCGATGATTTCGCTGGCGGCGGCGGCGCGGCCGAGGCCTGAGGCTCGGCGCTAGGGGCCCTAAATGAACAGCCGCTCCGCCAAGTATTGCACGAGCTCCGATAGGCCTTGATGAGTGGCCGCGCTCAGCAGCAATAGATCGATGCCGAGCTTGTCGAACTCGGGCTTTGCTTCGGCGTAGGCCTCCTGCACTTCCGGTAGATCGGCTTTGGTCATCGCGACGACCTCGGGACGGCGAGCGAGCTCGGGGCTATATGCTTTCAGCTCGCGCCTGATCACGTGATAATCCTCGAGCGGAGAGCGCCCCTCTTCACCCGTGTAGGTGATGAGATGAAGCAACAGGCGCGTGCGATCTAGATGCCGTAAAAAGCGGATGCCGAGCCCGGCGCCTTCGCTCGCGCCGGGGATCAGACCCGGGATGTCGGCCACGACGAAGCTGCGGCCGAGGCCAGTCCGAAAATCGCCAATCGTGACCACGCCCAAGTGCGGGACGAGCGTGGTGAACGGATAATCTGCGACTTTCGGGCGCGCGCGGCTGACGGCGCTGATGAACGTGCTCTTGCCGACGTTCGGAAAGCCGAGCAGGCCGACGTCCGCCATCACCTTGAGCTCGAGCCGCAGGTGGCGCACCTCGCCGGGTTCGCCGGGCTCGGCGTGTCGAGGCGCGCGATCCTCCGGCGTGGCAAAGTGTTTGTTGCCGCGGCCGCCCTGTCCGCCTTTGGCCACGACGAAGCGCTCTTGCGGGCGCGTCAGCTCACACAGCTTCTCTTGCGTGTCGACGTCGTAGACGACCGTGCCCACGGGCACCCGCACTTCCACGTCCTTGGCGGCTCGGCCGTAACAATCCTTGCCCATGCCGTTGCCGCCCGCTTCGGCTCTCACCGCGTTGTGGTGGATCAGGTCGTAGAGGGTGCCGAGACCTGAGTCCGCGAGCAGCACGACGTCGCCCCCGCGACCGCCGTCGCCGCCCGCAGGGCCGCCAAAGGGGATGTATTTCTCGCGCCGAAAGGCGACGGCGCCTTTGCCACCGCTACCTGCCTCGACTCGAAGCTCGCACTCGTCAATGAACCGCATCGCTCGCGGCTAGACCTAGCACTCTTTGGCTCAAATTTCGGCAAGATCGCACGCCGAATCCGGCCGCGCCTCGGGAAAATAGCCGAATTTCGGTCCGGCCTGCCCACGCGCGCCGGAGCCGCGCCTCAGCGGGGCGGCTTGAGCGGCAAGTTCGGGCGCGCGGGCGTGGCCTTTCGCTGCGGCATGGCCGCCGCGCGTTCGTCCAGCACGTCGATCGCGGCCAGCACGGCTTCGACGCCGTATTGGCGGGCTGCCGCCTCGAGGAAGATTTCGGGGACGCGCGCGAGCTTCAACGTGGTGGCCTTGCCGAGATCGAGCTCGCGTTCCGCGAATGTCTCGAACGACGAGAAGCCCTTCGCCTCGTACAATTTCTGCTCTTGGACGTGCTTTAGCTCGTGTCCAATCTGAAAAAAGCCATCGTTCAGGTTTTTTCGCAGCCCGCGGATGCGCACGAGGATGCCGTGAAGCTCGGTAATTCGCTGCTTGATGCTATCGGCGTCATCGGGTGTGCGGAGCGTGCCGCGCGCGCTGCCCGGTTTCGGGGGCTCGAGATTGCGCGCTGCCGCTTCTTCCGCGTGCTTGGCCGCGTGGCGCGCCGCCCAGGGGGCAGCGCCGCGCATGCCGAGCCGTCGCTTGCCGGAGTCCGCTTCATCGACCTTCTTGGCGGCGCGGCCTTTTTTCATGCTGGTCGAAGTTGGAGCGGGGAGCGCCTTTCGCGCTTTCGGCGGGACCGACTTGCCCGCGGTCCCCGACACGGCCCGCAACGCCTTGGGCGGGATGGATTTGCCGGCCTTGGGCGGAATGGACTTGCGCGAGGGCGCCGGCGGCGTGATTGATTTCGGCGCGCGCTCGGCCGCGCGTGCTGGTTCTATGGTTTTTGCCCGGGATTTCATCTGACGACTACCCATAGCGTGGTGCACCCGAATATCTAGATGCGCCCCTAAGCCTTTCCTTCCAGTTTAGTATGAGGGCCGGTCGCGATGCAAAAACCCGATTCGAATCCGCCAAGCCGCACAGGCGCCGGCTCTGATCCGGCAAGCCGGGAGCCCTCGAGCCGTCCCAGCCAGGTCGGGCGCGGCTCGAGCCCCGTCAGCGCCAGCGTTTTTCCGCCAGATCCGCGGATCGCGGTGGTCGTCAACGGCAACGCGAAAAGCGTGACTCAAGAGGTCATTTCCACGCTCGATCAGATCCTGGCGGGTGGCGACTTGTTCGTGTCCCGAAACCTCGAGGATGCAGGGCACATCGCGCGCACGCTCGTGAGCCGCGGTTACGGCACCGTGCTGACCGGGGGCGGAGACGGCACTTTCACCGTTATGGTTAGTGAAGTGGTTCGCGAAGGGCGCAAGCAAAACCGGCCTTTGCCCCGCTTTGGGCTGCTGAAGCTCGGCACTGGCAACGCGCTCGCTTGGGTGGTCGGCGCGCGCGATCCGAGCAGAGGAGAGCTCGCCGCGGACATCAAACGTCTAACCGAGGATGCCGGCAGCCGCACCATCCGGCTGATCGAAGTCGAAGGCTTCAACGCCCCGTTCTGTGGCTTCGGTGCAGATGCGGACGTGCTGGCGGACTACTCGAAGGTCAAAGGCGCGCTGCAGAAGACGCCGCTCAAGCGCGTGGCTCCTGGCCTCTTGAGCTACGGCGTTGCGGCCGTGACGCGCTCCATTCCGAGCTACTTCGTGAAGCGCATGCCGCATTGTCGGATCGTGAACACGGGCGGCGAGGCGTTTCGCATCGGCGCGAAGGGGGCAATCCTCGGCCGACCGATCGCGCGAGGCGCCGTGATCTACGAAGGGCCGATGCGCCTGTGCGGGCTTTCGACCATCCCGTACTATGGCTATGGCTTTCGCATGTTCCCGTTCGCCGAGGAGCGCCCGGACCGCATGCACCTGCGCGTGGCAACGATGACACCGCTCGAGTTCATGCGGCATTTCACCGAGATCTGGCGCGGAGAGTACGATAATCCCAGCACTTTGTTCGATTATCTCGTGGAATCCTCGAGCATCGAGCTCGATCCGCCGACCGATTTTCAAATCGGCGGCGATCCGCGCGGCAAGCGCTCCAAAGTGGACCTCGTTTTGTCACCGACGGCGATTCGGCTCGTCGACTTCTATGCCCCGCCGAGCGTGACCTGATGCGCGCGCGAGTTCGGCTGCAAAATCGCGCTGCCGCTTTCGCGCTGACGGCTGCGATCGTGCTCGCTGCGGCTCCCAGCTCGAGCGCCCAGGAGCCCGAGTTGCGCGCGCGCTTGGCGTGCCCCGCCGCTACGAGCCCGGGCAGGGTCGTGTGTGTGCTCGAGGTGAGCGCCGCCTCGAGCAGGTTGGTTTGGCTGGACGCATTGGTCGTCCAAGCGCCGGCTTTCGCCCGTCCGCTCCGCTCACGCCTAGTGGCACGAGTGGCGGCGAACGGTTCGAGTTCGCTGAAGCTCGCGCTGGTCGCTACCGAGCCGGGCCAGGGCGAGCTCCAGGTGCGCGTGCGCAGTGTGCTCTGTCAGGAGGGCGCGAACGGGGATTTCTGTGGCCCGAGCGTGCTCCCAGTCAGCGCAAAACTCGAGATCGCACCGGCTGCCGCGACGGCCCCGTGACGCGAATTTGGCCCGAATTCGCGGGCGCTGATAGTGAGGAGGGATGCAGCTTCCTGGTCGACTGCGCCTGACGACCCTCGGTGATCTGCTCGGTGAGTTGCACCGCGCTTGCGCTAGCGGCGTGCTCGAACTCGTGGAAGTGGACGGCGCGCGCTCCGGCCGAAGCCACCGCGTCTACTTCGACTCCGGTCTGGTGGAGGATGTCGATACCTCGCTCAATCACCCGAGGCTCGGCGAAATCCTGGCCCGAGACGGGCTACTCAGTATGTCCGCTCTGGCGCGTGTGGCGCGTCGTCTGATCGAGCAACCCGGTAAGCGAATTGGCGAGATCCTCGTCGAGGAGGGCCTCGGGACGGCCGATCTCGTGGCCGCAGCGTTGCGTCGGCAGCAGAAGAGTCGCCTCGACGCGCTGTATGGACTTTCGGAAGCGTTGATCCGCTTCCACGTGCCGCGCCCGCGCGCCGGCTTCCGCCCGATGCCGCTGTCGCCGCGCGAGTTCTTGTATGGCCGGCCGCGGGCCCGCGCTCGGCTACGTGCGCGCGGATCCGAGCGCTTCACGTTTCGCAGCGAGCCCAGGCCCACGCCGCCCACGCGGCCCGAAGACAAACAGCTCGCCGCCTACCGCGCCCTCGGCCTCGCTCCGGGAGCCTCGACGCAGGACATCCAGCGAGCGTTCCGCAAGCTTGCGGCTGTGCGTCACCCGGATCGCTTTCCGCTCGCAACTCCGGCAGAAAAGGCGCGCCATCTGGCGCAATTTGCCCAGCTCAGCGCGGCCTATCACGCGCTCATGGCTTGAGCTTGCCATCGTGGGGCAGGGTCAGCCAACCCGCGATCAATTCCGGTAGCTCGTTCAGCGACGAGATCAGCACGTCGGGCTCGGCTGCGATCAAGCGCTCGCGCGCCTGAATCCCGCCCTCCACACCGACGCTGCGCGCGCCGGCCGCTTTTGCGCACAGCACGTCTTGTGGGCCGTCGCCCACCATCACGAGCTGTGCCGGGCTCAGGCCGAGCGCCTGAGCGATGTGTTGGAGCGGCAGTGGGTCCGGTTTGATCTTCGGCAGATCCCCACCGGCGACGATGACCGCGAACTCGGCTGGCAAGCGCAGATTGGCGAGCACCGCCTCGGTGGTCGAGCGTGGCTTGTTCGTGCACAGCGCGAGTGGCAAGTGCCCGAGCGCGCTCAACGCCTCGTATGCGCCGGGCAAGAGCGTCGTGTGATCGGTCGCGTGCGCGGCGTAGTAGTCGAGGAATGACTGAAGCAGCGCTTCGAGCTCGGCTGCCGCCGGCTCGAGCCGCGCGGCGCGCGCCATCAGCTTTCGCGCACCATCGCCGACGTAGCTCGCGATTTCGTCGATCGACAGCGGCGTACGCCCACTGTGCACGAGCGCGTGGTTGGTTGCTGCGGCAATGTCGGCGCGCGAATCGATCAGCGTGCCGTCCAGATCGAACACGATCCCGAGCTCGATTTTCGGCCCGAGCGTGGCGGGCCCGCCTGGATCCTCGCGCGCCGTGCTCATCGTCAGCCAGCGTAGCGGAAGGCGGCGCGTCCGACGAAGAACGGGCCCATTTGCGTGATGAACTCGGACGTCTGGCGCGTGCTGCGCATGGCCTGCACGACGTGCGAGAGCGGATGGAGATCTTTGCCGATCAGGCCGATCAGAAACTCGTTGTCGTTCGCGTCGAGGCCGTGACAAGCCAGGCGCACGTCGTGGGCGAGATCTTCCGCGCCGTAGGCTTTGCCGATGCCGGCGTGCTCGCGCATGATCGCGCCGCGCTCGCGCGGCTCGACGCGCTCGAACGCGCCCGAGCGCCGGAGCGGATACCAGACCGCCCACGGCCAAGCCTCGTTCAACACGGTCTCGCGCGGGCGGCGGAGCAGCCAATATTCGAGATCGCTCTCGAAGCCACTCGAGTAACTGCGGCCGAGCATGGTGTAGTCACGTAGCAAGCTGAGCCCCGCGGTCTCCGGCTCGCCGAATACCGGGCGCACCTTGGTGGCAAAATCGAGCGGCTCCTCGCTCCAAGTGAGGACGCCCAGG